>Ga0209645_1001562_pt1 | contig 11347 bp, 32 predicted proteins | sample ETNvirenome_6_30_FD_184070 | JGI IMG/M metagenome (GOLD analysis project Ga0209645, IMG submission 184070) | Marine viral communities from the Pacific Ocean - ETNP_6_30 (SPAdes) (version 2) | ecosystem: Environmental > Aquatic > Marine > Oceanic | place: Pacific Ocean | collected 2013-06-19
TGTACAAAATTAAACTAACTATGGAGTTTAAGACTAGACCAACAAAAGCAGAAGTCGAACATAGATTGTTTGATCTGTTAAGAGATGGTTTTGTATTAAAACAAAAGGAAGAATATGAAAAAGAAAAACAACTTGTGGGAAAAGGGCAGCAAGCACTACCACAATTTTAAAATACAACCTTCACAATTTATTAATGAAAACAAATTAAAGTTTGCTGAAGGTAATGTGATTAAATATATTTGTCGTCATCAGGACAAAGGTAAGGCTGATGATATAAAAAAGGCAATGCATTATTGTGAAATGATATTAGAGCGTGATTATGAGTGATTTTCAAGGTAGAATCATAAGCAAGACTTCTTTACATGCACTCAGTGGCGATTTAAACGGGTTTTGGGTAAAAAACCCTAGATTTCTGGGGGTTTCATGACATCATTACAGCTAGTATTAAACTATAAAAAGAATTTATGGTCTGCACCATCAGATTATAGAGATCTTACTGATGCAAAAGAGATCGCAATTGATTTAGAAACCAAAGACGATGGTATTAATAATGGATATGGTGCGGGTTGGGCAACTGGTCGTGGAAAAATAATTGGCTTTGCTGTTGCAACAGAAGGTTGGGAAGGTTATTACCCTATGGAACATTTTGGTGGTGGTAATTTAATTAAAGAACAAGTATTAAAATACATGCATGATATTTGTAAACTGCCTTGCCGTAAAATTTTTCACAACGCACAGTATGATGTAGGTTGGCTCAACGCATATGGTATCGAAGTCAAAGGTGAGATAGTAGATACTATGATTGCAGGAGCATTGATTGATGAAAACAGATACAGTTATAAATTAAACGCACTAGCAAGAGAATATTTAGGAGAGATCAAGGCCGAGGGAGATTTGAACGAAGCGGCTCGAGCTCATGGGGTAGATCCAAAAGCTGAGATGTGGAAGCTACCCGCTGAGCATGTTGGACATTATGCGGAACAAGATGCACGGCTCACGTATCTTTTATGGCAACGATTTAAACATGAAATCAATGCACAAAGTTTATCTACCATTTGGGAATTAGAAAGAGATCTGCTTCCTATCTTAATTAAAATGCGACAACGTGGTGTGCGTGTAGATCGAGCAAAAGCTGAAGCGTTAAAAATTAATTTTGAGAAAAGAGAAAAAGAAACACTACACGGTATACATAAATTAGTAGGTAAGGATATTGACATATGGGCCGCCAGACAAATCGCTTGGGCCTATGATAAATTAAAAATAGAATATCCTAAAACAGAAAAGACTGGTGAACCAAGTTTTACGCAACAATGGTTAAGTAACTCTTCGCATCCTATAAGTAAATTAATTGTAGAAGCAAGAGAGATAAACAAATTCCATAATACTTTTTTATCTAGTATTATGAAATATGAACACAAGGGTCGTATACATGCTGAAATACAACAACTCCGAAACGACTCTGGTGGAACGGTTTCTGGTAGGCTATCAATGTCAAATCCTAATCTACAACAATTGCCTGCCAGAAACAAAGAGTTCGGCCCAATGATACGAGGCTTGTTTTTACCTGAAGAAGGTTGCAAGTGGGGATCATTTGATTATTCGCAACAAGAACCACGGCTCGTGGTTCACTATGCTTCTAGTATCGGTGAAGGCTATCAGGGATCAAAAGAGTTAGTAGAAGCCTATGCGAATGCAGATGCAGACTTTCATCAGACTGTAGCTGACATATGTGGTATAGGTCGTAAAGAAGCAAAGACTATTGGTTTAGGTTTAATGTATGGTATGGGTAAGAAAAAACTAGCCACGATGCTCGGACTAGAGTATGAAGAAGCCAATAATTTAATCTCTAAATATAATAGTAAAGTTCCTTTTGTAAAATTATTATCGGATCGTTGTATGCAAAAAGCAAACGAGCAAGGTGTTATACGAACTAAGTTAGGACGTAAATGTAGATTTAATATGTGGGAACCAAAAGATTTTGGGTTACATAGTCCAGAAACTTTTGACAACGCTGTTGCAAAATATGGTCGCAATAATATTAAAAGATGTTTTACATACAAAGCCTTAAACAGATTGATCCAAGGATCAGCAGCTGATCAAACTAAAAAAGCTATTGTTAGTTGTTATAGTAAAGGATATTTACCTATTGTACAGATTCATGATGAATTATGTTTTAATGTTTCTAATGATGAGGACGTACAGAAAATAAAGAGAGAGATGGAGTCTTGCGTGGAACTTAACGTTCCAAGTGTAATTGATGTCGCCTTAGGTGACGACTTTGGACAAGCTACTTAGCTTGATTGTGAAATCTTTTATGCATGTCGTTTTGGTCTTGAACAATTATTTGTTTTGTCAAGTCCCTGATCTTTAATGTCAATGCCATCATATCAGGAGTATAAGTTCCGTTTTGCTTATACAATTTTGTCCACAAATGTTCACATGCAATCTTTTCGTCTAAAAGTTTCATTGTAACCTCTTGTTTAATATACAATAACATTATATTTTATTATCTGTCAATATCTCTTGACTTATCCCATATATCTAGTATCTTGATATTATTCTAACACAACATATTGAAAGGAATAAAATGGATACAACAAGATGGAAAAGTGTGGCTGTAAAGGTCGAGGATCACGCAGTTTTAAAGGCTTTGTGTGAGAAAAAGTTCAGGGCCCCCGCTGCAATGATCAGTAAATTAGTTTATGATTACTTAGAAGCTCAGGCAAAAAGAGAGAATACTACAGTAGACAAATACAAGAAAAAGTTATTAAATGGTAGTACTAAGGAGTAGTTATGAAAAATTTTTTAAAGAAAAGAATTATTCGTCCTTGTCGTAAAGCAGGCAAGGTCATTGCCGATAAAGGACGATGGGTCAAGAAAAGGTTATTCGGTAAGCTTTGTAAGTGTAAGTAATGGGGATGATGGATCAGGCCTGGCGTGATTCTGCACGTGGGGTTATAGACAGAACACATAAAAACAAGCACTATATAATATGTGCTACTTGTAAAGGAAATGGTTATGTGTATTCTGATAAACTATCACCGCACCCTATTTTTACAAGGACTTGTGAAGATTGTGGAGGGTCTGGACATTCTGGAGTGAAATATGTCACTTCAGAGAAAAACTCGTAAAGATAAAGGCACTATTAAACCTTTATATATTAAGTTACGAAACCCTCATCGCACTAAAAACAAAGACATTTTTGTAAAGAATTCACGTTATCCTAGGCATCGTTTAAAGCAAAGAATACTAGAATGCAGTTTAATAAAATACGTTTGTGCTATGTGTAACTCTCTACCAGTATGGAGAGATAAAAAATTAACACTTGTATTAGATCATATTAATGGTATTAATAATGATAACAGGCTTGACAATTTAAGATTTGTCTGCCCCAACTGTGAAAGTCAGCTACCAACGTACAAGAGCAAAAATATAACGTATCAAAAACAATTGAAAGAAAAAACATTATGAAAAACTATGCGGATATATTTGACTTTTTAGCTAAAAAATTATCATTTGATGATTATATCTATATAAGTACTTTGATTTTAGAAAACTGTATGAACCCAGAAGAACAAAAGAAAATGTTATCACATGTCACTAGCGGTAACAAAGATGTTTCTGTTGAGATAGGACATTATATGTTAGAGAGGAAACAAAAACCCATAAAACTAAATAAAAGAATCGTTAGACGTGGTAAAAGAAAATTTACAGTAATAGATGGAGGATTATATGAAAGTTAATTTAGCAGATATATTGGATTTAAACCAAGACTATGGAGATAGTGTAGTAATAGATATTAATGACTTAGATCCTGAAGAAAGAATGCTCTTTATTGAAAAACTATACTCGGATTTAAAAATGTTTAAAGAACGAGAACAAAATATCTATACTGAAACAGTAATAAAAAATTATGAAACCCTAATCTCAGGTCTGATAAAAAATTATGCTCACTAATGGTAGCATCTCCATACTTGCTCAGGATAATGGGAATACGCTTCTCCAAAGAGATATTGTTTAACAATCCCAGCCCTGAGCAAAAATTATGGAGGGCGGTCATTATAAACGCTTTTGATGAAACACTAACCTTAAACTCTGATCGTAAATCTAGTTTAATAAAAATGAACTCTCACAACTGGATCTTGTCCGATAACCGTGATTTTATTAAGGTGTGTGATTGGGCTAATGTCAATGCAGATCAGATCCGTGATAGTTATAAAAAAGCTTGTAAGAATATGATTGTTCGTTTTAAGACCAAGCAGATTGCTTGGAAGGTCTATGACATAAAATATAAGAAAATGTTAGCAGAGGATAATAATATAATGCGTAATCGCATTAGAAAGAATATATTAATGTTTAGGCGTAGTATTATAGAATCGGAAGATGAACTACTGACCACGGCTCTCGACTCAGTGGTTTCCTAGTTTTCCCAAAATTCCTATAATGCACGTCCTTAGAAACATTTTTTTTAAAAAAAAAGTTTGTAAGGAAAAAAACTAGGAATACTAGGAAAATACACCTCTAGATACCAGAAAACTAGGATTATTAACAAATAACTTTTAGGAAAATTTTAGGAAAAATTCCCAAAAACTAGGAAAATATCATCAAATATCTATAAATATTAATTTCCTTATGGACTGAGTCCTGCATTTTTTTTTTTAAAAAAAAAGTTTGTAAGGGAGTGCTATATACAATTTTAGGAAAAATAGTAGATAAAATGATTAAATTTAGTTATATATAAGATATGCCAAGAAAAAGCAATCAAATGAAAACATCTATGGAGTTAACACAACAACAGAGAAGTTTTGTTGACATACTGGTAGCCAACTGGGGTCAGATAAAGAAAGTGGACGCAGCGATTAAGGCTGGGTATACGTCAAAGAAAGGTAAACCTTATGAAATGGCTAGTAAGTTGTTAAATCCTGATCTTAATCCTCACGTGTGTAGATATCTAGAGAAAAGGTTACAAAGAGAAACAGAGAAATATGAGAAGGATAAACTTAAAAGATATAAGACATTTGAAAGATTAAGAGATGGTGCTGAAATGAAGGGTCAATATACGGGAGCAATCAATGCTGAGTATAGAGCGGGACAGATGGCAGGTATGTTTATAGATAAAAAAGAAATTACGCACTCTAGTTTAGAAGGTATGAATAGAGATCAATTAGAACAACGATTAGCTGAGTTAGAAAAAAAGATAGGTGAGGGTGCGAATATAATTGACATTACTCCAGAAAAACAATAGTCTATGAAGAATACAATTTTTTTGTATTTCTTTCTGTTATATCAAAGCTGAAGTTTTTAGTCATTCTTCAGCTTTTTTTATGAGTAAATCTCTACCATAATGGAAGTTAAACTCTACCAAAATGGAGTAAATCTCTACCAAAATAGAAAAAAAAATATTTGATTTTGTAATTTTTTTTGGTAAAATAAATTTGATTTAATATATATCAGTATATTAAATCCTTTTTTTATTTATTTATTTTTGGGAAAGTAGCTTAAATATTGCGGTGAAGACATTTAAGCTACTTTTTTTTAGATATCATCAATACCGAAAAACCAAGCGATTATCAGTATAACAATTATAACTATTAATATTAACTTCATTAGTGCAACGTCCTCCCTTCATTTAATTGTTTCATAAGTGCTTCCATAACCCTAGACCAATAGTCATAAGCAAAGTTATCTTCAGCATCTGGATCACAATCTTTTAAGATACTGTGTACTTTTATGATCTTATATTCTAAATCACAGTTCATATTTTCTCCATATACCATTCTTAATTATGTGATCCATTTCTTTTCTTATCTGCTTTGCTTCATTTAAATCCTTCCATAAAGCAATAGATAATTTACTTTGTAACTTTTTAAAACGCTTATTCTCAGCATCAAGTTTTTTTAGATCGATATCCATTAAACTACACATATACCCTCCTATTCTTTTTCATTCCATAAAGTTATGCCAAAGTCATAACCTTGTTTATAATAAGCATAATAATTATTTTTTTTAGCAGGTGGGTCTTCTCTTACACCAATTAATAATCCGTCAGCTACCCCATCTTTAAATGCATTTAATATTTTGTTTATATCTTTATTCATTTTTCATATTCTCCAATTCTTCCACATAAAATGGATCTAAATATTCTTCTAATATTGTTATTTGTTTTTGTATGTGTTCTAAATCTTTTTTAGTTACAGATTCAACATCATCTAAACAACACGCTATAGATACACTAGCTTCTTTTAGTGCTTTAAATACTTCATTATTTTGGTATGACATTTTTTTTCTCCTCCTCAGATTCTCGGTAGATACCTACATCAGATAAAAATACATCTACTGCATCTAAGATATCATTAAATATATCTTGACCCTTCTCTGTATAACAAACCACGTTATCTCTATCCATATAAGTATATTGGGTGTAATACTCCTCACCCGTTTTCATTTGCATAATTTTATCAGCTAATTCAGAATAATATTCTATGTATTCTTCTTCACTTAAATAAACGTTACCAACTATATTCATCTTCACCCTCCTCTTTTTTTAAATCTTGTTCTCCCTCTTCCATTTGGTACTGAGCATCATCTCCAAATTCAGTCCCTTCAAATGTAGCTTTACCATCTTGATCTATGTAAGTTTGTCCCTCAGTCATTTCTACCGACCACGCTATATCTTGCATTTCTTTTTTGGTAAGTTTTTTATTAGACTCAACCTTATAATATCTTACATCCATTGTTTGCTCACTAAATCTGTAAGTGTATTTGTATTCTTTACTCATTTTCTTTCTCCTCTATATCTTTTAATCTATTTACTTCATTAATTAATTCTTCGTGGGTGTACCTATCTGTAGCATCATCTCCGACTAATTGTTCTGCTAACTGTTCGTACTTTTCTTCTAACTTTTTATTTCTTTCAATTTGCTCAAATAATTGTATTTCTAAATTATCGTATCTATATTTTAGAGTACTATCAGTCATAAGTTTCCTCCGTTTGAAATTCAACAAACTTCAATTTAATACGATCATTATCATCTCTTACAGTCATTTTAAAACGATCCCAAATATCATTACACTCATCTCCATAAATATAAGTGTATTGAGGTTTTGAATTATCGTTATCCTGTAATTCTTGATAATGATTTTGGATCATATCAAGTGCTTTACACATACCATTATATTCTGCTTTAGTATGACTATCATTAGGTTCTCCCCAATTTTCTTTAATATCAGAACACACGTTTTTTAAACTTTTTAATGTTATATCCATTATTTAACCCCTTTCATTTTATTATTAAAAACTTCACCACCTAAACCATTCTCCCAAGCTTCTCCTATGATCCAATTAGTCATATTCAGTAACTCTTTAAATTTAGGTAACAATTCTTTTTCGTAATCAGACTCGTCTGCTAATCGTCTTGATAACTCAAATATAAATTCTCTAAAACATTCACTTTTATCCATTACTTACTCCCTGTTAATAAATAATATTTTTCTACTAACTCAACAAACTTATTTCTAAAATCGTGATAGTTATCTACCTCTTTTTCATCTTGCCAATTAATATGTATATCTAATATTTGAGATAAAAAGTGTGGTAGTTCACTATCAGTATTATGGAAATCGCTATCATTCATTTTCATTTTCTTCCTCCATATATTTTTTTAAATCTAAAGCTTCTTCATAATCTGCATCATCAGTATTGACGATCTGTATTACGTCATCTTCAATTAGTCTTATTAAAAACTTTTTTACGTTGAAAGTGCCAGACATTACTTTTTTATATGTGGCATCATCAACAACTAAACTTGTAAGGTCTATGTAATGATTTGTCATATTTTTCTCCTTCATTTAATTTTATCTACTTTAATTATTTCTGATGATTCTGTTTCTGATATTTCTTCTTCACCGTTAGTATAATTAGCAATAGCTTCCTCTTTACTATTTGCCATTACACTCCATACCTCAGTTACTTCTTTTGCAATTGTTACTTTATAATATTTCATTTTGTCCTCCTAATCTGGGTTATGTAAATTCTGCCAAACATCAAAAGCAATATGAAACTTTTTCAATACCTTTGCTTCTGCATCTGTAATATTGTTAACTTCATATACTTTGACTATTCTATTTCCGTTAGCCATTTCTAAGAAAGCGTTTTCAGTATCCCAAGTATCGTCCTCATCTATACCATAAACTTCTGTAATCATTTCTTTGTCAGTCCAATCATCTGACATATTAGTGAAGATTGCATATTGGTTGTCTGTATACTCCCCATTTGCTATTTCAAATGTTACTAATTTATTCGCCATCTTCCATCCTCCATTCATTTAAAAGTGTGACACAATGTTCCCTTGCCATTGTGCCGTGATCCTTTTCTATTCTTTGTAGTGCTACATCATTTGTAGTTTCTTCTAGGTGTTGAGAAAATTCTTCCTCAACACCGATTAAAAAGTCTTTTAATTTACCCATTGCCTTGCTCCCTTTCTAAGTCTGCTTGTTGTTGCCAATAACGATCCTCAAGTTCCATAATACGTTCAACGTAATTAATTAAAATGTCAGTAAACTTTTCTGATCCCTTTGAATATACTTTGGCAACTTTTATTTGATCATCCTCTAAAAACTTATTAGTCGATTGAACGTTATCCTTAATAAGTTTTAAATGCTTAATTATTTCTTCATAGTTATGTCTAGTCATTTATATCTCCTTTTGTCCATTATTAGTTTTAAAACACCAATCAGAAATATACTTATCATTATGACTATGACAAATTTCTTGATCTGGTGAACCTTGATTTAAAAGAATAGAACAAATATCTGTTTTATTACCTTTGCTTATATGTACTTCTGTTGATGCACCATCAAAGCAAACTTGGTGTAAGTTCCACATAATTTGATCAAAACATTTACTGTTTTTAAGTATGCAAGTATGATTGGCAAAAACACTTACTGCCCAACCATCTTTGATTGATTTTTTTACTAATTCTTCAGTAGCGGATTTTATCATCATACTACTGCTTTCCCATTTATATTTTTTTTTAGTCATATTAACAACCCTCCAATTCTGTTACTAATGGTCTAATCTTTTGTCTTAATTCCCAATCCTCAATATGGATACAAATCTGCTCCCAAGTTTGAGGTCTTTTTTTATCAGTTTGAGCAAACTCACGCTCTGACTGAAACTCCTCTTCAGTTAGTCCATCCCAACTGATCTCCTCACCAAATATTTCAGCACCCTCCCAATTTTGCATATTTTTAATTACAAGTTTTGAATCACCCTTATAATTACTTCTATATTCTTCTGCTTCTTTTTTACTTTTAAAATCTTTACCTTCCCAAACCATATAATAACTATTTGGATCGGTTTCTTTTAACTTCTTAGATTGAGTGACATCTAGTAAACCCCAATTATTAGAATAATCAAACTTTATGATCATACCAAGATCACCATCTAAAACTTGTTTAGCACTACCATAACAACTGATGGTAGTGCCGTCCTTCTTTTTATAAATGTAATCTGCTGACATTATTTACCTCCTTTCTTAGCTATCTTTTCTAATTCTATTTGTATTCTGTCTTGCAAAGGAAAAGAATATTTCCATTTGTCTAATGGTATATTACATTCACCACCTTTTTCAAATTCATTTAAAATAGCGTCAGTTAATAACATCGCTATATCTAAATTATTTCTTTCACTATCCATATTAATCTCCTAATTAAATTGTCTTATTATTTATTATCTTCATAGGATTAAAAATGTCAACACTTATTGCATATACAAATAACTTATATAAACTGCCTATATGAAAGAAAGTTCTATATGGAAAAAACTTAACCAATTACAAAAGACTAATAGAGGTTGGCACTTAACCAGAATAGAAAGCCACACAATACAAGGCATTCCAGATGTACACGCCTTAATATCTGGTAAAAGTTTCTGGTTAGAATTAAAGTCAAAAAAAGGTAATAATTTAGGTTTATCTAACTACCAAATTAATTGGCACATCAAACACATCTTATCTGGTGGCAAAGTTTTTATCTTGCGTCCGAGTACCTTGCAAGGTGGCTTCGAAATTCTCAAGATTCGTGTACCGAGAACAATGGTGAACGGATGTTCACGTTTTGTTCCACCCCCTCATAGTAAATCTCTACCAGATAGTGAATCTCTACCAGATAGTAAATCTCTACCGAATAGTGAATCTCTACCATATATTCACATATCACAAAACCAAGATCTAAAAAAATTAATTAGAACCATTCTAAACAAAATTTAAGCTGCACCGTTCTTGTTTTGTTCTTTTTTTTGCAGGTACGAAAAAACTTGTAATTTAATATTATTTCATATTATAATAAGACAATAAACAGGAGAAAAAAAAATGACTTATTTACATATAACTAAGGGATCGGGAAAAATGAAGGGTCTAGACTCTTTAAATACTGATAACACTATAATAGATTTTTGTAAAAAAATGTATCATAGTAAAAATAAAAATATCATATGCACGGATTGTTACGCCTGGCGTATGTTGTTAACATTTAGAAAAAACTGTATTCCTAAATTTAGAGCGAATACGAAAAAATTAAAAGATCTTATTAAATGGGATGACTTGCCACGTCTATTTAGTACTATATTAAGAATTAATTCTTTCGGCGAGATCCAAAACGAAAACCATTTTTTAAACGTTGTTAACATTGCCAAAAAAAATCCCGATACTAAAATCGTGGTATATACAAAAAGAGCAACGATTGTTAAAAAGGTTTTGTCTAAGATTAACCGCCCCGCCAATATGATCTTAATTTATAGCAATCCAATAAAAGATAAAATAATAAATAAGATCCCGCAATTTTTCGATAAGGTTTTTAATTGTGTTACTGAAAACCGCAACGATATCAATTGCAATAAAAAGTGTCTTGATTGCATGGCATGTTATAACTTCAATGATACCAATATAATAATTGAGAAAGTAAAATAATGGCATGATTAAAATCATAATAATAATAGCACTTTGCTATTTAATTTTAAAAGCGGTTTTTTAACCGCTTTTTTTTTAAGTGAATCTCTACCCTAATCTCTACCCTATTAGAGTTAATCTCTACCCTAATCTCTACGGTATAATAGTATCTAATATCTAATAAAAAATATATATTAATAGTATTATTATTTTTTTTATAAAAAAAAGGGGCTTTCGCCCCTTGATTAACTTACCTTAATGACAGGCACCTTAGAATATTTAACACATTCTTTATAGGCCTTAGGATATTTCTTTTTTAATAGATCATAATCACACGATGGATTATTCCTATCAGTTAACTCAATTTGCTTTATTGAGTTATCATTCCAAAAAAGACTAAA
>Ga0209645_1001563_pt1 | contig 11346 bp, 13 predicted proteins | sample ETNvirenome_6_30_FD_184070 | JGI IMG/M metagenome (GOLD analysis project Ga0209645, IMG submission 184070) | Marine viral communities from the Pacific Ocean - ETNP_6_30 (SPAdes) (version 2) | ecosystem: Environmental > Aquatic > Marine > Oceanic | place: Pacific Ocean | collected 2013-06-19
ATAAAAATATCATCCTTAGATTTTTTACTGTAAATTTCTTCGATAATTTCTAAGCTAGAAAAATAACTTCCGAGATGACTCAGCTTGTGCTTATATGCTATTTCTGCTATTCTTTTTTTTAAGTCCATCTTCCTTTCCAATAATCTTGTATCATTTTGTCGTAATTCTTGCCCTCTTTTTGCACACTCCAAGTTGCTTGCTCTGGGTGCCACCTGTAGTAATATCCCAAGAAAATATTTGCTGGAAATATAAACACTCCGTTTTCTGCTAAGTTGCAGTACAAGTCATAGTCTGCTGCGCCACCATATAACTCAGGCTTTGTTTCAAGTAATCCGTCTTCATACAATTGCCTATTATACACTGCTGTGGGACTATTGACTGGGCATCTCTGAAGGGCTAAAGATTTAAATTGGCTTATATTTTTATAGAAATGTTTTGTCTCTGCCGTATTTGTATTGCCATTTACATCAATTCCAACGATTGGGCTTTGCAAAACTTTAACTTTATCTGGTGCCTTGAGGATAAACTTTAGGTTATTTTCCACAAATTTAGGACCATATATATCATCAGAAGCAAGAGTAAAAAGATATTCCCCAGTTGCAATAGAAAAGCCTTTTTGCCTTGCTTCGTCCCAACAATTAGGGTAGATATTTTCTGCCGTATCAATTATTACTTTGCTGTTTTGACTAAACTTGTCTGTCAATATTTGCAAACTGTCGTCTTTGCTTTCGTTGTCAACAACAATGACTTCTAAGTTTTCATAAGTTTGATTTAGAGCAGAGTTTACGCACTGCTCAATCCATTTTTCTGCATTATAACATGGTATAATTATTGATACTTTTGGATTATTCATAGCTCTAACATCTGTTTAATTCTATTGTTATAAGTGTGATTTTCCGCAATCATTTTTCGATTTTTCTCCTTAATAGAGTTTAACTGCTCTTCGCTCATATTAACATATTCCTTTACAAATTTCACCATTTCTTTTGGATCATTTGTCATTTTTACATCAGGAAACAGTTTACCAAGATGATTTATCTTATCACTAACTAAAACTCCGGTCAAACCTAAGCATTTAAAAGTTCTTTCATTTGTATCCAATCCAAGAGTTCTCTGATAAGCGTCATGTATATTTATTGCCACTTTTGAGTTGTATAATAGTTTATTTTCTTGCTCATGTGTCAAATTTTTACCTACAAAAAATCCACATTTTAGACCACTATCTTTAAAAGCTTTAAAATGAGATACCATGATTTTATATTTTTCATCAAACCCATTATCCGCTCTACTGCCCACATAACAAACATCAAATTTGTATTTGTCATCTTCAATGTGCTCATATGATAAATTATCATAGGCTAGCGGGATGGTGGTCACCTCTCCCCAAAGAGGGAAAAATTTATCTTTTATGTTTTCCATATCCATAAAAGACCAAGATGTGATATTGTCTTGTTGATTTATGTGACTAATCATTTTTTCGTTGCACATGGAAACAAAATTATTATGGGATCCCCATGGTGCAGGGAATGAATTAGGCTGAGAATGCAAGAAAATTCTTTTTGCAGAAGAAAGCAATAAGTCTGTCTTTTGCTTATCAATCAATTTTTGCTCTGCGAAAGAATTGAGCGTCCTATAAAAATAATCAGTGATCATAAATATATGTTCATTTTTATTGCAAGCTTCTGAAGTTGCGTACTTATCGATTTCCTGTGGTGTGCCTCTTATGTAGATAGCTTCGTAACCTTGCTCTTCCCAAGCCCTCTTGTACCCTTCATATATCCATTGTCCGGCGCCTGTAATATCACTACAATCTTGTATAAAAACCGCTTTCATATTTTACATATCTCCTTTAATATTTGATCCATCCTCTCGTGAGAACAATGTTCCATTGCAAACCTGTCATTTCCGCTTTTTGCTATTCTTTTTCTCAAATTTTCTTTTTTTAATAGTATCGATATTTTTTGCAAGAGTTGTTCACTATCTTCAAAGCAAACTATTTCTTTATCGATATCGAAAAAATACTCTAATCCTTCATGATACTCACTCATGACCATTGTATCTTTAGCTGCTGCTATCTCGAAGGGTCTCAGTTTCATCTGAGTTTTTACTGGATTACCATTATAGTTTTTGCTGAAATTTAATCCGATCTTTGTTTCACTCCACACCTTTGTCATTTCACTATGAGATAACCCGTGAAAATTATGTACACTAATACCATTATCTCTCAGATATTTTATGTACCCTATTCTATCGGGATTGTTCAATTGACCAATAAACGAAACATCATATTTTTTCTCGTGATTTTCAGTAGGATAAAACTTTTGATTGGTATGCCATCCTCCAACGATTATATTGTTGTATCCTATGTTTTTATATTTATCAACATACTTCGGCTCTGGTGTTGAACATACATTGAAATATTGACACGCTATTGTTGAAAAAGTGTCAAATCTCCAAGTGTCGTCACAAAACCAATTAAATGTTTTAATATTTCCTTTTTTAGTTATTTCCACAATTGATTCCATGGCTGTTTTTTCAGCAGGAGCAATTGTAAGGTCGCCGGTTATGCATGCAAATATTAAATCTGGCTTAAATGTATCGACGACCTTTTGATAGTCAGGCTCTTGTGGGCTAACTGTGTCCCAAAAGTAAACATCGTGACCTAAATCTTTTAATGGAAGGTATATGTTATAATACCCTCCATCAATCCATTTTGTTTTGCCGTTTGATAAAGTTTTATTGGTAGTCAATAAGATTTTCATGCTAAGTATTTTAGCACAATTTCCGGGATTTGTAATCTTTTTTCTCTCATTTTTTGAATAAGAGGGGTGCCTTTTAATTTGAACCACTCTTCGCTTGTGGCACCTATTTTTTTGTTTGTTACTACTCTGCAATTTAACATACGAGCTTCAACGACAATCCTAGAAAGGGTTTCTAAAGTCTTTGGAAAGAATATAAGGGTCTTATTTTTATTTAATTGTGTTAGGAATTGTTTATGAGAGCATGGCATTATTTTTTCATATTTTAGATTGTTCACCTTGCAGTAAAGTATAGATTCTTCAACATTTTTATTAGCTATGTCAGAGTACATAATTGAGCAAACACCCTCTTTATCCTCTTGCAAAGTTGATATTTCCTCTAGGTAATCCAATAACTCTTCAGACCATAAATTACCAGAGACACTAACAATATTGTCTAAATTTAAATTTCTCTCAACAACTCTCATGTGTAATTTAGATTGGCATATGATAGCTTTAGCGCACTCATAAAACTGTTTATTTACTATTTGGTCCTCTGGTGCTTTGTAGTTTTTAAACAAGGAGGGATCTCTTGTTCTTAAATACTTGTGATCATGTTCATATATTATATAAGAGTAGTTTTCTGATATGTAATCTTTGACTTCTTTTGATAGCCAAATAAAGTTAGCAATAATTAGCCCAACTTCTTTGTCAGGGAGATGGTCAATAGTTAAGCCACGAGTGTGGTACTTTTTTACATCATTTCCCTTATTTATTAATAGCTTAATTAATTCTTCGTTGTTTAATTCTCCGCCCCCATTGATTCCATCTTCGACAAATAGGTCGGCTAAAAAAGCTATTTTCATGTCAATTATTTTCCTTGATTTTTAAGGGTGGCGAGACGGGGTTGGGCATTGACCAAATCACTAGAGCTTTGTACTTTTCCACCACCTACGCCCCAGATTAGATGTACACCCAGTTCTTCTGCGACTGGGATTTCTGGGATATTGTCGGAGGTTCTATCTCCACCATTGGCAAACGCTACTTTAAAATCAGGCCACAAAGCCCTAACTCGGCGCAAGAGATCACAAGCACTATTATCATTATCGTCGAATTCCATGGCTTTGGCAACTCCTCGTACACCTTGAACCATTTCTATTCTTTCTTCACATGGCATAAAAACATAGCCTTTTTTTCTCATTAACCACTCGTCTGAGTTAACCCCTACGACAACGATTTGAGCCATCTTTGCAGATTCTTGAATCATACGGAGGTGACCAACATGCATAGGGTCAAACCCTCCACTCAAAACAACGACATCATAATACATTATTCAAACACCTCCTCTCCCAAAGAGTCGAGCCAATTTTCTACATCAAACTCCTCTTGCTTATATACAGCATCTGAGAATTGCTTATATTGATTAGCATTTGTAAATCTAGATCTTAGATATTTATTTAAATCAGTTGCTGTTTTTTTATAATCTTTATAATTTTCGTAAACATCTTGCAGGGCGATCTTGTAACTATTCTCTACTGGGTATGCCCACAACGCATGTTCTTCTATCACACCTTTCCAGACTGCATGTGGTGGGACCTGACCCATTTGATGATTAACTTTTGCAAAATAAGGAATCATTTTCTTTTTAGATTTTTTGCTTTTTCTTCCTTTTTCTGGTGCATATAAGAAATCAACTTGCCCGCTCCAACCCATGGCAACAACTGGGACTTTATGATACGCTGCCTCGAACATTGGTAGTCCAAAACCTTCGCCGTGAGCGAGATTAATAAACCCCTTCACGCTGTTGTGTTGATATAACCCGTTCATTTCCTCTTCGGTCATGTCGCCATGCAAAAGATAAACTTTACACTTGCTGCCCTTTAAACGATCAGAGTTAAGAAGGTTTTTCATCCTATCTTTTGACAACTCCCTGTCAATATTCGAAGTATTTTTCACTGCTGCTTTAACTATTAGTCCAACATCTTCGTTGTCTTTAAAGTGCTCAACAAACCACCCGACCGTGGCCTCCAAGTTTTTCCTCGGACCCCATTGAGCAATTGTTAAAAAATTAAATTTTGTTGGAAACTTATGATCAAATTTAACAGTTTCTGTCTCTTTTACTGGATAATTGACAACCTCAATTTCTGGATGTTGATCATTGTCTTCTTGCAACTTCAATTTCTGTACGATATTTCCTTCTCTATCTTGCATATCATATGATGTATTGTAAAAGACATCTTTTGCATGATTTGAAACAACAATAATTTTGTCCATTTCCATACATTTTTGAATCCATATCGCTGATGTTCTGTCAGTTTCAATTCCGGCAGTATATCCGACATTATAAGCAGCCAAATCTGCGTCCCACTCATTAGGAATAGTCACCTGCAATGATATATCGTATTTTTGCTTACTTGGAACACTTTGAGTTTGAGATTCGAAAATCATTGTCTTTTCTATAAGGGAGTCGATCCAGCGTCTTTCCTCATTGTTTTCCCAAGTCCAACTAAGTTGTCCCCAATTCGTTGGGACAACATGTATGTCAAACCTTTCCTCATGTTCTCTAAGAGACCTCATTGCAAAACGAGCTTGCTCTCCATATCCAGACCTGCTCAAGACTGGACCTTTAACTAAAATTCTTTTTCTCATTTATAACTCCGTAATGCTCCATGGTTTATACCCTTTTCTAGTATCCCAAGAGCCGCACTTTTCATGGATACTCGTCATAATATCAATCCATGTTTTATTGAAATTTTCAAAATTATAATTCTTTAAAACATGCTGTCTTCCTTTTCGACCCAACTCTTGTCTTTCTTCTTTCCCAATCTCATACATCTTATTTAATGCAGCGACAAAATCCTCTTCAGAAATTCTGTCTTCGTAAATATATGGAACTTGCTGAGATCCGATCAGGGCTTTTGAACACGGCTCAATACCTACACCAAACCATTCTTCTCCATCTGTCACTTGCTCCTGAAGACCACCTGTCATGTTTACAACAATTGGAGTTCCACATGACAATGACTCTAAAGTTCCCAACCCAAACCCTTCAGCATCAGAAATATTAACGGTGACATCGGAAATATTATACATTGCTGCTAGATTGTGTGGCGGAACTTTGTCTGTTGATATTAATACCTGTCCCTCATTGAGATTAAAATCCGAAAGTATCGCATTGATGTCCTGTCCATATGGATCATTTGGATCAGTGTGCAAAAGAAGAACGCACTTTTCTGCTTCTTTTTGATCAAGTTGTTTCAAAAAAGAGTCATACCAGTGAATAAGTGTTCCGGTTTGTTTTCTTTTTGCATTTCTGTTGTTCCACATGATGACAAACTTATCATCGGACCCAAAGTATTTCTCTCTTAACTCCTTTCTTTTATCTTCATCTTCCAAGAGATTAAAGATGCTAGAATCAACCGCATGTGGAACATAAGACGACTCGACATCTTGCGTTGTCTGCTTCACAATATCGTGTGTCACCTTAGAAATACATGCTATATAATCGTTTGAATCGTAGAATTTTTTATTGTATTTTGGAGCAGGATAATTATCCCATACATGATAATAAACCATAGGCATCAATGGTCTAATTTCATTTTCCATTTCCCATAGCCATTCCCAGAATCTAGGGTCTGTCATAAACCACAGCATGTCTGGCTTCTGAGTTCTGATTAAAGACCTTATAGCCTCTTGGTTTCCATATCCGTCAACAGGTTGAATTATCCAATCGTCTCCATATCCTTCTACTTTTGTAGGACTATAGTCATTATGTTTAATAGCTCCAGCCAAAGAAAATACTTGAAACTTTCCAGTTTTTAAAAGAGCTTCAATCATGTATTTTGTTTGAGTTCCAACACCCGATGGAGATAGTGGGTGGTCACTAATGGTGAGTATTTTTATTTTTTTGTCTGTCATGGGCAATGTTCCGTTCTGTGAAATTCACACTTACTGCAAGCAAGTCTGTTTTTTATGAAGTTTTTCTTTTCAATATTGTATACAGCCTTTTTCAAAAAGTTAAGAGCATTTTCTGTTTTTTTTGTGCCGCTTGTGACACGAAAGATCTCTACTCTATCTTTTTTGGCTGTTCTTTTAAGCAGCGCAAAGTAAGTCTCCACAAGCTTTGGCTCAACATTGTGCTTTTTTGCCCAAAAATGTTTGTAAAAAGTAAGTTGATATGTCATCATAGGATCAGATCGTCGTTTAGCATCCCAACCCCAAGAGCATGTTTTCCAGTCAATGATGTGATACCTGCCTTCGGGAGTTCTAATAATTAAATCAATAAACCCCTTAAACTTATCTACCTCTTTTGGTTGAAAATACTCAATCATTTCCATCAAATCTTCCTCGGCGGCAACTACTTCATACTCACCGAAGTGCTCTTTCAAAGCAGGAAGGACCTCATCAAGGATAGGTGGGGCTTGAATCTTCATTTTTTCCACCAAATCACCCGATTTTTCGACATTTTCAGGCAAATTATCAAGTATTTCCTTGAATTTTAGTTGAAAAAAGGACTTTTTGTCGTCTAAACCCTCGGTCATCATCTTTTCACATGTGTCGTGAATAGCGTTACCAAAGGCGGTAAAAGCGTTACCTTGGAAGCCTTTTACCTTGTCTAAGTTCATTAATTTGTGATAATAAGGACAAAAGTTCCAGTTTTTTGCCTCTGAGAAGCTAATGTGAGCCATTTTTACTCCATATTTGCTAAAGTTTCAAGCTTATTATACAATACGGGGCTAATATTTGCAAGGTATTTGTGATCTTTAAATAAGAAATATGCTTCGAAACCTCTTGCGAAGTATTCTCGTACAGAAGTGGCTGCGTATGGCGAGTAAAACAATCCATTAATGTAATTTCCAAGCTTTTTATATCCTACTTGATTAACAAGATAATCGTCAAACTTGGCATCATAATCTAAATCATGAAATAAATTTTTATATTCTTGTGAATTTTCGTTATTTGCTTTTAATATTTGATATAACCTTTCTCTCTTGCCCAAAAACTCCCTTTGAAGTCTTCCATCTCCATATATATGATTAGAGTGTCTCTCTTCCACCGAATGGGCTATCTCGTGAACAATATCGTCTGCCATGTCTTTGGCATTATCTTGTACATTAATAACATATATTGCACCATCTTCATATGCTGCATTAAATCTTTTTTCTTGAAACTCTTGAAAATCACCGATGTATATTACATCAATGCCGGATGCAAGGTATGGTGGTACACTCTTTTGTACCATATCTATAACTTGTTTTATGTTACTACTTCCATCCAAAAAAAATAAATCTGGATTTATATAAACAGGAATGGAGTTGAACAAGAAATGTTCTTTTGAATTATTTTTACTTCTGGATGAAGATTCGTTTATATATTTTTTAAGGTTGCTCATCTGTTTCGCTATTTTTTAATTCCTGCTCTACTAACCTCTCTCCAACCTCAACATCAACCATTGCCTGTTGATACCCTCTGATCCAATTTTCTTCAGCAACAGTTAAAACAAACTCGGGAAATTCTTTCGCTAAAGTGTTAACAATCATCTCAACAGTCACTTCATCATTTTCTGGTTTTTCTTTTTCTCCAACATATTCTACAAGAAAAGTTTTTAATTCATTTTCCTTGTCAACTGCTTGATTAGAGACCTCTTGATATTGACTTAAATCAACATCATTAAAATTAATTTCATTCATTTTTTTCTCCGTATTTGGTGGACCCCCTCGGACTCGAACCGAGGACCTAACCGTTATGAGCGGTGTGCTCTAACCAACTGAGCTAGAGGTCCAATATAAAACAATATAGTGCAATATTTAAGCTTTGTCAAGAAAAAAGTTATAAAATCTTTGCTGCTAGAGTAGCAACCTTTGACCGCTCGCCTTTCTGGAGGGTAATGTGACCTGATATATCGTGTTCTTTAAACTTTTCAACAGCATAGGTAAGTCCGTTGGAAGTCTCGTCGATGTAAATATTGTCGATTTGCTCGATATCACCAGTAAGAATTATTTTTGTTCCCTCGCCAACACGGGTAAGGATAGTCTTAAGTTCATGTCGTGTGAGGTTTTGTGCTTCGTCAATAATAATGAAGGCATTTGTGATAGAACGCCCTCGGATGTATGTGATGGCTTCTATCTCGATCACACCCTTCTCGAAGTACATTTTGACTGTATCTCTATCATTTCCTAGTAAAAACTCTAGATTATCCTTTATGGGCATCAGCCAAGGATCCATTTTTTCCTCAAGTGTTCCGGGCAAATAGCCGATATCTTTACCAAGTGGTTGGATAGGTCTGGATACGATAAGTTTTTTATAATCACTATCGTCGCCTAATACTTGTTCTAGTCCTGCTGCTACTGCTAGTAGAGTTTTACCAGAGCCCGCCTGACCAATAAGGGACACAACCTCAACATCTGGATCCATTAAGAGTTCAAGAGCAAATGATTGTTCTTTATTTCTAGCATCAATTCCCCATACATCATCCATCTTATACATTTTCACAAGAGGGTCGCTGTATTTATAAAACCTAGCCAAAGCAGTTTTCTTGTCGTTTGAGTTAGACACGAGCATTACATACTGGTTTGGTTGAAGCCTTATTTCTTCTTTATCAGCGAAAATGTCTTCACCAGCGTAGAATGAATCAACAACCTGCTCATCTACAAGGTATTTGGATAGACCAGTAAATACCTCGTCTTTATTTTCAACTGTGTCGTGGGCTACATAGTCTTCACACAATAACCCAAGTGAGTCACATTTGACACGCATATTAATATCTTGCGAGACAACAATAACTTTTTTTCTTTTATATTTTGCTTTTTCGGTCAGAGCGGTTGCTATGATTTGATTGTCTGGTACAGTTAAGTCAAAATCGTGTGGCAACCCCACTGTATCATAATGTTGTACAAATAATTTGCCCTTGCCTTCCCCAAGAGAAACGCCTTTGAAGAGACTGCCTTTTGTTCGATATACATCTAAAATACGAATAACATAGCGAGCGTTGAAACCGGCTCCGTCTTGTCTGGCTTTGTTTTTATCTATTTCATCTAAAACCTTAAGCGGGATAACAATATCGTTCTCCTCAAAGTGTTTTAAGCAGTTAGGATCAGATAGAAAGACACAGGTGTCTAATACAAATATTTTTTTCACAGGATTACCTCGTATTATAAATACTACCATAAAATATTAAAGTTTAAATTTTTTTAAAACTAGTTAAAGTATGTTTAAAAATATTATCATTTGTTTTTTGGTTGCTGTTTTGGGACAATCTTGCGTTTCCCAGAATTATGGATTCCATATCCCTAAAAATTCTAGAGATCAATTTACAAGAATTCTTCAAAATACATATCTTACGGCATGCTTCGATGATCGATGCGAAACGAAAACATTCAAGTCTAGTGGATCTGGTGTTGTTGTTGGGTCTTCCCCAGAGGGTTCTTATGTATTAACTGCCGCACATGTCTGCACAGTCGAGCTAATGAATATAGTTCCTGATCCGGCTCTTTTAAACCTCGTTAAGAAAATCAGTGTCGAAATGAAGATTGTAAATCTAGCACAAGCAAAATACAAAGCGGATGTGGTGTCTATGGATGAAAGTAGCGATATGTGCTTGCTTTTTGTAGATGACTATTGGAATGAAAGTGGACCTGTAAAAATATCTGGTACTAAACCATTTGAGGGAGAAAGAGTTTACAATGTCGCAGCTCCGGTTGGAATATTCTATGAAGATACAGTTCCTCTTTTAGAAGGATTTTACATGGGAAACGAGGGGCTGAGAGCTTATTATTCAATTCCTGCAATGGGTGGCAGCTCTGGATCTCCTGTGTTTAATTTGCGTGGTTATTTGGTTGGTATGATTCACAGCGTCAATACAATGTTTCCAATGATATCTGTTTCTCCAAAATATGATGAATTAAAAAAGTTTATTCAACATAATATCAAAGCAGATCTAGAAAAAAAATCTTTAGTTCAAGAAGAAGAAGATGTTTCGCAAATAATGAAAAACATGCTTAACCAAGTAGGACTTTAGTATCGGGAGGGGGACTTGAACCCCCACGCTCAAAGAGCAACAGATTTTAAGTCTGTCGTGTCTACCTATTCCACCACCCCGACATCGTTACCTTCACACTATACTAAATTATATTTAATTTGTCAACAAAATTTAACACAACTATCTGTTTAGCCTTATAGTTATAAGCAAGGACAAACAAATGGTATCAATAGGTCTTTTTGCTTATATTTTATTTTTACATTACCTTGGAGATTATATCTTCCAGCCATACAGTATGTCTGTTCAGAAATCAGAAAATCACATGATGCTTTTGTATCACACAATAATATATTCCAGTACAATTTATCTTGGGTTATTGTTTGTAGTTGGAGTAAAAGAAGCAATTACATTTGCTATATTAACTTTTTTCGCTCACTATGTGGTTGATTTTGTTACTAGCAGAGTTATTTCTGATAATTCTTCTGAGCTTAGATTGGATCCCGATAGCACCAAGCCCATACACAAACGGCTTAAGCTTTGGGGTCCAATCTCCCTTCTTGGATTTGATCAATTGCTTCATCAAACACTTTTACTTATTGTCTCTTATGTGTCTTTCTAAAATATCCAATT
>Ga0209645_1001564_pt1 | contig 11345 bp, 8 predicted proteins | sample ETNvirenome_6_30_FD_184070 | JGI IMG/M metagenome (GOLD analysis project Ga0209645, IMG submission 184070) | Marine viral communities from the Pacific Ocean - ETNP_6_30 (SPAdes) (version 2) | ecosystem: Environmental > Aquatic > Marine > Oceanic | place: Pacific Ocean | collected 2013-06-19
TTCTACACCTGCTTGATAAAAAATGTCTTATATCGGTAATGATCTTCAAGTAGCTGCTAGCCGCTATCGAATTATTGATGATATTAGCTCGGGATTTAACGGAAGTGAAACGAGTTTTGCGCTTCAAATTGGCGGCATAGCACCTTCACCTTTTCCTGTAAACGCTCAGCAGTGTTTAATTTCAGTCAATGGCGTTATTCAGGAGCCTGATCCATCAGGTTCCGCCGGTTTTAATTTAGTTGGGACAAATATTGTATTCAGCTCTGCTCCAACCAATGGACATGCCTTCTTCGGTGTTGTTTTGGCTGGTGCCGATTATGTGACAGCTGGAAAAGAGTTTCCAGACGGTAGCAACACAGCACCATCGGTCACTTTCACTAGCGATAGCGATACGGGCTTGTACCGCGCCTCATCAGGCGAAGTAGGCCTAGCTAAAAATGGTGTTGCACGCTCCTTCCAGACCCTTGAAGAAGCACAGACAATCACAGGAGTGAAGACATACAACGCTGCTGCAATTGCAGAAGTTACAACTTTGAGTAACTCCTCCAGCACTGTGGCCGTTGATCTTTCACTTTCAAATAATTTTACGCTTACTTTAAACGGCACTGTCAACACTATCGGCGCACCTACTAACGCCGTGGCTGGACAAAGTGGCTCTATTTTTCTAGTGCAGGACTCGACCGGTTCTCGTACTACTGGTTGGCATAATAATTGGAAATTTGCAGGAGGAACTGTCCCAACCTTGACTACAACTGCTAGTGCCGTGGATCGGGTAGATTACATCTGCAAAAGCAGTACTGAAATTCATGCCGTTGCTACACTGAACTATACGCGGTAAATAGATGGCACATTTCCATAATAATGCTTTAATTGGTGCAGCTGGAGCAGGAGGAGCAGAAGCATATCAGATCAACCGCAGCTTGCGGTTCAACGACGGCGACTCGCCCTCTCTTAGCCGCACTGTATCAACAGCGGGCAATAGAAGAACCTACACTTTTAGTTTTTGGGTAAAAAGATCTGAGCTTGGTAGAGATGATCTTTACAAGCAAGGTAGCGACCCCTACACGATGTTTCTATTCAGAAGCGATGACGTGTTTGGATTTGATTCACATAATGGCTCGCTTGATTTTGATGTCAGAACTACAAGAAAATTTCGTGACTTGGGTGCGTGGATGCATATCGTTTTGGCGGTAGATACCACCCAGGCGACAAATACAAACCGTGTTAAGTTGTATGTGAATGGCGTCCAAGAAACATTGACGCCACAATCTTCAGGGTGGCCTGATCAAAATTACGATACATTTATAAACTTTACGAACCCAAGTAACGCTGTTCTTGGCAATAATTGTAATGGTTATTTAGCTGAGTTTCATCATGTTGACGGCCAGCAACTTGCTGCGTCTGACTTTGGTGAGTACGACGATAATAATGTATGGCAGCCTAAAGAGTATGCGGGTGCTTACGATCAGAAGTCCGGCGGAAGATCAATCGCCAATTCAAGTGGTGCGCTTCCAATTTTAAACACTTCTGGTGATGATGGTGAGGCTGCTACATCGGGCGTTCGCACCGACTCAAACGCTTCGTCCATTGTTCTTGCTCTTCCGTTAAATGGTTCAAACGGTGGTACAACAATTACTGATTATCACCACACTGTAAAGGGAAGCGGCAGTGCAAAAGCCATTTCTATATACACAGGCTCCGCGTCTGGTGGCGCGGTAACTTCCACAGCGGTATCGAAATATTATGGCAGCAGCTTTTATGCTGTACGTGGCGCTACTAATAATTACAGTGCAAGTGACTATATTCACCGCACAGGTGACAGTGATTTAGATCTAGGTACAGGTAGTTTTTGCGTTGAGTTCTGGTATTACCCAACAGCATACACAGCCAACTCAGTTATTTTTGACAACCGACACCAGTCAAATAGTTGGCCTAATTCATCCAACGGGTTTTCAATTGTTGTCACTGGTAATGGCAGTATCTTCACGTATTCAGGTGGTAACCAAATAATTAATCATTCGACTAAGCTCACACTTAATGCATGGAATCATATTGCTTACACCAGAGACGGAAGCACTGAAAGATTATTTGTAAATGGAGATTTCTTTAGTACAACTGCTTCTTCCAGTCGTAATTACAACGAAGGAAGATTTCATTTAGGCAGTGCTGCCAATAACGGGGAAGGAAGCGACGGCTATTACCAAGATTTGCGTATCTACAAGGGAGTTGCAAAGTACACAAGCAACTTTACAGTTCCTGTCGCTGGCGCTGGCGGTGTAAATTCCTTTTTTCTAAAGTTTGCAGACAACAGCAGCAACGCTGCGCTTGGAACGGATAGTAGCGGGCTAAACAATACTTGGACGGTTAATAACCTGTCTGCAGCATATAATTTTGGATTAACGAATGCTGCTCAGATTGTTGGAACTAGCAAATATTTTCAGTTTCCAATAACCTATGCGACAACAGTAACTTACGAGTATTTCATAAGAATAACCACTGACGGAACCTACAATTATGGGGCAAAAGAGCAAGGCACCAACAAATGGAATATAGGACACACCGGTAATAGTGTTTTGTTTGGCAACTTTAATACCGGCTTTACGACTTTTAGTAATACAGGCTTGAACGATGGTTCATGGCATTTCGTTCGCTTAACGACTACAGGTTCAAGCACAAGTTTGTATGTTGATGGATCTCTTATCGCCACTAACTCCTCTGGCGGCAACGTTTCAACAGGCTCTCAAGTAACCAACAGAATAGAAGGCACAGGTTCTGGTGCTTTTGAAATAGCGCATTTGCGGATCACGACTGGTGGTACTCCTCCGACTACGGGAGTGCCTAATATTTCAGACATGAATACAGCCGCAGGCTCTGGCGGCACCCTGGTGTTCTATGACAAGCTTGACGATATTGCTAGCAGCGGCACAAAAACAAGCGATGGCGGTAATGTAACCATCACGATGAGTGCTGCGACTGTTGGCGTTACTGATTCTAATGCTGACAGTCTGATCGACACGCCGACAAATTACGAGGCAAGTTCTGGCAACAACGGTGGAAACTATTGCACTTGGAATCCTCTTACCATGTCAAGAGGAAACATGTCAGACGGCAACCTACTTTTTTATGGTGACGGCACAAACACTCCAAGAGTAAACGGTACTATTTCTCAGTCCTCTGGTAAATGGTACTACGAAGCCACAGTTCTTAATGATGGACCAGGAACCGGTTCAGGTGATGTGCATAACTCGATTGGTTGGGGACTTGATACGGTTACTCAGATTGAAAGTGCTCCAAATACCGGCGCGATGACTCACTCCTTTTATTTCATGGATAGTGGGTGGTACAAAAATTTCTCCGGGAGCAATACAAATACCGGTAATGGAAAATGGTTGACTGGTGATGTTATCGGAGTTGCTGCTGATCTAGATAACAATACTATTACTTTCTACAGAAATGGAACTTCTGTTTTAAGTCAAACAATCGGTGTAACCGCAGGTACTCGATTGTGCCCTGCTCATCAAAGTAACACTGGTAACTACGGCAGGTCAGCGTCAAACTTCGGCCAACGCCCCTTCAAGTATCCGCCGGGTGGAACTGGTGGACCGGCTGCAACGTTCAAGGCACTCTGCACTACGAACCTTTCCGACCCACCGATTGCCGACGGGTCAGTTTATTTTGACATCGGGTTATACACCGGCAATGCCAGCACGCAAAGCGTTTCACTGAATTTAGGGCCAGATCTTTTATGGCTTAAGTCGCGCAGTGCCGTCAAACTCCACGCTCTTTGTGATTCAGTGCGCGGCGATGGAAAGTTGCTATATGCAAACAGCACTTTGGCGGAACAGGATATTGGCGCATCAGTAGTTGACCTTACCTCTAGCGGTTTCAACCTTGGATACAACAGCGGCTACACGCTAGTCTCGCATAACCATAATGGCGAATCGCTGGTTGCGTGGGCATGGGACGCTGGAACGTCAACGGCCAGCAACACTGCCGGCAGCATCACTTCTAATGTCAGAGCATCGCAAACTGCTGGCTTCAGTATCGCGACCTACACAGGAAATGGCACAAATAATTCAACTATTGGGCATGGCCTAAATGCTGCCCCATCGTTTGTAATTATTAAAAACAGAGATAGCGCCTATGGTTGGGCAATTTTGCATACAAGTGCAGGCTTGACGGGAACAACGTTAGACGGAAGTGCTGAGTACAACATGCTCTATTTCAGTGAAAATTCATCCGCAGATAATTGGACTAATGATCAAATCTGGAATCCTACAAGTACGACTGTCAAGGTAAATGGTGCAGGTGTTGGCAACTGGGTTAATAAAAATGGTGATGATTACGTCATGTATTCTTGGGCACCTGTCGCAGGCTATAGCGCGTTTGGTTCATATGAAGGCAACGGGTCTAATGACGGTCCGTTTGTTAACACCGGATTTAGGCCGCGCTTTATTCTGCTTAAAAATATAGACAACTATGGCACTGGATATGACTGGTTTATACATGACACGGAAAGGGACACTTACAACGTAAGTGATTCTTACATTAAAGTCGGCACGTCAGACTCAGAGCAAACATACAATATGCTCGATATTCTGTCAAACGGATTCAAGATAAGAAATAACTTGGCCTCATATAATCTTAATTCACACACGCATGTGTGGGCTGCATTTGCTGAGCATCCCTTCAAAACCGCCCGTGCGCGGTAAATTTCTTTGATTTAGATTACTAAAAAAGCAACTTAATAATGTACGTTCTTGACGGCCGGAGATTAAATTACGATGTTCCCTTTACCGTAGGGGATATCACATACCCTGCTAATTGGCTACGCCTTTCTACTCTGGAACAAAGGGAGGCCTTGGGAATTACCGAAAGACCTGATCTCATCGAGCCTCACTATGATCAGCGTTTTTTTTGGGCCGCAAATAATCCTAAGGTTTTAGAGGACACTGCAGTTCTGGACAGCGAGGGTAATGAGACAGGCTCAACACAGACCGGCCTCAAAACTTTGTGGGTTAAAACACAGAAGGATACAGCCGCCAATTTACTTCTTCTTACGGATTGGTATGTGACTCGTAAATCCGAAACGGGTCAAGCAGTCCCAGATGAAATTACGAGTATGCGCTCAGCTATTCGTGCTACTTGTGAGCAGCGTGAGGTAGAAATCAATGACTGCACAACCACTGCAGAACTCGCCGCTCTAATCAGTGAAAACAGGCTGACCGATTGGCCCGCCTCCTCTTAATCTTTCACACTACAATATAAATAAAGATCAGGCACTATGTACTTCCTTAACGGTTCAACTCTTCCGCTTGATACTCCTTTCGAGGCAAAAGGTATCAGCTATCCTTCCAATTGGCTACGTCAATCCACTCGTGAACAGCGAGCTGCTCTTGATATTTCATGGGCGCCTGACCCTGCTCCAACTTACGACCAAAGATTTCGGTGGTCTGACGATCTTGTAAAGCAATTTGCTGATGTAGCCCTCGAGGACGGAGAAGGTAATCCTACAGGAGAAGTCATCAAAGGACTTAAAACCCTGTGGCTTGAAAAGCAGAAAGCAACCTGTAATTCTTTATTGGCGCCTACTGATTGGCAAGTGATTCGCAAAGCAGAGCGTGATGTTGCAATCCCCGATGCAGTGACGGCTTACCGAAACAGTGTTTTAGCTGCATGCACAGCCAGAGAGGCTCAGATCAATGCCTGCACTACGACCGAGGAACTTGAGACGTTAGTCACTGAGACTGGTCTATCGGATTGGCCATAAGAGTAATTCATTTAGAATGATTCTATCTAGGCGGTAATAAACAGTGCCATACATCGGTCGGCAAATTGCTCGTGGTCAGAACCGTAAAATCGATGATGTATCGAGTAGCTTTAACGGTGGTACGGCCACGTTTAACCTTCGAGCCTCAGGTGATCCAGTTCACCCAGCAAGCACCAATCAATTGTTCGTCTCGATTGGTGGTGTGATGCAAGATCCAGGCACGGACTTTACCGTGGCTGGGGATCAGGTGACTTTTACAACTGCTCCAGCGGCTGGACTAAGTTTTTTCGCCTTAATGCAAGGCGATGCGGTCGACACAAACACACCTGGTGACGGGACAGTAACGACTTCAAAAATTGGAGACGACCAGATCACGGGAGCTAAATTAGCCGATAATATTACGATCTCATCGACTAGCACCATTACTGGAAGCGTACTCTCGGATACTTCAGGCAACCTTCGAGATATCCCACAGAACACCAAGACAGGAGCTTATGTATTGGTGGTTGGTGATGCAGGTAAGCACATCAGCATCACGACTGGCGGTGTCACTGTCAATTCAGGGATCTTCTCCGCAGGAGATGCTGTAAGTATTTATAACAACAGTGCAAACGCACAGACCATCACACAAGGAAGCTCCGTGACAATCCGTCTCGCCGGGGTAGGTACGGCAGGGAATAAAGCACTGGCCGGATATGGCTTAGCAACGTTATTATGCATTGCAAGTAATGAATTCGTAATCGCTGGTACTGGAGTTAGCTGATGGGAATGCATCAAATGCTGGGACCAAGTTTTGGTGCCGGTGCTGATTACGAGATTGAGCGTAGCTTGCGGTTTAATGCAGCCGATTCCGCTAATTTGTCTAAAAGCTTCTCGTCAGCAGGTAATACCAAGACGTGGACTTGGAGCGCATGGGTAAAATTTAACAACAATAGTGGCACTCAAGTTATTCTTAACAGTGCTAATGGCAATAATTTCCATAGCTTGTATCTCAACTCTAATAGCAAGCTTAAATGGGATGATGTAATAGGCGGCTCAAACGTACAGATAAATTTAATACCAGACCTGCTTATTAGGGATTTTGCGGCTTGGTATCACATCGTTCTGGCTGTAGATACAACACAGTCGACAGCAGCAGACAGGAATAAGATGTACATCAACGGTGTGCAAGTTACTTATGAAAGCGGTAATAACTTTGGCCAAAACGACATCAGTCAGTTTAATCAAGGCAGCGCGTTTACTTGCAACATAGGAAGTGGGTATAACGCTTCTTATACAAATGCTTACTTAGCCGACGTTCAGTTTATAGACGGCACCCAGCTTGCTGCGTCTAGCTTCGCTGAGTATGACGATGATAATAACTGGGTACCAAAAAAATATTCTGGTAGCTATGGTAGTAATGGGTACCATCTAAAATTTGACGACAATTCAACTAGCGCTGCGCTTGGCACAGATAGCAGTGGCAATAACAATACTTGGACTGTTAATAATCTTGTTGCTGCCGGTGGTGTAGCATTGCCAGGTGCAAGGACAAGTGTCTTTTTTGATGGTACAGACGATAAAATCACATATACCAGCAACTCAGACCTTAATCCTGGAGCGACTTTTACACTTGAGGCATGGGTTTACAGGCTAGATAGTCAAGAAATTCCAGTTTATTACGGAACCTCAGCGGGTCACGTTGGATTCCGTGTTCTTTCAAATGGAGGCATGGGTGTTGAGCGCATTAATACAGCTTTTGATTTGAATTATAATGGGAGTGGCACCTCAGTCCCGAACAACGCATGGACACATGTTGCATGGACTAAAACTGGAGGCACTCTCAGAGTCTTTATTAATGGCTCCAACGTCGCTACAACGACAAACAACAATTACAGTTACCAAGGCAATTTTGTTACTGCTAGGACACTTAATGACAACAGAAAGTTTGCTATATCAGATTTACATCTAGTCGTAGGAACTGCTCTTTATACCAGTAATTTCACTCCACCTTCAACCATAACAGCACACGCAAATACTAAATTGCTGTGTTTCCAAAACGCCAGCTCTGCGACCACAGCAACTGTGGCCCCTTATGGCGTAACACTGACTGCAACAAGCTCACCTGTACCTGGAGCTTATCCAACCAGCGAAAATTACCAGATTGATTCTCTTTTAGATTCTCCTACAAACTACGAAGCAGATTCTGGTAACAACGGTGGAAACTACTGTTGTTGGAACCCCTTATCTACTAGGGGTCCAACTTTTACAGAGGGTAATTTAACTGTTGAGAATGGAGGTAGTGGCGCAAGTGGCTGGAGAAACGTTGCGTCAACTCTTGCAGTGTCTTCAGGTAAGTGGTATGCGGAGTTTGACACAGTAGGCTCTCAGTCAGGCGGTTTATTTTTAGGCGTCCAGAAGGTGCCGGAAGACAACAGTCAATTCAACCCTGCAAGTTTTAGCAATAATTTTGTTGGCATGACCGCCAATAGTTACTCTTTGAATTGCTTCAACGGTTCAAAACGAACGAACAGCAGCGATTCCAGTTACGGGTCTGGTATGTCGTCAGGTGACAAGATAATGCTCGCCCTTGACCTAGATAATGGCAAAATTTGGTGGGGGAAAAATGGAACATGGTTTGCCTCAGGCGACCCTGATTCAGGCACCAATGCGGCTTTTACTGGGTTGACGGGTACGTTTGTTTTTGCACTCGGAATCTCGTCAAATGAAAAAATACATTCAAATTGGGGACAAAGGCCTTTTGCCTACAGCAATAATATTTCAGGATTCAAGAGCGTATGTACAATGAACTTTGCTGAACCAACGATTGCCGATGGTTCGACGGCGTTTGATATACAAACTTACAACGGAACAGGTGCAAGCCAAACATTAGGCGGTCTTAGTTTTGCTGCTGATTTTTTCTGGCGTAAGTGCAGGTCTGCCAATCAATACCATAATTTAGTTGACAGTGTACGCGGTTTGTCTAACGCTTTAATTACTAACGGCACTTTTACGGAACAAACCGGTCAATCCAATGTTTCTAACGTAACCTCAACTGGTTACGATATTGGAACGGAAGGAGCAATCAACACTAACGGTGCAACTTATGTTGCATGGCTTTGGGACGCCGGAACGTCAACGGTCAGCAACACTACCGGTGACATTAATTCCAATGTCCGCGCCAATCAATCCGCAGGCTTTTCGATTGTTTCCTATACAGGAAATGGTTCTATTGGCCAAACCATAGGACATGGGTTAAATGCGGTGCCGCAACTGATTATAGCAAAATCAAGAAGCGCAAGCATTAGATGGGGTGTTTACCATAAGGACGTCGGTCCTGGCAACACTTTGGTTTTGAATAGCACCACAACTCCTACAGGCGGTACAGGAGTCTGGGGCAATACTGTGCCAACAAATACAGTATTTACTGTATCTAATGATGGAGAAGCCAACGCAAATGGAGGCAATTATATCGCCTATTGTTTCGCACCTGTCGAAGGTTACAGCGCAATTGGTTCCTATCAAGGAAACGGATTAACGGACGGTTCGTTTATATATACCGGATTTAGGCCGGCACTAATAATTACAAAGCGGACCGATTCGACAGGCGGTTGGGTTCTTTGGGATACAGCGCGAAATATTTTCAATGTTGCAACAGAGGAGCTTTACCCAGACGATCCAAGTGCTGAATACACCGGAGGCGGCATGGACATTTTGTCAAATGGTTTTAAATTAAGAAACGCATCAGCCCATGAAAATAACAGTGGAGGTACATATATCTACGCCGCATTTGCTGAGCATCCCTTAAAAACTTCACGCGCACGCTGAACCATGGTATTCAAAATTGTCATCACCGTCCTAGCTTTGGCACCCAATCTTTTAATTGGGTATTTATTTCTCAATAAGGATGCAATTATTGAGAATCAGAAAAAAGCATTATTAGGAGCACTTTCGGGTCAGATAGCAGGGCAGCTTAGTCAACAAACTGATGCTATTAAGGACAATATGGGCTCTGTATTTACAGAAACAATTAAGCCAGAAATCAAAGCAGGCGACCAAAGTACACTAAATGCAATTCCTAAAAACACGGGACCTGCGTTACCGTTTTAGTAATGCCCCAAATACCTGATCTTACAATCAGGCCTTTGAATGATCTGTCTGTTCAGACTATTCATACTTGGGTTACCGTGCCGCCAGTGGTCAATGCAGTGTCGCCGCCAGTCACTTTAAATCTAGGCACGCCAATTATCCAAATACCTGGCTGTGTAAAGGCGCATCCGGGTTCTGATAAGTCAAATCAGCTAAACGATGACGACCCTAAAGGGGTCAGAGTTTATTGTGACGCTAATCAACCAACATTTACTGCTCTTGATTACACTCCTGAAAACCTTATTTACCAAAAACCAGCTAAATTTCCTGGCTATAAGAGTTCTAATACAAAAGCGAATAATGATCAAGTAAAGGATGAAGTTCCTAACACGACTCCACCCATAGCGCCTACAGGCGGATCTGGAGATTTACCTGATGATGAGGAGAATGAAAAAGAAAATGTTGAATTAGTGTGTGACGAAGGTTATAACCTAGTTAACAAGGAATGTATAGAAATTGTTGAGGAAGTCAAAGCAGAGATATCTTTTATTGAAAAGTATCTTCCTACGTTACCGCAGACAACAACGACAGCAACTATAGCTGTTGTGGCCACAACCTCTGCATTGATGGCAAAGCCGCTTGCGGATTTACTTTTGAAACTTGTTAAACCTACTGTGAAGAAGATAATGAAGAAGATTGCTTCGTTGAGAGGACAGTCCCAGAAGGTAGAGAGTGTTTCACAGCGTCAGCTTGCTCAGCGTGATCGGAATCGTGCGATCCGTGCTCTTCGTGTAGCTCTAAAGAAATAGGATGATAATGAGGGACTAATGTATCTCCAGGTAGTTTGACGACCACGTCTTTGCAAACGTCAAAATAAGGTGATTTTGGATGAAAAGTTATTCCATTTTTTGCCAGCTCGCCGCAATTTTTGAGTCTCGCAATTTCAAAATCTAATCGACGATTGGCCAGAACTTGTTGCTGAAGGGCTATTTGTGTATCTACAGCTTTCTTGCATCTATCCTGAAGGCTTCGATCTAAGGGCAGGGATAGTGTGGCGGACAGGCCACCATTTATACTGTGATTATTTTTTTGACCGGTTCTTACATCTTTCCAGTATAAAATTGAACCTGGATTGTCAATGACGCCGTCTCCATCTACATCGCTGGTGTCATAGACAGGATCTTGATAATATGACTCAAACGGCTTTTGATATGAGTTGCTATTAGTAATAAAGGGCGTGAGGTTAAATGTAGGCCCCTGACACTGAATACCCGCTCCGTAAGTATTTGTAATATAAGGGCCTTGTAATACCTGAATTGCCTGATTTGTTACTGACCCGCTACTTGTCGCGACCGGATTTGCTGTGGCGCTGACACCGCCGACATCGGCAGCCATTGCCGGAGAGGTGAAAGTAGTTAGTGCAGTTATTGAGAGAATATAGACGTGCTTTCTGTGACGCTGTGAATTTCGGTTGTTCTTTGAATTACGGTTTGATTGGAAAGGCCAG
>Ga0209645_1001565_pt1 | contig 11344 bp, 7 predicted proteins | sample ETNvirenome_6_30_FD_184070 | JGI IMG/M metagenome (GOLD analysis project Ga0209645, IMG submission 184070) | Marine viral communities from the Pacific Ocean - ETNP_6_30 (SPAdes) (version 2) | ecosystem: Environmental > Aquatic > Marine > Oceanic | place: Pacific Ocean | collected 2013-06-19
GCCCCCGTCGGCCTCGTGCTGGCGGGGGCGTTCTGCGTGATACACTGCCCGCAAACAGCGAGAGGGTCACATGGACACCAGTCTCAAGGCCGCACGGGACTACATCTACAACGACCGGTCATGGGCCAGTACGGGCAAGACGCTCGACGGTCGGGTGAACACGTGCATCTTGCGGGCGCTGCGTGACCTGTCTGGCGAAGTCCCCGAGGCGTTGGTCCCCGAGGACAAGCACATCCATGTCCGTAAGAGCATCGTGGGCAGCGACGCTGAAATCAACGCGAAGATCAAGTCGACCTCGGATATTAAGGTCTTGCAGTTCGTTCGTTCTGGGGCGTGGATACCGATTGTTGACCGCACCTGGGATGGCATCATGCATCTCGAAGTCACCGACAGTGAAGGTCGTGTTCGTCGCCGCCAGTGTCGTGAGTGGTGGTTGGCCGGCGGTGTGTACTATGTCAGCCTCGATCGCCCATGGTTTGAGACGGACGAATCCACTGAGTACGACTTTCGCATCTACCAGCCGGAGTTCTTTCTTCCGGCAAACGCGATTGAGATTCTGACACCCATGCAGTTGTTCGATGACAGCGAGCAGTTGGTGGGTCAGATCAGCAGCGGCACTGCTCGCCGAGAGTACCTCCCAGACTTTCGGCAGCGCGTACAGGGTCGACCGACTGACTTCTGGCGAGGGCGGTTTTTCCAGTTGCCCACCCCGACAGAATCTCCTCGGGTCAGGTCTCTGCAGGCGACAGGTCCTACCCAACTTCTTCCTACCGGGGTCAACCTTCCTTGGGCGGGACCGATGCCCGCAGGCAAGTTTGAGTTTTGCTACACGTACGCGTGGGGCCGCAAAGAGCAGGAGTGGGGCGAGACTCAGAGCCTGTTTGCCGACCCTGAGTGGGAGAGCGCGCCCAGCCCCATCAGCGAAGTCTTCGACCACGCGACAGAGTTCGACACGGTCAACCCACTGGCTCCGGCGGTTGGTGCGTACAAGGCGGCTCGGGCCATCTCTATCGAAATGAGCAACCTCGAGGAGATGCTCGACTTCGTCGGGTTTGTCGACGGTGTTCCGCTCGACGGAAGTTATACCAACCCGCCGAGCAGTGCGCCGCTTCGTTACGGTCGGAGTGGACTGCGTCTGCGGCTTTATGTGCGGCGACTTGCAGTTTATCCAGACTACGGACCGAACAAGAAGTTCTCCGAGACTGGACGCGTAACGGGTACGGCGTTCAACATCATTCCCGCGAGTGCTCGGCTCAACCGGGTTGAATCCGACGGAAAGTTCTACCTGCTGGCAGAGTTGAACCCGTTGGACATGGACCCAATCGCTGCGGATATGACAGTGGCCAAGCACTTCGTCAGTAACTTCACCTGGCAGGGTAGGTTCCAGGAAGTGTCAGGTCGTTCCGCTATTGTTCCCGACCAGTCTCGCCAGTTGGTCAAGACCACAGGCTACTACGCCTACCACATCTGGCCGACGCCAGACCAGAACTACGATCTCGACGCTCAGGTGCTGATGCAGCCAAAAGAACTGGTCAACGACCAGGATCAGGTGCCTGTCAAGCAGGAAGCATTCAGTGCCTTCCTTGAACTGGCTCTCGCCTACATGAGCCGGCTGGATGGTGTCGACCAGAGCAGCGAGGTCAAGCATCGTACGCTGTACCGCCAGTTGGTGCGCCGCTTCCGTTCGCAGCACGGCGACAACAACGGCATCGTCGAAAACCGTGCCTGGGGCGACATTCGTCCTCGCTACCGGTACGGCACGTTCAGCGAGGGCTGAGCGTGATACACTTCGGCGTCATCTAAAGGAGCAACAGCATGGCACAGGCACCTCACTACGGCAGTCCTCCCAAAATCGGTCAGGTTTTCTGCCGCGACGACGAATACATGGGTCGCTACGAAGCGATGCTCGTGTGGGTCAACGTCCGCGACGGAGGTCACTGGGACGGGATGCTCGTCACCAACGAAGACTTCTTTTCGTTGTCTTCGTCCCGGTTTACGCAGGCCATCCATCATACGGACTGGCGTCCGGCGGACTGGCGCTGGAGCGACGAGGCATTCTTGTTTGCCCCGCCTCATCTCGAGTTGGACAAGGACTCGAACAAGTGGGTCGAGCGCAAGAAGGCGCTTCCGCCTGAGCCTGTGTCGGCGTTGCCTCCGAAGTCGGCTCTTCCCGAGCCGAAGGACCAGGAGCATCACGCTACCTGGCGTGCGCGGTGTCGCCGTAAGTTCCCGGTCCTTGATAGCGACGAGGGCAACGTGCTGCTCGGCGAGGTCTGGAACGAGTTCAAGTCGAAGGGGTAGTCGATGGCTGGGCCTGGTCAGCGCGCGGTCTCGCAGGTCCGCATTCAGAGCGGACAGGCTCAGGTCCAGTACGCTCCGACGAACCTTGCGTACAAGATCAAGAATCTCGAGTTGACTCCGGAGGGAACCCTCCGGGCGATTCGAGGCTCATGCTCGTACGAGCCTGACCGCGGTGGAAACCAGTATGCTGGTGGTGCGGTGCAACTTCCTGACGGATTCGACTTGTTTAGTCGGTTCGCTGGGTTCGACAACCCGACTACGATCTACGGCATCTTTCACGCAGGGCTGCTGCAGGGAAAGGCACCAACGCTTGTGGTCAGGGCTGGTACCGGCTTGTATCTACATGCGGGTTGGCGGCGTGCGTGGAAACGAATCTATGACGGCCTGACTGATGATGGCCGTGCGGGCTACCCTGACATGTTCACGGTGGTCAACAACACCATCGTCTGGACCAACGGCATCGACCCGCCACTGGTCATCTCTTACGACGGTATGGTCGTGCCGCTGGGTTTCGACAAGTCTCCAGGACCTCCCGAAGCGGCAGGTCCGTTCCAGCCGGGTAACTCCACCAAGGACTACCCGAACCAGGATGGCTACACCTGGCCCGGTCGTATTGGAACCATCGGCGACTACGTCGATAACAACGACGGCGCAGTGCTCGCTGGTCGTTGGAAGTACGCTGCGGCATACGAAGACATCCACGGAAACATATCGCCGTTGTCCGGCGAGAGTGTGGAGATTTCAATTGGTCTTCAGCGTGCCAACGCGTTTGTCAAAGAAGAAGATGTATTCAGTGGCAGCAATGTCATCGGCAACCTGAAGAAGTACGACCAGAGCACCAAGATCGACGATCTGCCTCGGCAGTTCGTAGTCAAGGGTTCTGGTGATGCGCCTGAGCATGCGGTGGCTACGCGGCTGTACCGTACTCCAGATGGCAATCGGTTCCCTGGCACCTACCGTTTGGTAACCCGGATGGCAGGTACCAAGAACTTCGTTTACGCCGACAATGTTCCTGACAGCCGTTTGGGTGAGCCCGCCAAGGACTACATGCCTGTCCCGCGGTTCAGTTCGATGACGTCGCACGCAGGAGCCTTGGTCATCGCTGAGGGTCCGTACGTGATGCGCAGCGAAGTCGGATACCCCGGCACCTTCCCTGCGGAGTTTGCGACGACGCCGGACCCTGACGGTGCCATCGTGACTGCGCTCGCAAGTCATGCTGGTCGGCTCATCGCGTTCACTGAACGGGCGATGATTGACATCACGGACCCGATGGCACCCCCGATTGTCATGGTGCGAGGCATTGGCTGTGTCGCACCTCGGTCCGTGCAGGGACTGCCTGACGGTACGCTCATCTGGTTGAGTCGAGATGCCTTCTACGGGTGGAATCCGGAGAAGGGGTTGATGAAGTTGAGCGATCCGATCCACCGCTTGGTCAAGACGGAACTGGCAACCGGGTCGCTTCGGAATGCCGTGTCGGTCATCGAGCCTGAGAGCCGTGACTACCGGTGTGCTGTTGCGAAGGCGGGGTCATTCGACAACGAACTGATTCTTGCATTCGATGGTCAGGGGTGGCGTGAGATTGAACTTGGCTACAAGATCAACGACATGTGCGCCACCGATGATTACCGGTACCTGGTGCTGTTTGCGGGTGGTCGAGCGACTCAGGCAGAAAAGACTCGTGAGAGTAACGATATCGGAGACGTAGGCGTTGTGTCGCCGGGTACACCGTATGATGTCTATGTCATGAGCCATGAAACAACGGCGGGGTTGGGTCCAGACCTCACGTATGAGTTCCAGAGCGCATGGCTTCGTGGCGATGATAATGCTTTGCAGCCCATTCATGTTCACAACCTCTACATCGGTATGATCGACGAGGTTGATGAAACTCTCGGCGTCGAGGTGTTCTCCAACGGCTCATTTGCACCAGACTCGGACAGCCCGCGAAACCTCAAGGCGGTTGGTGTCGGTGTCGAGGACCTTCTCGGAGAGTTCATCCTGGGTCAGGGCAAGACGCACGCGCGTCGACTGTACTGGCGACGAGTGCCCATCGGGCTGCAGAGCGTCAACACCTGGGCCTTCAAGTTGAAGTCGAAGACACCGTTCCACATCGCGTCGTTCGCATTCCAGACGTCGTTCGCAACCATGGGCGACCAACTGGCCCGGATCCCTCTGGGCGAGGACGAGTAGATGCCTGGCGATTACCTGTTCCCGAAGCGCTTGTTCAAGAGCGGCGAGCCGCTTGACACCGTCGAACTAAACGATGCTTTGCAGGTCGTGGTCGAGCGACTGAATGGTCATCTCGGCCCTCACAACATTCGTGCACCGCTTAGCCCTTCGCTTACGTCAGAGGCAGGCACGTTCTTCCGAACCAAGGTTGCGACTGTAGACGTTGACCCTCTGATGCAGTGCGCGACGTCAGGCGCTGACGGTAAAAGTCCACAGCCAGACGCGCAAGACGCATTTCTGCTCGAGCAACAGACGGGCTGGCAGGTTGTGGAAGGTTCGACGGATATGGCGGTTGATATCGCTACGGGTGCGTCATCGCTGGCGATTACTGCCCAGGCGACGCATTGCTTTGCGGGCGACTACGACGGGTCTCGAAGCGTCTACGAAGTGGTTGTACCTCTGATTGACGACCCTGACCTTGCATACGGACGTAAGTCTCAAGCAAAAGACATTACTGTGCGAGTGATCCTCGAGGGAGGGACTTCAACCGAACTCGACTTGAGTTTCACTGAAATGCCTATCGGAGACACTCGTAACTTCGCAAACAAACAGGATCAAAGCAAAGCGATTGCAAAGAAGATTTCGGAGGGGTGCCAAGGCGCGCTTACGTCTACCGGAAGCGATGCGGAGACCGTGCAGGATAACGGATGGAATGCCAAAGGCTACGAAGTCCGTGCGGTTGGTCGTACTTTGAGATTTACAAAACTGGAAGAAGGTTCAACTTCTGGCACGTTTTCGATTGCTTACTCGTGGAACTCACTGACACGTTCAGGATCTGCTTCAACTACGATGACCCAGGTCAGAACAGGGGGAGCCAGTACTGCGATCGAATCTCTGAGCGACCTCTCGTCGGCGACAACCAGCGCAGGTCTTCCATCTGGGACCGCTGCTGAAGTAGTCGTTTACTTCCCTGCTCAGATTCAGTACGCAATCCGAGTCGATGGTGTGGTGTTGACCGAAACCATCACAGGTCGGTTTGACAACGAACAAGCTCCGTTGACGCCTGCGCGGATTGTAGACCCGAGAGATGAAGACGCTGTCACCGACAGTGACGGAGGAGGAAACACCGAACTGGGGGGCATCTCTGGCCCCGCACTTGGGCGATTTCGGGAAAGGCCTGATGCCATCAACATCCCGATGTTTAGCGTCCGATTGACGGCATCAATCGAAGTTGAGCCTGGTGATCACGTGGTCGAACTTGTGGTGCGTCGTGTGCCGATAGGTCGACGTCGTTCTTTTGTTCCGCCACCACCAGATGTCGGGAACACCAGCAGCATCATTCAGTATATTTCTCCGAAGAACAGAATCTACATTTACTCTCGGCAGATGTCAGTCACGGATGTTCCCGTAGAGCCTGTTGAGGCTGCGCCGTTCGGCAATCCTTCCGTTGTAGATTCCTTCAAAGACGAAGATGTAGTCACCAAGGCCAATCTGGTAGACGAGAAACTCCAGAGGGTCGCCAATCAAACGAATAGCCTGGACTCTTTTCAGGTGGCTCGAGGCGCGATCAATGGTGATCACCTGGAAGGCTTTTCCTCGGTGATTGCCAGCGGAGCAACGTCGCAGTCAAATGTGTCAGAGTCACTGTTCTCTAACACCCACACATACGACTACCCTTCGGGCACTCCGACGTTCTTTGGCGCTAACCGGCCTTTCTACCCATTGGCCGGGTCAGCGTGGAAGAAACTACTGGAGGTCCCGCTTGTGCTTGAGGCACGGCAGGAATGTGTTCTGACCGTGGAGGCCAATGTCTTCATCGACAGGTTGGTGAATACGTCTCTGAGTCAGAAGCAGATGCATTTGGCTGCGGCCTGTTTCTTGATTGCTGTTCGAGCGTCTGCGACAGGAAACATCTTTGCGTGGCGACCGAGCCTGGCATGGGTCAACAGCAACAACTACTTTGCTTACCAGCGGAGCAAGACGAGCACTGAGCTGTATCCATCCTCTGGTTCGACACCAACTGGCACGATCGGTATCAACTACTTGTCTCGCTACACTCCTGGCAGAAGTTCTCCTTTGACCTCTGGAGAGGCTCCAGGAGACTTTGTGGACGTGCCAGTGACCGCCTATATCGATTTCAGCGGAGAGATTGTCGGCAGTTCAGTCCCGCGACGGGTCAGTGTGCCTATTGACCGGGTCTACTTGTACGGTGCGGCGTCTTTCATGGGCGCTGCGGGTAACGAAGCGCGTGCGTTTATCAAGCACATGTCGCTCAACGCTGTCGCGATGAAGTCGTGAGGTACGCATGGCACAGGTGATTCTTCCTACGACGTTCATCAACAACACGGCGCTTCCCGTCGACGATCTCAACAAGTCTTTGTACGACAAGACGCCAGGCCGAGGACTGTACTCCGAGCCCAACGGCGGCATCGAACTGCAGTCGACCGAGAACGGCAGCGTAGATTTCACCTTGAGGCAAGAGCACCTGCAGCCCGAGCAGGTGGTTAAGACTCGCTTTGACGGTGGGTGGCACACGCTCGACAACATGAGCGATGTCAGCGGTAAGACTACGGTCGATAACAACAACATCAATGTTGCTCAGGGCCAGTCACTGCCGGGTTGCGGCTTGCGGATCTACGTGCCATTCGACGCCGCAGCCATTCGTTGGAACGTCGCGTTCTTCTTTTACGTCGCTAAGTGGTTCGGCTTGTTGAAGGATGGTCAGGACAACTTGTCCTCAGAAGCCGGCAGCATCTTGACCTTTTTGTTCATCGACGGTGTCGAGCAGCCTGCCTGGCGTCGAGAGTACCCGATGACTTGGTTCAAGCGAGCGGTTGCAGATTACACCACCAGTTCGGGCTACCAAAACTACGACAACAAGGCTCCGTATTCGACTGAGGCGGAACAGGCTTCGTTCATGAACCTCAGTTACCTGCAGACCGAAGTGGGTCGAGGTTTCCATGAGGCTTACCTCGGCTTCTACGTCAAGCCTACCGAGAATGCTGATGGCGACATCGCCAAGTTCTTGAGAGAAACAGTACTCGAGTTCGACAACAGCACGTTTGATGTGAAGAAGCATCTCGAACTCTACCAGCGGCTGGGCATCGGATGCCGCAATGCTCGCGTCGTCGCATTCCGATGACCGTGCTAATCTCACCCACGGAGGTCTGACATGGCTGCTTTGCTTATTATCGCCGGAACAGCAGCCGTGGCTGGCGGCCAGTTGGCCAGTGGCCTGTCTGCCGGAAGGGCAGCCAAGAAGCAGGCGCAGGCCCAGAAGCGGGCCGCGAATCGCTACGCCAAGGCACTGCGGTCTGAGGCGTCGAAGTTGCAGGGCGGTATGTCTGTTGCTCGGCAAAACACTCTTAAGGCCGAGGCGGCTCTGGACCGCGCGGCTCTGGGTCAGCAGGCTCGTGATGAAGCCAAGCGCGGCGGTCAGAATCCATCGGCGGCGCTCGAGTCTGAGTTGCAGGCATCGCTGCAGGCTTCGATGGCTGAGCAGCAGAAGATGATCGACCAACTGAGTCAGCAGGAAGCGCAGGCCAAGGCTGCGCAGCGCCAGGCATTGGAGGGGCAGGCCCTGCAGACCGAGATGCAGGCGCAGGCGATTGACCCCAAGGCCATCGCAGCGGCTACGCGCGCTCCGATGTATGGGCAGATCGGAAGCACGGTCGGCGGAACTATGATGCAGTTGGGCGCACCGACAGCGAAGCAGCAGATCCAGGCGAGTGCCCTGGAGACGCAGATGGATAAGCTCAAGGGAGTGGACTTCTCCAAGCCCTTTGATCCTGGCAAGATGACGGGAGCACAGACCGCTGCCTACATGCAGTACCAGCGAGCGGTCAATCCTCGCTTCAATCCCTACGGGCCTACAGGGCAGGGGTAGTAACAATGGCACTTGAGGTCCCAAAGAACCCGACGGCGGCTGATTACGACCGCATGATCACCTATATCAACCAAGGTGTTCGCGACGGTTTGTTCTCGAAAGACGACGCCATGGTGGCCTTGAAGGCGTTGGAGACTCGCAAGAAAGAGGTTCTTGGGGAGTTCCTGGACTACGAGAACGCGGAGGCGCAGGCCCGTAAAGACGGCAAAGACGAGTTTGCCGACGATTTGCTTGCTGAAAAGAATCTCTTCTTCAAGTTGTTGGTCGACAACGCGGGAGGCGGGGCGCTTTCTCCAGAGGACGCAAAGCGCGGTGTCAAGTCAGCTGACGGGCTGCTTAAAAAGGCCACGATCCAGATTCAAAGCCAAAGGTCTCCACAGGTTGAGGCCATGATGGGTCGAGATCTTGCGCAGATCATTGACTTCGCGGCCCAGGGAGGCTTTTCCTCAGGTGGTCCTGATGTGCGAGACCCGACGGACAAGTCGACGATTGCCCCCAACGTCAAGGGAGTTTCTTCCGCAGCCAAGCATGTGCTCGACAAACTCGACGCAGACCCGGGGATGCTCGACGGAGAGTTGACCCAGGAGATGTACGACAGTTGGGTCGAGTTGTCGAAAGACGGAAAAGCGGACGAGTGGCTGAATAGCATCGAGTTCGACCTGGAAGATCGGGGGATTCTCGACCAAATGCGGTTGGGTGCCGCGGAAGAGCAGGGTTTCTTGAACTTTCTCGAGGGGGCTTACCGAGAAAACCTCCAGTATCAAGCCATCAAGAAAATGCGGGACGACGCGGTTGGTTTGCTCGCGAAAGCAGAATCAGCAGAGAATCTGTCGCCCGAAGAACTCGCGCGACTGCGTGTGCTCTCGAACTCGATGGCACACACGTCCCTGAGACTTGACGGCGTCACGCTTGAGAGCAAGATTCTCGAAGAGGTGCAGGCTCTGGGTGAGGATCCGGCCATGCGCTACAACTACTCGGGCGACATCAAGACTCGCGATGATCAACTTGCCTTCGCCAAGAGCGTAGCGCTGGCCGAAGAAGGCCCCGTTCAGTTGAGCATGCTGCAAACGGGGGGCGAGTTGCTCGCAGCGGGTGTCGACTCATCTGGTCGTCCCATCTACAACCGTCGTCGGGGCAGTGACCCGTTGACGAGCAACCCGTTCATCCAGCCGGTGCTCGATCGAATCGCGATGACCAAGCAGGTTCAGAGCAGCCCGCTGTTCTACGCGGTTGCAGACAAACTCGGCATGAACCTCGCAGAGGGCGAACGACCGACAACCGGTCAGTTGACTCGCGTGCTGCGCGAGGTGCAGCGCGACAAGCGACGCGCATACCGCCCCTCGGGCACGTACATGGAAGTCGACGTTGTTGACCGTGACCGTGCGCTGGAGATTCAGGACAATAAGTTCATGTCGTTTATCGACGAGGAGAGCGGCGACTTCATCACGCTGCAAGAGGCTCAGAACAGGTCCGAAAGGGACCTTGCCGACGTCGATACGAACCCTGTGGTCGAGTTCGACCTCGATGACAAGGGTATCCGTGAGATCATGAGCATCGCCTTGGACGACGCCAGTTCAGACAAGGTCCGCGAACTCAACAAGTTGTACGCTCAAAGCCCGAAGAAGGCCGCAGGGTCGAGCGTCGTGGTTGACCGAAAGACCAATCAGGTGGCGGTCATCGGTCCCGACCGTCAGGTGTTCTTCCGCGGCAACATCAAAGACGACCAGACCGCAGCAATCAACGAGGCCGCGCGCAACAGCGACCTCGCGCATGTCGCTTCAGACCCGGTCTCTACGCGTCAGGGCAAGTCGGGCACACCATTGACATCGCTCGATGGACTGACTCCGGGTGTTCGCTACGACGCTTCGGTGTACGCCCCGAAGGGTACCCGGCTGTCCTCGGAGACACCGCTTCGCAAGGTCAAGGGATTCGCCGCACGGCAGAAGTTTGCTGGAGACCAGAGCCGCTTTGTGATTATGGGCGGCGACCGCCAGGGCGAACAGATTCTCTTTAGCGACGTGCGGGGCGAGATGCTCTCGTCTGCGGACCTCACCCCGGAAGAAGCCGCAGAGCGGATGGGAATCACGCCACGGCAGGTGCAGCGCCTTCGTCGGCGCGATGACCGCCAGGCGCGTCGGGGCCGGGCAGAGTTCAAGAAGGGCAAGGGCACCTACTCAAGTAAGCCGATTGCCAGGGAAAAGACCGAGTTCCAGCGCGCGTTGGCTCCAGAGCCTGCTCCAACACCAGAGCCTGCTCCAGCACCTGCACCAGTGCCGGCACCAGAGCCTGCTCCAACACCAGAGCCTGCTCCAGCACCTGCGCCAGCACCAGCACCTGCTGCGCCGGTCCCTGCCCCTGCGGCTTCTCCGCCGCTGACGAGCACGCAGACGGGCACTCCGTCAGGCGGCGGCAAGAAGTCGGAAGCAACCAAAGAAGAACCTAAACCTGAGGTGGCTTCCGTGTTCCCGCCCCTTGCGGAATCAGAGTCCGCAGAAGACCTGGTCAAGATGGGGCGACTTCTTTCCGAAGCCCCACTATCTTCGCAAGCGATTTCCGGTGATCTCAGCGCAGAGGAAGCCAAGGCTAAGGCCGAGGAAGAGGAGCGGCGGAAGCGCGCGCAGGCGCTTGTGGAAGAGCGGGTACCTGGAGGGGTCATTCCCGGCACTCTCCGTCCATAGAGTTCAGTCGTCTCGTGTTACACTTCCCCGCAACCACGGGTGAGTGTCCATGTCGTACTTCGACAATCTCCGCAAGCGTGCCAGCTTCGCTCTCGAACCCTTTGAAGATCCGCAGCCAGAGCCGATTGAGGTTCCGTCTACGGATGAAATCCAAGCACCTTCGCTTGACGATGACTTCAAGGTTCCGGAAGCAACGACGACGCCTCCGGCATCCCGACAGAAGTACGAACTCCCCAAGGTCGAGGTCGATGACTTCGACCCGTTTGAGGCGATCGGCAAGGTCAAGTTCCAGGCAGAGTACGGAGCAGAGGTT
>Ga0209645_1001566_pt1 | contig 11342 bp, 3 predicted proteins | sample ETNvirenome_6_30_FD_184070 | JGI IMG/M metagenome (GOLD analysis project Ga0209645, IMG submission 184070) | Marine viral communities from the Pacific Ocean - ETNP_6_30 (SPAdes) (version 2) | ecosystem: Environmental > Aquatic > Marine > Oceanic | place: Pacific Ocean | collected 2013-06-19
CACAGGTAAACACCAATGATTCTGGTTGGAAACGAACTGAATTAGATGTTGTTAAATTATGTGCAGTTGCAGTGGTAAATGTAAGATTACCATTTGCTGGATCGTAAGTAGCATTGGTTGGAGTGAATATACCAATAGGAGCAGCACCAGGTCCGTTTAAAATACTCCAATCTTCAAACTTAGGAATTGGTGTAGTTAATGTAATAGGACCGTAAATAATTTTAGTTCCATTAGCAAGAGCACTTACAAATGTATGTGCATCAGTATTACTTCCTGCTTGTCCTACATTTAAACTAATAGTAGTATTACCACCACTAGATACGACGTTTGTGATTAAGAAACTTTTACCAAATGCAACATCAGTTCTGTATGGAGCTGGATCATTACCTCCACCGTTATAAGCACAACTATATGTAAGTGCTCCCTCAACAAAAGCAATCCTATCAGAGTTTGCTACAGGTGCTACTGCTGGATCTGGAATGACTACTGTCATCGCTCCAGTAGTAGGAACATATGTAGACCCTGTTGGAGTTGTTTGTAAAACGTTTCCATCAGACCAGTTACGCATTGCGTAAATGGCATATAATTTTACTCTTTCAAAAGCATAAATTGTTTGTGGTCTTTGTGCTTCAGAAATACCAGAAAGAACTGTTCCACTAAAGTATGCCTCTGCAGCAGAAACAATACCATGGTTTCCTCCAAGAACTAAATCTCTTACTAATCCTTCTAATACAATCTTGATATCTCTACGACATTTTCTTTGATGTAGATCAGAAAGATTGAGGTTTGGATATGCAAGTTCTGTGTCAATAAGTGCTTGATCTGCAATTACATCAGCATTTCTTGAGATTAAATATGCAGCGTCAATATAAGTTCCAGATGCATTGTTAGAGATAACATCAACCCATAAGAATGATAGAGTATCAATAGCAGATGCTACGTCAGCACAAGCAGGGTTTCCTGCAGTTGATGTGATAATTGTAGGGTCAATATACCTTGTGGTTGTAGCGTGCTTTGTGGTGTATAGAGGATCAGCAGTAGTTCTATTCTTAATTCTCCAGTTGCACATTGCATAGATTGCTAGTTCTCTAGCATATTCAATAGCACGTACGTTCTGAATAATTTCATCTTCAATATAAGTTATCTTTCCATCAACAATATATTTTTTAGCAGCATCAATAATATTGTGGTTAGATCCAAATTCAAGATCTCTTACAAGAGCGTTTAAGAAGTGAATAACGTCTTGTTTACATTGCTCATCACCATCATCACCAGTATTATTTCCAGAAGTTGGAGAACTATATGCTGGATATATCTTTTGACCAGCAGAACAAGAAATCAGAATGTCTGCTAGTTTAACAATATCATCTTCAGATAATGCATTAACAGCAGCATTTGTTGTTGTTATAGTGGCAACACCAGTTACAGAATTATCATATACAAAATTACTGATAGCATAAGAAGTTCCACCAAATGTTACTGTACCACCGCTAACATAAGTGTTTACGTGATCTGTTGTACCTAAGAAGATATCAAACGTATTGTTAGAGGTATCAATATTATATACAGCAAAATAATCTTTTGAGAATTGCTCATTAATAATACCAACTACTTCCTCTGCGATATAATCTCTATTATTTCTAATTAACTGACAAGCATCTTGAAATCTTCTTTCAACAGGTGTAGAAAGAGGAAATTTGTTTGGAGAGTTTAGTAATGATAATGTAACAACCTTAGAATATGACTGTACTGTTGCAAATTCACCAGGATCAAAGTTTGCTGTTGTTAATGTTGGTAATTTTTTAGGAATTACAAATCTTCTTGCACGACCATCAGCATCTTCTAAAACTTTATAAATTCTTTGTTTACCATTAAGGAAAGACAAATCTGGAGATACTGTTGGCATTCCAGTGATAATAATTTCTTGTCCTTCTTTAAATTCGTGAGTGTTGGTTCTACCTACAAGAGCACTTGTATAGAATACAATACCACCTAAGTCCTCTGCATTACCAAACTGGTCATCTTGAAATCCTCCAGTAGCAATGCTTGGATCTCCTTGTAAGGAGAAGTCAATTCTAGAAATAGGTAGAGTTGATGTTACATCAGTATCATAGGAAACAACCTCACCCTCAGCTCTAATTGACTTTAAATTAATAGTGTCAATTGTGTTAGATACTGTTGTAGCAGAATTAATTGATATTGTTTCTACTAATGTAGTATTCCAAGATGGAGCATTTAAAATTGGAAAAAACTGAACATCCCAATAAGTTGGTGCGTTTGAGGTATCAATACTAGATACTTGATAATAACCTGATGTAAAACTAGAATTATCAGCGTCATTTAAAAATACAAAGGCATTTACTGGAATATCAGTTGTTGGATCTGTGGTAAATCTTAGTGTATTCTCACCAGAAGTTTGACTAATTGTTAGAGATAAAGCTGCACCAGTAGATGCAGATGTTACATAACTATATTGATCACCCTCAATTAGAGAACCAGTTTTTAACTGTACATCAATAGTACCAGAAACATATGCGTTAGCACCTGTAGTTGAATTAAAAGTAACGTTAACAATATTTGTTCTAGCACCAGTGTTTAGACCTACACCTTCAACACCTGTTTGTAATAATGATAATCCTGTGTTATTTTGAAATCCAATACGGAATCTTTCAGGTCCAAAAATTTGATGACCAATTGGAAATTCTACACCAAAATCTCCATTTACCTCATTATCAATAATGATTCTTTGCTTGTCATCAAAGACCATAGCAAAGTCCCAAGTTCCAATTGAGTCTCCATTGGAGTCAATTTTATCTCTGTATGTTACACCAGTAACATAGTTTTTATCACCAAACTTAAAGATATGTTTTCCTAAGTTTGCTGGTCTAATAATAACTAAACGTAAGTTATCACCAACAACTGAACAATCTGGAGGTAAAGATATTGGGTTGTCTTCTACATAGTCACCACCAGAAACGATTAGAGTTTCTTTAATACCAGGTGTTGACCAAGCAATCTGTGCTGCTTTCTTAATAGTTCTAACTGGGTTTACAGCAGAACGACCATCATTAAGGTCAGAACCAATCTGCTGAGAAACATAAACACGACCACCAACGTCATTCGTTGCTAGATTAAGGACGTATTCTGTAGTTGCAATCTTGTCCGATCTATCACCAAGTATAGGTGTGATAGATCTTGGAAATACACCAGAGTCTCCAGTATTAAGATATTGGAAATCATTAGGATCATTAACTCTAAAACCAATATGTTTAAAGTTTACCTCACCATTAAGTGCGATTCCATCCTTATGAGTAGGAAGACTTGAACCAGTAGTTCCAGTATTAGTTGCTTGATATACATTTCCTTGTGCATATCTGTAAGCATCTTTAGATACAATAACATTGGCAGCCCATGGCGTACCAGTGCCATTCATATATGTTTTAAGATTTGGTGCTCTTAAATTTAGATCTGGAGTGATAAAATTCTCAATATCTAAGTTAAGAATTCTAGCAGTATCAGAGATGATAGAAGTTGAAGTTCTAATCGCACCGTTAATGTCAAGTTCAAAGTCTACAGTATCAAGGACTGCGTTTGCAGCAGCACCAGCACCGTTACCACCAGTAAAGGAAACATTTGGAGCAGTTGTATATCCATTACCAGCATCATTTACTGCAACAGAAACAACAGCACCATTAAAAATAAACGCGGAAGCAAGTGCTTGTGTTCCTCCAGAAGGTGGTGGATCAATGACAACAGTAGGAGCTAAAGTATATCCAGTACCACCAGCAGTAACATCAATATTGTTAACTCTCTGACCCGTTCTATTAATACCAACACGAGGTAGACCGCTTTGAGCATCTAACTCCAAACGCATTACTTCTCGTTCGTCAGCTCCACTGCCAACTCTGATGGTAGTCTCATTATCACCGATGAGTTTGGGGTTGACTCCCCTTATTTTCTCTTTATCGGAATTAATATGAAAACTCATGGTGCTAGTGTATCCTTGACAATTTTTCCTATGATATATTTAGCATTAAGCCCAAGCAATACTGATAACTTCAGTAGATACTGCCCACTTAATTGTTTGTACAGTTCCAGACCTCACTGTAGAATAACTGAAACGATTAGTTGCTGTAAACGGTTCAATTGTCCACGACTCACTAGCAGGAACATCATGTTTGATAATTGTTAACATACTAGAGAGAACTGATGTTGCTCCAGATCCATCACAATAAACTGCACTTTCAATTTTTCCAGAATATACAACTCCTGTAGGATTGACACCAAGAAAATGTCCAGTAACAAAATTAACAGTGTTATTTTCAATTGTAATTTGAGTTCCAACATTATCTAATTGAAGTGTGGCAGTGTTAACACCTCTCAAAATATAGTTAGTTGTTTTACTATCAGAGTAAAACTGATTTTTCATCTCAATAGAATTGAGAGACATAGCATTATGCTCTTCATCAATATGGATTGTCTCATCTACAGAAAATCCACCAAGAGATTCAAATTTTTTTAGGTTAGTAGCCATTTACTTAAGTTCCTGAACTAGTACGGTGAAATTAATAACATCTGCAACAGCATGATCATTACTTAATGTTAAAGTAATTCTAGGTTCTGTGGATGCAGTAAAATCAAATGCTGCTGTATATTGATCACTTGAAGTGTTCAAAGAGGCATATTCATTATGGAAAATGTCAGTGCCATTATCTATAACAGAATATTTTGACATAGATCTTTTTCCAGAACTAGATTTAGAAACAACAGTTACTTCACATCCTTTAGATGTGCCACTTGGATAAAGAATTACAGCGGAAGATTCCAATCCACCTTTATCTAAAGTAAATGTGGAAGAACTAATTTTGTAATCAGCTAATTCAAATTCTTTTAGATCACCGTCAAAAATCTTAACTCCATTAAATGATCCAGACCCAAAGGTTGTGTTTAAATAAACATCACCCTGATCATCTAGTCTTAAAATAGGATCTACATTTAATCCAGAAGATAGTCCTAAATCAAGATACTGTTTTGCACCACTAATAAACGTAGTTGTAGCATCACTGTTGTCAATTGTTGTATTGTTAGAATTAAAGGTAACAATTTGCGTATTCAATGATAGTGAATTTCCTCCACTAGTTGTAATACTATCAATACCAGTAAAATCTAAAGCAGTTCCTGTTAATTGTAATGTGTTGACATTATTATTGTAGAAATATAAAATATTTTCATTTGCTGCAGGAGCAGTTTCTGGAATGATATAAGTATTGCCATCAACGTCTCTAACACCACCAAGAGATGACCAGTTAGTACCACTATATCCCTCAAACTGTTGGATTGTAGTATTAAAACGAATAGAACCAGCACCAGGTGTTGCGATTGTTTTTTCATTATCAGTACCAGAAGGAATTCTGAAATGAGTTACAGAATCAACAATGGTTTGTTTTCCTGCATTTGGTCTTATAACTAAATCTTGAACTTGTGTAGAAATCACATTGTCGTCAAGTTTTAGTTCTTGTCCAATAACCAACGGGCAATCTTTATTAGGACCTACTCTCAGTTCTGAAATTTCTTCAAACGTTAACGAATCAACAGCAATAGCAGACCAAGTTAATTGTGCAGTACCGTTATTTTGAACTCCACTAGTATGTGTTGGTTCACTACCAGAAGAAGCAGTTGTTCCATTTGATGTTACTTCATAAAGATTATTTTTATACTTTAGATATTGTCCAGTAGTTACTGCAGTGTTAGCTGCCCATTCTGTAAATGCTGGAAGACCTAATTTACCAGATGAAATTTTCTTAACACCTCTAAAGTCTAAAAACTGTGGCGTTAATTTTAATGTATTTACAGCATCATTATAGAACCATAATGTATTGTCATTTGCTCCTGCTGTAAGTTCTGCTAGAATATATGTGTTACCATCAATGTCTCTAACACCACCAAGAGAAGACCATGAAGTTGTAGTGGAGTTATATCCTTCATATTGATTATTGTCAGTGTTAAATCTGATAGCACCATTTTGTGCAATTGGTGATTGTGGTCTTTCTGAAGTATTACCAACAGGTAGTACTAAAGCTTGAGTTCCATCTACCTTAGCAATCCTTCCCGCTACTGGTTTAAATACTAAATCATTTCCAGTAGTAGTTTGAATTTCATTTTCTTCAACAAGAATTTTATCATTTACGTTTATAAATGAAGTTGTTTTTACATAACCAGATGTAGTAACATTTCCAGTAGTAGATGCAACACTAACGTTAGCACCCACATTAAACGGAGCATTTACAGTTACTGCAGTTCCAGAAATAGTTAATGATGTTTGAGAAGATATAGATGAAGCAACAACATTGGTTCCATTTAACTGTGGTGTGGTTACAGAACCAGTCAACGTTGCATCAACACCATTAATTGTAGAAGCGGAAGTGATACTAGCAGCAGAAAATTCACCAGATGAAATATCTGAAGAAATAATATCGGTTTGTTGTGTATCTAAAACAGAAAGTACAAATCCAGAACCAAATACTTTTGGATTATTAGCATCAATTGTTAATAAAGCTTCACTTCCAACTTCACCACCTTGATCAGCCTGCAGTTTATCATAGTAATAGAGATTAGGAGTTGAATCCGTTATCTTAATATTGATATTTGAACCATCTGATGTTACACCATCAGTAAACTCAGTTCCCTCAAAATTTAGTTCTGTCGGACCAGAAACAGATGGTGCAGTATCTAACGTAACAGTAGTTGCATCTACAACAGCAGCTACTTTTGTTCCAGTAACTAAAGCTCCACCACCTTGCCCAGAGGCACTTACAAGCATTCCAACTAGGATTCCAGTAGTGCTAGTTACAGTAACATTTGAAGATCCTACATCTAGTGTGGTTGTTAAAGGTCCTATACTACTAGTTCCCCATTTTCCTCCTGCAAATTTAGAGAAAGCAAATTCTTGAGAATCGTTAGAAGAATCTGATAAATCAAATGAATATGTGTTTCCAACATACAATGTTATATCTGGAGTTATAGTAGGTCCAGAACCTGTATCAATGAATATTTTTGTTTCTAAATCAGTAAATGTATTAATAGTAAAAGTAGGACCAGGATTACTATCTTGTTCAAATACAGATCCAGCAGTAAGACCAGTAGCTGTGCAAAGTAATGAATTTACATTTCCACCAATAGATCTAATTTCAACAATTTCTGTACTTGATCCTTGTGCTACTCCACTCTCAACTAAAAGATCTCCTACAGCAAACGTGCTTGAAGATACAGTTGATGTTAATGTAAATTCTACAACATCCTTTCTAGTTACTGTATATGAAATAGGTTGAGTTAAATCAAATGGACTTACTGATAAAGAGTCTCCAACAACATAACCATTACCAGGATTATTAATAGTAAGACTTTCTACAGAACCAATTTTTGCAATAGTATATTGTAATGGAGTTGATGGTGAACCATATGTAGGACTAAACGATAATGTTGCAGCTCCTGCAGTTGTTGGCGTATTTGATAACGTAATTACATTTCCAGTAATTGTGACTACAGTAGTGTCAGCAGCAAGAACACCAGCACCAGCAGTTTTGGTAACAAGGTCTCCAACATTAATACCTGTTGCATTTGCTACAGTAATATCTAATAGATTTGGTGAAGAGAAATTTAAACTAGCAGCTCCAGCAGTTCCTGGTATAGCAGATAATGTTAGTTGAGTCGCATTGTCAACAGATTGAACTGTTGTGCTTGGTTGTAAAATTCCAGTATCTGATTGTCCATTAAAGACATTCATTCCTGCAATAATACCTGCTGTACTAGCAACAGTAATTTGAGCACTACCTGTGCTTAAAGTTGTAGCTACGTTATTTTTTTGACCAGGAAGAGTTGCTGCAACTCCTGTGACACCAGCTGATAATGATAATACATCTCCTGCAGTATAACCAGATCCTTTACTATCAAAAGCATTAATTTCTGTTAATACGCCAGGATTACTGTTTACTGTATAAGTAAATCCAGCTCCACCACCTCCACCTAAATCAGAATCATTTGCTGATAGTACATCTGTACTAACATATCCAGAACCAATGCTTGTGAAAGTTATAGAACTAACAACTCCATTGAAAGAAGTTGTTGTTAACGTAAACGTAGATCCAGATCCTGTTCCTCCTATATCAGCAGAGTTAAATTCTACAATGTCTCCAGTTGCATAATCATCTGCCGTTGTAAACACAACTGCTGTAACTGCTCCTCCAGATACGGTTACATCTGCTGTTCCACCTGTACCTTCATGTACTGTTGTTCCAGACTGAATAGTGACACCTGCACCCATATTATTATGAACTTCACAGTCATAATTTACAGTTGTGGCTGTAGATGATCCTTTAACTACAACATAGTAAAAAGCACCTGCAGTGCCAGGATTTCCTACTCTAACTCCAGTAACACCAGGAGCATCACCTGGATTTAAGTCTCCTCCAAACTGAGTTTCAAATCTAAATGGATGTCCAACGTTAGATGCATCAGATATATCAAATTTGTAAGTATTTCCAGTATCTAAAGTTAGTGCTGGTTGAGTATTACCATCAATTACATATTGAAAAGGACCTGAACCAGTTACAGTTACAACAAATGTTTGTACTGGTTGGTTGTATGTAGATACACCTTGATATGTTCCATCAGTATATCCAGAACCACCAACTATTGTTCCATTAAATCCTGTTGTACCAGTTACAATAATATCAGCAACAGCATTAGATCCAGTTCCTCCAGTAATTGGCACACCAGTGTAAGTTCCTGGCACATACCCAGAACCACCAACTAGAGCACCAACAATGCCAGGTACAGTAAATGTAATTAATGCTCCAGATCCATTTCCTCCAGGAAAAGGAACTGAACTATAAGATCCTGGATTATAACCAGCACCAGTTTGTGTAATTGAACCTTCGTATTCTGTAATTGTAATATCTGCAGTTGCGTCATCACCCGTTCCACCAGTGAGAGCAATATTTTCATATGTCCCTGTATCATAATTAGCTCCAGTGTTTAATATAGAAACACCAGCAGCATATAAAATTCTTTGTCTTACTTTTACATCTTTATAGAAGATAACATCTGTTGATTGTAAATCTAGAACTTTTTTGTTGGATGAAACAAATCCTAAACTTCCAGCAGATGGTTTGTATATACCAACTGAGGCATCTGATGTAAATGATAAAGAGGGAGCAGCAATTGTCCCATCTCCAATTTTTAAATTACCTGTAGAAAGATCACTACCACCTTGAGAGATGTTAAAAATCTGTGTTCCAATATCATTTATCTTCTGCCTTTGAAGTTCAAAGGTATCAGTTTTTGCTACTTGAATTGCTGGCATTTTTTGTTAACTCTCTAAGTAAAAATTTGAGCTCAGAAACTTCATTCTTCAGTGTATTTATGTCTTCCAACGCGGAACTCAGTTGTTTTGACTTTCTTCTTGCAATGATTGCAGAATTGTCCAAATTGATTATGGCACCAGTGTTCTTGTCTCTTACAAGACCATCATGTCCTTCAACTTTAATATAGTCCATACGCGGAATTAGAACGCTGCAACAGCACGAATGTCTTGAATCTTAGGAGCAAATGCAGGATCAACACCAAGCATGACAACTTTGACAGCAAATGATGAGAATTCTTCAATATCAGATACACTATATTTAAGATCTTGATAAGAAGATTGTTTCTCAACAACACCTGATATACTATTTTCTGTAGTTGCTAATTCTAAAGTATCAGGTTGTCCATTATCGTTAAATAATATCCAATCAATATCCTCAAAATTTTCTTGACTAGAAGCTTTCTTAAATTTGTAAAGAACTTGAATATTAGAAATATCTTTGACATTCGCCATTAGATGTACATCAATAGCAGTTGCTGGACTACTAATAACAACTTCTTTAGTTACATACTTAGCTACTGCTGAACCATTTTTAGAAGTATCCTCAGCAACAAAATCAATACCGTTAGTATAAGTAATTTTACCTACTTCTAAATAATTTGCTTCTTCATCTGGTTGATTAGGATACTTAATAAAGTCTCCTACACGGAAAATATCTGCAATTTGATCACCAACAACAGCATTTCTATTGTACAATGCATTGTCAATTATTCTATCAGAATAATTATCATTGATTGGATTGACATCAACTCTAGCAGTTAACTCTTGAGTTTGAGAATTCCAGATAACTGCTTTACCAGTAATGATATTGTCATATGTCTCAAGAATTACAGATGGATTTCTAGCTACAATAGTAGCACCATCATCAATAGATGCTAATACCTGTGATGGATTAGAATCAACACTAACACTTGTTAATGAAGATTGATTACCTAAAGAAACAGTTTCTCCTTTTTGGAAGAATTGACTTGTTTTAACCCTTACATAAACAACATTACCATTGACTCTTGCAATAGTTCCAGTTGTCTTAGAAGTTTGTCCTTCAATACTTTGATCAGCTTGTATTTGTGTTCCACCGTTACCAGCAAGTTCAAACTGATAAACTGGGAAGAACTCAACCACCTGATCTCTTCTACCAAATCTGTTCTCCTCTCCTTTTGCATTTTCTATTCTATTACTTACTGTTTTTACAGAAGCACTAGAAAGATCAATAATTGGAGAAAGATTGGTAGATGTAGAAGATAGTTGCATCTTGTAAGTTAGAGATCTTTGTAAGTTGTTCAAAGTTTCATTGATCTCAGAAGCAATCATCTTCTGGTTTGTAAAGTAGTGTGGTTCATTCAAGAAAGTTCTTTCATAGTCTACTTGTGAATATGAAACATAGTTTGTTGTAGAAGAATCTACAGGAACTACATTGGTAGTTTTTACAGAAACATCTAATGTTGTTCCTGTAAATGTTAGATAATGAATTTGTGGATATAGTGTCTCAAATTTTCTATTGTGACTTGCGTACACAGAAGTTCCACCACCAAGAGAGTTTCCTGCAGCTTGAGATGGTGAAAGAATATTATATGTATCAATACCAGAGTTGGTTACCTTAAATAGATTACTATTGATAGTAGATGCAGTAATACCTCCAGTCTCAACTGCAGTTCTATAGAATACATAAGACTTACCACTGTCTTCAAAACCATGATCTCTATGATTTACTTTGATAACAGCATTGTTGTTCTTAAATAGTACAGATGTACTAGCAGAATTAGAACTTGCATTTGTCTCTATTGGATTTGCATCTAACAGTTCGTAACCAAGATTTTTATTTTTAAGAAGAAGTTCTGCAGGTCTTGTTGTATCAAACTCTGCTCTGTAAAGAGTAAACTTAAGATCTTCAAATATATCCTCAGTCCAGCTCTCAGTATTT
>Ga0209645_1001567_pt1 | contig 11340 bp, 5 predicted proteins | sample ETNvirenome_6_30_FD_184070 | JGI IMG/M metagenome (GOLD analysis project Ga0209645, IMG submission 184070) | Marine viral communities from the Pacific Ocean - ETNP_6_30 (SPAdes) (version 2) | ecosystem: Environmental > Aquatic > Marine > Oceanic | place: Pacific Ocean | collected 2013-06-19
GCCAAATAATATCAAAAGTATCTTTATTATCATTAATGTAATTTGTTACATTTTCTTTCTTTTGTGATGAGATTCTATCTTTACTGTTCATCCACTCAATAAAATCACCACCCAAGTTTTCTAAACCAGTATCGACTTTGCTGTTGAGATAAGTGTAAAATAGATTTGGTAAATCAGAAATAGCAAACTTGCGTAATTTTTCAGCGTTGAAAAATCCATCAATTGTTTGAGAATTTGTAGAAACCATTTGTTTTATTTCAGCAACTTCTGCATCATCAACACTAACTGGTTTTTCAATAAATGTCTTACCAAAGAAAAGAATATCTGAATCTGGCGTCATACCCTCAAAGTCAAGTGGTTGATTTTCAAGAGTTTCAACGTCTTTCTTTAGGTGCAAAACAATACCAACATCTGAATTTGCAATTTTTTTACCAATTTCTGAATCGGTTGCAACTTTATACTTCACCATATTTGGCTTGAAAACAAACTTGCCGTCTTCAATCTCTGGTTTATCAAAGTAAAGAACTTCACCAAAGAAGTATCCTCTGTGATCAGGATCAACTGATTTCTCTGCTAATCTAAATGCTTTTTGCATCATTGGTGTAATCTTTGAGTATCTTTTTTGGAAAACACCCTCTGGTTCAACGCCCATCTTTTTGGCAGCACGCTCTGAACGAGCACGGTACATGTCTTCCATTTCCTGTTCAGATTCGACCTTGCCTTTATATGCTTTTACACCAAATCCGCTCTTATCAGTAAAAATAAATTTACCATCTGCATCACGTCCAAAAATAACTGCTGGTGAACCGTCCCATTTTAGAGATGTCTCTGGGCGACCTTCGGGATCATTCATTTTCTCAAGGGCATCAAGAGCACGAATGGCACCCTCACTGCCTTCAAAGAAAATAAGATCTTCAGCGTGTTGAATACGAGGCTCAATCTTCTTTGCCTCGTCTAAAGTCTCATCACGGTGTGGAAACTCAAAACCTGCTTTTTCGCGTATTGCCTCATAAACATCGTCAGGATATTTCTCTTTATCAGCAATAATGTCAAATAGTGTGTAAATGCTGTCAAAGTCTTCAGGTTTGTGCCCTGGTCCTAGAACCTTGTCTACGACGTCCTGTGGGTCGTTTGTCCTCTCACCTGTCTCTCTGTCCTTTAAACCAAAGAACGCGCTCCAGGCGTAGCCACGCTGCGTTGCAATAGCATTAATTAAGTTCTGTCTATCCCCACCACGATATTCGCTTGGTCCCATCTCACCTTTGACTGCCCAAAGCATGAAGTCTGGGTTACCAAACATAAGGTCTGTCTGAACAAAACCATTTGCTTCATCACCACGAATTGGTGTTTTGAAGTGAACTGATGTGCCTGATTTTGCAATCCATTGACGGATCTTTTGTTTCATCTCTTTTGCGTCCGAATTTGCTAAATCAAGTTCAGGATGGTTTTCATTTACCCAAGCCATAAGTTTTTTGATAAGATCGTCTTTTGAGACCTTATCCTCATCAATTGCAATATCCAAATCACCAGATGTTTCTTTTCTACCTGTTGTTCCCAATTTGTAATCAACAAGATCGATACCTAAAATACCTTCTAACCACTTTAGCGTAGTATCAACGTCATCGCGCTTAATGCGAATTGTTTCTGATCCACCTTCATCACCTTTGAAAATATTGCCGCCTTCATTTAGGATATTATTCATTTGAGTCTCCGCGAGTTACTTTATAGGCAGAGGCTCTTCTCTTCAATGAAAAAGATCCTGGTTGCTGTAATGTAAATGGAACTTGTTCCACACCACCCGTCTTGCCATAATTAGTGTTTACGGCGCTGAATCTATTAATTGTAGGTCCATCTGGCGCTCCAGCCGGATTTATATTTCTTTCTTCACCTTCATCGTCACCAAATGTTGGTGTATCTCCACCACCTCCAATTTGAGGAGCAGCGCTTTTATATGGGTGATCAGAAGGTAGAAGGTCTGTAATTCCCCATTTGTGAGCTAAATAACCTTCTACAGTGTTTCTAAACCCATCAGCACCAGTTCCAGAATCGGCAACAGAATAGACAAGTAATTCATGAAGAACATAATCTGATGAATCGTTAACATACTCACTTGAACCTAATTTAAAACCAGCAGGATTTGAACTAATTGTTGTATTTAAGGTTCGTGTTGCACTTTTAACATTGGCTGTGTTAAAAAATAAATTTTGAGCATTAGAAGACTTATTTTCCATTGATATAATAGCTTTGTTTCCTGGGCTTGGGTCCGCTATTAAATTGTTTGTTGTGGCAGCATCGAGAGTAAAGCCAAATCCCATAATTGGGGTATCAATATCACTATTGGTATCAACAAACAAAGAAAAAGCTTTCATACTAGAAAAATCACCACTACCCCACAATCCTTTATATGTTGCACCTCTAGCATCAACAAAAATGTTTGACATAACACCAAGAACCAAGCGATTTGAGTTGCTTGTGATGGTGCTTATACCAGAATTGTTTGACTGCATGATAGTGGAGCCCCAGGAGCCCGCCTTATTGCCAAACTTAAATCCATTTTTACCACTTAAAGAACCCGTTCTCAAAGTTGGGTAACCAGAACCCTGTCTCTCCAAGTAATATCCAGTTGTGCCAAGATTGTTGATTCGGCTAATATTATTAGCAGCACCATAATCATCGTCGGTTGTTGTGCTGCTTTCTGTTACATAGCCGTCAGTGTTATTAGCATCAAACCACACTTGTAGGCTTCCACTGTTTGCTGCTGCACTATTATTCGGAGTCCAATTTGCCATTTTTTATCCTATTTGCTAAATCCTATTGTAAGCTTAACAAGTCTTTCTTCTAATACCTTTTTTCGATAATCTTTAAGAGAAAGATTTTCTTTTTGACTTCCAAACTGGAAACGAGGATCTTCAGGTTCTTCTTTTCTTGCAGATACAGGTTCAGCAGGTTTAAATTGATCTTCAATATTTTCCTGCGCTTTTTTTGCAGCATTAACTCCCTTTTTACCTGCATTTTTAAGCTTATTAAATGAGGTTTTCACATCTTTCTTAAATTGCTTGTAGTATGCATCTTCTTCTGGCGTTAAAGTCTGACCTTTTGCTAGTTTTTCTGCAATTTTTGCTGTCTTTTGAGCATCCTTAACATATTCTTCTAATTTTGGTTTAATAGCTTTTTCGCCGTTTCGGATTGCTTCATTTGCACCAGCTTCAATTTCAACAGCAATTTTCTGCATAGCTTTTGAAAGTTCAGAGGTATCAATTTTTTGATTTTTAACTTTATCTATCATGTTTTTACAAGCAGTGTTAAAAAGTCCAGAACTGTTATCAAACTTGCTTGGTATGTACTCTGCTACAAGTTTGTTGGTTGGCTCTTGAACAACTTTTAATATTGTAAATGGGTTAGCATAATCAATAATGTTTGTGTGGATAGTTTTAAAATAGTCTGCAAAAGTTATGCCACAATAGGGGTTATAAAATCTCATCCAAGCTAAAAATGGCATCCAAAATTTAAATACATAAAACTTTGCAAGAAATCTAGCTGCCATACCTGACTTTCCTGATAAGCGGATTGTCAAGTCTATCAATTTATTTGCAGCGGGATTTTTAAAACCAAAGTTTAGCCACAGTCTATCAAACAAACCAATTGTATAGTTGAGCCCTGGAACACGAACTCTTAGTGGGCTTAATAATGATGGAAGTGCAGCTTCAGATTTTTTTATACCCTTTTCTAACGCTCTATATCCTGCTCCATATTGTTTTATTAATTTGGGTTTGTAAAGATCAATTAATTCCTTAGCAGATTTTTTAAATTGCTCTTTGTTGGTGTTAACAAAGCGAGTATCAAAACCACCTTGAAGAACACTTTTTCCTTTTTCACTTAAAGAAAGTCTGCCAGCATCATCAATAGTGCCGTAGCCAGACTTCTCAAGCATTGTTTTCATTGCTTCTCTTGCAGTTCCTTGCCCATTAACAACAAACTTTTCAAACGCTGCGGCGGCTTCAGGACTATTTTTTGCTGCTTTTGCTAATGTTTCTATAGCAGCTTCTTTTCTCAAAGAACTGACACCTTTCAAACGAGCACCACCAAGCAAATCATTTAACACTCTTTCTCGTATGCCTGGATTTTTAAAAGCATCGTCAATAACTTGTCCTGCAAGCCAATTTCTTCCTTGAAGAACTGCTGCTTCAGCATCGCCTACAAAAGTTATTCCAGAGGCGTCCTCGATGGTCTTTATGTTTGATCTAACAAATTCAGTAAATTCTGGATTTTCAGCAAGTTCTCTTTCTAGACTATCAAAAATGTCGGCTCTCCCTTCCCCTCTTTTCACCAGACCTTTTCTTACTGCATCAGCAGTATCTCTTGTCGCTCCAACAGTTCTTTTCTCAAGGTTGGCAAAAAGATCTGCACTCGACATCTGTCTTCTTCCAATGGCGTCAACTTCTTCCAACATATCAGACATTCTTTTTGCTGCTGCTTCTCTTTTGTTAATATCTGTGACTAGTTTACCTTCTGGTGCAATTTCACCAAGTGCTTTGAGCATATTTTCGCCCTTTGAGCCCAATTCGCCACTACGAACAAGTTGATTTCCAATGCTTCTTGCCTGTAAGTTTGCCTTACCTAAACCTTTTCTTAACTCTGTTAATGTTCTTTGATAAAGCTCAAATTGTCTTGGAGCTTTCGCGGCAGCCGAAAGAGCATCTAAACCACCTCTCACAAATCCACGACGAGCATCTCGTTGCAAACCTTTTGATAAGTCATATGCACCTTTGCCCTGCATTCCAAGAACTAATAAATGAAGTAATGCTTGCTCCCCCTGTCTGGATGATATTAATCCAAGCAAGCTTGCATCTTTTCTATCATAATAATCGCTAATAAAGTAAGAAGCGGCAAGAGCATCAAGAGCCCATATGTAAGGAATTGGTAACACTGATAATATCATGAGCATTGTAAAAACGGCTCTTCCTACTTGATCAGCCTCAAAGGTTGCGTTCATTGATTTTTGTGTAAGTGGAACTACACCATAAATTTCCCTAGCTCTTGTTTTAAGATCATCCAAATCTTCACCTGTTCTGAGTGCATATGTTCTAACAAGCTCATTTATTAAATTTTTTGGAAGTTTGCCATCATAAACTGCTTTTTCAATACTTTTACGAGTAATGTCTCTAGCCATGTTGCGTTGTACAGGGCTATATATCATAAACCTATCACTTTTCTTTTTAGGAGTTCCTTGAGGTCCTGATGCGCTATCATCCTGCTCCTTAAAAAGACCCCCAATCGCACCCCCAATCGAACCCATTGTATATTTTGAAGCAGTTTCAATATCTGCAAAAAGAGTTTTTACTTTTTGCATCATAGTTTTTGGTGGCTTAAAGTTTGGATCAAAATCGGCTTTGTAATAATCTATAACTTGTTTAAACGCTGGATTGTCTTTTACAGTCTTAAGTGTTTTGGTGAATTTATCAATGTATCGGCTGGCAGGTCTTGTTGCCTTGCGAAAAGCTTGTAGTTTATAAATAATATCATAAATTAGTGTAGGGGAAGTGATCAATTCACGCACTTCTTCTGGCGCAGCCGTGTGCATAATAGATGCTTTCCCTTTAGCAGCAGCATCTTTACGAATTGTAAAAGTTCCATTTTTAATATCGTCATTAAAAATGTTAGACCTTGCAGCAATAATATCATCTAATGTCCAATCTTCTGGGTTGGACCCAAATACTTTAAGTTCTGGTCTAAGTTTTTTTGGAAAGCAAAAACCAGCAGCCGCCTTTTCTTCAGAGGATAAACATTTATCTTTTTTACCGGGTATTACCGAGACTTGCACATAAGATCTAGTACCGGCGCGACCGGGCTCGGTTCCGACTATGTAAGCTGGCAGACTTTCAGCTTTTAAACGACGTTTAAAAGCTCGTGACAAGCTATTAGCTTCCAATAGTTCATTATCTTTAAAGCGATCTTCAAATTTTCGTAGGTAATATCCACCAGCATTGGCTTCCACTTCTGCCTTCTCTAGAGACATGTTCTCTAAATCACCATTGCAGTGTTGCTTGTGATGTACAAGTTCATGAGCAATAGAGCGCATAATATCTTTTGGATGTCTATTAGTAACATACACATAAACAGACTTTGTAGAGGGGTTATACATGGCTGTTTTGCCAAGTGCCTCTGAAGCATTAGCTTTGTCTTCAACAAAATAAACTGAATATGGTGTATCAATCTTTAACTCATCGTTGATGAAATTTAAAAAATTGTCCAAAAGTTCTTGTTTGATTTTTTTGTTTGATAAATGTTTAATTGAGTGCATTTTATTTCCTCTTCAAATAAATAGATTATTCCGTCATTAAGTTGTTGGTGGACCAAATTCTGCCCACTTTCCTGCATTCCCAGGAGACATTTCCCAGTGCCATGGTTCGCTTGCAAGTGGAATAAATCCAAATTTTTGAGCATTTCTGTTCATCCATTTCCAAATTGGATTTTGTTTATCTTTTGCAATATCAGCTTCAGAAGTGCTAATTTTACTAAAATTAAAATCTGCTGCTCGACCTGTCTGGTGTGGACTACCAAAACCTCTGACAGAGATTTTAAATGTTTTCCCTTCTCGCAGCGTTCCTGTGGGACACTTAATTTTATATTCGTTTGTGCCTCTTTTAGCTGAAACCGTTCTTTTTCTTTCTTCAGCATATTTTTTTAATTTTTTATCAAAATCTTTATTGTCGGCATTACAGGCTTCTTTTAAGAAATATTTGTCTTTTTTGCTTTCTGGGTTATACAGGGCTAGCTGATAATTATCATAAACCTGTTGTGGGCTTCTAAAACTTGATTTTTTACCTGAACCAATATTAAAACCTCTCGCACCTGGAACTTTATCTTTAATCATTTGTTGCTTCATGTGCAAAACTGCGTTGTAAAAACCTTTATCGATTTGTCTTCCAGTTCTCCAAAATATTCGCTTAGATGAGGGGACATTTTTGGGATTTTGTTGAATTCGCCTGCGTGGATTAACTTGTTCAAGTGTACTAATCAACTCTTTCAAATCGTCGTCTGTTATTTCTGTATCGACAACATCAGCGTCAGCCTCACCGGGTACAATCTCAGCTTTTTCAGCGTCGTCATCGCCAAACTTATCCCATCGGTCAACGATGCTCTTTTCCATAAACCAGCCATTTTTTATGTTTGGGATTTTTACAAATCCAATCTTTTCACCATTCTTTTCAAGCCATGAATTTGTCTTGTCATTAACGATGATTGCCTGACCAGTTCTAAAAATATCCCCAGATAATTGTTCTGGTGTGAATTCAATTATTTTTCTACTACCATCTCTACAGGGGATAAGTATTTTTTCTCTTTTTGTCAAGTAAGGAATTCTCCTACCTTTGCTTGTAAGATCAGTTTTTATTTTATTTATCTCTGAAGGCAACAACCTTTCTGTACCATTCTGATATACACCACCCTCTGACTGATCGTCAAGGACATTACAATTAGGAGCGTACCTTTGCTGCATAGATCTTTGGAACTGCTTTAGATCTGTCACATCAGTTTCTGCCCCTGAAGTAACACCGCTTAGCAAGTTTACCTTCTCTATTTTTGAAGCAGTGTTTAATGCTTGATATACACCACGGTTAACAATTATTGGTTTTCCATTGGCTGAGAAACGAACACCAGTAGAAATATTTTTAAAGATGTTTGTTGATTTTTCATTATCTTTATACGATTTGTTAGGGAAGTCTTTTTTCAACTTTTTAATAAAGATGGTGTAAAGCTCTTTTTCGCTTTTACCTTTTTCTCCCATAAGCCATTTTTCGATAGAAATTTTCTTTTTTCCACGAATTTGAATTTTTGATTTTTTACAATCAAAAAATTGGCAAAACTTTCCATTTGTTGAGCTTTTTAACTTTTTGAGATATTCATCTCTTTTAAAAATGTTTGTTGTCTTTTTGCCAAGGAACTCTTCAGTAGTCGACTTTATTAAACTTTTTAAACGTTGTCTCACAAGAGGATGTAAATCTATTCTATCAACAAGCTTTGAAAGCTTATTTTTAATAATATCATCACCAACAATTTCTCTTTGCAATAATGATGTGTTATCTTTATTAAGTCTAGACAAGTATGGTTTTTGTCTTGGAACATAATAGATGTAATTTAACTTTTTAGTATCTAAAACTTTTGTTAAGTCTGTGGTGAAAAATATTTTTTCTTTTGGATAGATTGATAAAATCATATCTTTGCTATTTTTAATTGAATTAATCTTTCTAAAGAATGGACCCTCTGTTTCAGGTGGAGTTGGCTTAGCAACTATTGCTGGTGGCACGTACTCTGATCCAACGTAAGTAACGGGCGGTCTAACTTTAGATTTAAGCTCTATTCTTAAAATTGTACCCTTCTTTAACTGACCCGTAATCCAATTGACCATGCCCAAAACAGGTAGCGTATTTTCAAATGCATTGAAAAATCTACAAGTTGAAGGATCGGCAAATTTATTTTCTGGATGGATTATTTCATCCCAACTTTTACCATCAAATTTAACCTTATATGACTTGCGATCAGGGTTTATTGATGCAGTGTAAGAATGTTCTTTTAGGCATGGAACTTTTTCCCCGCCAATTTGAGTGTAGATATCACGAAAGAATATCTTTAACTCATCGCCCACACTTCTTTGAATAAATAATTTATTTGTAATCCTTTCTACCTGATCATTTGCAACAGGACCTGTTCCTAAGTTTCGAATTACACCTTTGTCACCCACATCTGTTTTAATTGGTTCTTCAGGTGCGTCTTTTTCGTCTTCGGGGGTTTTTTGTGCAGTTGATGTTTTTCCCTGAAGTATTTGTTCTAATGTTTTTGGTGCTGCACCGTCAGCCGCGATTGTTGTTTTTTTACAATCTACGGTCGCACAAAAGTTGTTAATTTTATTTAGTTCTGTAGCAAATCCAGACTTAGTATTCCGTCCGAAGAGCGTCGCCAACTTCCATTTACCTTGGAAGGTTTTTTCAACTGGGTTAATATCCACTTTATTATCAGGCTTTAAGGTAATAGTGTATGTCTTGCCTGGAAGAAAAGCTTTGCTTCCTTCAATATTTATAGTTTGTTTTGGCAGCAGCCTAATAACGCCCTGCTTTGTATTTTGTAGCAATTGAGAAATTTTTGGATCCATTGCCTCTTCAAGAGAACCAACACCGGGTGGTCCGCTTTTAGGGAGCTTGCTTGGGGGGTCCATCATATAAGGGGCACCAAGTTTGCTTAACTTTTTACGACTAACAGATTTTGGGTAGCCAATGTTGCTAGCAGCATATTTTCTTTTAAAGACACCTTTACCACCAACATGACCCATAAGCTCGCGGTAGTTTTTGTTATCCAAACTACGTCTGCTTTTCCACCACTCCATATCCTCGTCTAACGAGAGTTCTTCGTCTCTAGTTTGCTGCATAAGGGCATAAAGAGTATTTAGCTCTCCGCGCCTTCTGAGCAGCTTAAAAGCTAAGTTTTCTGTAGAGAACTCACCACCAGTTTCCAAACCAGCAACTCGCATCTTTTTTATTCTATCTTTAAGCCTCTCAAGCTTCTCCAAAGATAACTCATCCTTGACGACAAGCATATCAATCTCTTTTGAGATCTTATCTGCCTTGTCTTTCACTTTATTTAAGTTTAGCTCTGCGGATAATTTTGGATCTCTAACTGGTTTGACGAGCCATTCATCATTTTTTACACTGTATACACCGGTTGAATGATGATCTGTGCCTGCGTCTGTAATGTACAATTCCGCTTCGTGACCAAAAAGGGTAACGTTGTTTCTGTCATTCCAAATAATTGCTTTTGCTGTAAGAAGCTCTCGCATGAAATCTGGATCTTTGCTCAACTTTGAAAAGTCAAAGAGAAGGTGAATATCAACGTCGCTAAACTTACTGTAATTGTAATTGGCTAAACTGCCTGTGAATTCGATCTCATCAATATCATCAATGGTGAGTTCAAGATTGGTTGATTTTAAGTAACTCTCAACGACTGCCATGATAGCGTCTTTAACTTCTGGATTTAGTTTCTCACCGTCCCAGAAATTTTTGTTTAAGGTGGGTTTCTGATCGAACTCCAATTCATCTTTTGCGATCTTTAATTTCATTACATTATATTCCGTAAAGCCATCTTTATAATATCGTGAGTATCTTTAATCATATCATAATCGTCTATTTCGTCCGCTCTGACCCACTTAAACTCTTCATGTTCGTCCAAAACATTCATAATGTTTGGCTGTTGCTCAGTTCTAACATAGAAAAAATGATAATTCTTATCGCCCTCATGCTTATTTAGTAAATAGTGTAGCATTTGGGGCTCAAGTCGTATTCCTGTTTCTTCCATAACCTCTCTGATTACATTTTGAGTTGGTGTCTCGCCTTCAAGGGCACCGCCTCCTACCAAACACCACTTGTTCGGGAAGTGTTCCTCCCTCAGAGTGCCGGGTCTTTTAAGAATTAAAATCTTATCGTATGGGCATACAATCACAGCCATTGAGGCTTGATTAGGATTTTCATTTTTATGTTTAATTTCAGTTATTTTAGACATAATATCACAACCTAAGTAAATAGTTTATTCGTTTATACTTTTTATTATTGTTTTTATTTGTTTTAAGGTTGATGATACAACTACATGGTGAAAATTTCTCATTACTGCACTGACAACCCCAACAACCTTTCCATCTTCATTCAATACTGGCGAACCAGATGAACCACCAGTTGCTGGTAAGGATAGAACTGTTCTATCGTGTGCCTGTCCTGTGAAATAGCCTTCGAAGAGAGGAACTAAATCTTTCTCAAACACTCCGAGAGGCGCAGCAATATTGTAAATTTTTTCACCCCTCTTTGGGTTTTTTCTCGCAATCTTAAATGGCTTGCCTTTGAAACGCTTTGTTGATACAATACAAAGGTCTGATTCTTTATCAACTGCTTCAATAAAGTAAAGATGTTTTTCCATCTTTTCAGTTAAACCATAGAAAGTTTCGTCTGCTCGGAAGCCTGGAAGATGAATTAGATTGCCATAATCAGTTATGCAAACATGCGCTGAAGTCATAATGTATGATTTTTTCTTTTTATGTCCGATCAAAAAGGATGATGCGCTTGAATCGAATGTTCTTGTAAGACAAAAATCAGGTTTTTTGGGATTGCATACCCTAATTTTTACGCTTTTTTCAATTTTTAGGAAAGTTCCGCTAAAAAAAACAGGTTTTGTGCGGATTGAAGATATCGAACAACTATTTAGGAGTAGAAAAATTAACAATACAATAATTTTCTTCATATTATAAATACCTGGGAGGGTTGAGTTTTGAAAAACTTTTTAGTCCTTTTTTCTTTTAGCATT
>Ga0209645_1001568_pt1 | contig 11333 bp, 1 predicted proteins | sample ETNvirenome_6_30_FD_184070 | JGI IMG/M metagenome (GOLD analysis project Ga0209645, IMG submission 184070) | Marine viral communities from the Pacific Ocean - ETNP_6_30 (SPAdes) (version 2) | ecosystem: Environmental > Aquatic > Marine > Oceanic | place: Pacific Ocean | collected 2013-06-19
GAGTTCCAAAACCAACATTCAGAACCTTAACATACTCATCTTCAACCTTCATTAAATCGCCAAGTACGACGGATGTAATACCACTCATGTGTAGCATACTGTCAGCAACACCAACATTTCCACCAACATTCTCAAATGATAATAAAGAATATGATATAGGTGCTTGTATCAGATTATCAACAGTAATAAGAGTCTTAGAAAGTTTTTCAACCATTTCAAACTCATGAGCATTGCCAGAACCGACAGATGTAAACGTAACTGCAATTCCAAGTTCAGCATTTGCTTTTGTAGTTGCTACTCTCATCCTGCCACTATTATCTTTTATTGCAAATAGTGTAGATGGTAGAAGTGTGGTATTAATACCATTATGATCAGGAGTCTCAACAATCTGCATAGGAGCAGATTCTATTGAAACAAAAGTTGATTTTGGTCTATAGACTAACTCTTCACCAGTGCTAAAGAAATGCTCAGTGATGTTTAAAGTTGATGTATCTGAAGAAAGATTTATTACATCTTCATCACCTGGATCAAATGTTTTTACAAAGATTGGAGTTCCATCATAGGTTAAACCAAAAGTTGTCTTAAATAAATCATCATCATTTGCAGCGATAAACTTAGAAAGTTTCATCGACTCTGTAATATTTCCATATTGCAGATCTTCAGGGGGATTTGGAACATCATAATCATGATGGAAGTTTTCATTAAATGCAGATATCTGAATATCACCACCACCCTGATATTGTGGATCTGGATAGAACTTGAATGCTCCAGCATATCCATCCATTTCCATACCAAAAGTACCAATACCACTGGTGCTACCGATTGATAAGAATGGATACTGCATCGTATATGCATTCTTTCTAACATCAAAGGTATCAGTAATAACCATTACTTGATGTAAGGCACTCGTTTCACCAATACTTACCCTTACAGTTGACTTCATTGATGTTTGTTGTCCAATATCAAATGATTTGATAGTCGTAGATGCAATTGAAGTATTAACAAAACTAGAATCAAATGTTACTGTTCTTTCATCTCCATCTGGTTGACCAGCTTTTTTGAATCTATAAGTTCCAATACCAGCAGCAACTGTTCCAAAACCAACATTTCTAGTTCTTACAAAAACTGGATGACCAGTGTCATTGTTATAAACTATGTTTACATTTCCATCCTCTATGGTAGCGTCAAAAGTTCCAATAGATTGGGTAGTAATATCAGCTTCATCACTATTGAAGTAGAACTCTGCAATATTTGTATTTTGACCATCGTGATCTACATACAATTCAACATAATTCATCTCTCTCGTAGTATCATCTAAAACATGAATATACGAATGGATTGCCTCCATTCTATCAGTCGGTGAAGACAATATTACTTGAGTACTACCAACTCCAACTGAACTTGTAATACCAATGATATCAACAAATCCTACAGATATGGATGATACACCAACAACAAAATTAGTAAATCCAGTATCTAAATGCTTAACATTATAAGATGTGTTATAAATCTCAAGTGGAACATATTGTAAGAATATTTCACCTTGATTATTTGTGCTGGCGGTAATTTCAGCAAAATCATTAGACATATTATTGATTGATCCTTTTTGCAACGTATAAGAATCACCTTGATTGTTATTAAGAACAACTACTTCAGCAAACATCACTTGAGAATAATCAACGCTAGTAGATTGAACTAAGAACTTACTGCATTGTCTGTTTGCTGTGATTTCTGTTAAGTTTAATTCAGGATCAAGTACTAAGTTATTATTAGAGAATTGTGGACTAATATCATCTATTTCCAAAACTCTATTACTCTTGACTTCAACATAATCTGAAAGTTTTGTATTTTTGAGTTCAACAAACTTAGAGATATCATTGGCAACATCAACATCAGCATCTCTAGATTCATCAAAGTTGTTAATAGTATCAACTCTTTCTTGACTAAAGAAGTCGATAGCAAGATCTGTGTTTTCTTTTGGAACTATAGCAATAGTTCCAGAATGTTGAAGAATCTCTGTATCAACAAAATTCTTTAATCCAGATGGGTGAACTAAGTTATTGACAGGACTAACAACTTCCTCCCAAGTTTTTCTGGTCTGAATTGAATATGAAAGATTTTGATAATAATCATTATCTGGAATTACCTGAGTATCATCATTTAACTTTCCAGTATCATCTTGCCATCCAAAATTCTTAACAACTGAATAAGATATATCAAATAGACCTTCAGATATATTGACCTCTTCTAATGTTGCTATAGAACCAGATTGTGTACCTCTAATAACATCACCGACTTTAAATGGATAGATTCCCGATACTTTAACAGTATTTCCTTCATAAGTTAAAACTGTAGATTTAGTTCTTGTGAAAATACCATTAATTTGAACTTCAATATCTTCATTATTCTGGAATGAAGAAAATTCTGTATGTACCTCAAACCTTGGATATACATTAGAATTAATAACAGTTCCATAAACATTTCCAGTGAATGCAATACCAGGACCAATATCGGTCAAATCTGAAAGATTATATTCAAGTCTTCTAGGTATATCAGTACCACCAAAGGAGTATGATTGAACAGTAAAGAATCCATATCCATAATCCTCAGAATTAAATCCATCACCTTCAGTTCCATACTTAGTAAGACCTTCAACAAATATTTGATCACCAACTTCGAAAGGTTCTACAGCAAATCCATTAAGTGGTGTAACCAATGTACATGTTACGACACCAGAACCAACGGAACCTTCATATGCTTGAATTGCAACACCATTTGTATTATTAATGGTTTTAACCTCAAGATATGTATCTCCCATGAGACCTTTTGGAGGACTTTCAACATTTACTCTTATGATGCTAGCTCCAGCCATTTCTGCATCTAAGTGTCCAGAATCAATTCTTTCATTTGTGAGAGTATTGTATAATACTAATCTTGGTGGTGTTATATACTGAGATCCTCCATCTAATACATCAACTGATGCAACAGCTTCAGAATTCTTTGTAATTAATTGAGATGGAACCTGAGCAATAGGTCTTAGAGTTTTATCAGAAGAATAATCAAAACCTTCATTTAGAATTTCGATTTGATTTACATTACCTACAGCAGCAGACTTGGTAAGGAGATTTGCACCATCACCCAAAACTGAATTTGACCCAGTAAATTCGGGTAAAACTTTATATCCATCTCCAGGAGAAGTTATTGTAATGCCACTAATTCCACCCAAAGCGGATTTAGAAGTTGTAGTGTATTTCAATACATCACATTCAGATTGTACATATGATGTTTTTTCTGGAGGTCTTGAATGTGACAATACAAATGTTGTAGCAGCAATTCCAGAAACCAAATATTTTCCAGTGAAGAAACTATTCTCATATGTTATTTCCGAATAATTACTTACATTTTGATTATCTGCAGTACTAATATATCCAGATTTTTCCAGAGCATAATATAATGGTGATGGAACATTGTTATCATAGGTTATTGCTACATAAGCACTGGTAAATCCAACCGTATTAAAACCAACAACAGAGAATGTAGATGTAGATCCTGTAGAAATAAACTCATCTTTGAATTCTTGATCATAGAATAATTTGAAGTTATATCCAAGTAAAGAAGTATCACTTACATCAAATTTGACATCATTATTCTTTAAAATCTTAAGCGGTGGATTAATTTGACTTATTTCATGTGTGGCAGCAGGAGCAGTGATTATACCAACAACTATTGGTGGATCTGCCAAATAATCTGGTACAGTTTCACAAAGTTGAATATGATCATCATCAACTCTATAAACAAAGTAAATTCCAGAGGATAACCCAACAGGAGGATTATCTGAATTATAAACTACCTTTTCACCATTAGCAAAAGGATGACCTACTAGTTGTATTTGATTATTATTTGTATTGAATCCTACTGATGAGAATTCAATAGGATTTATCAATAACTTTTCATTGAATATATCATACTTAACTCTTATTGCAGTTGAAGTTCCAATACCAACAGAAAGATTTGGTTTTACATCCAAGTTGATAAAATCACCATTGGTCAAATTATGTGAAGTTGATACCGAAACAACAGTATTAATTCTTTGGACATTTGCAAGTGTTTGGAAATAATCAGACCTTATATTATAAGATCCACTATCGCTTCCAACTCCGATGAAGAATAATCCATCAGTTGTAGTTGTCAATCCAATTTGAGTTACAATTCCAATATGATCATGAGATTTTCTTATGACATATACAGTTTGTTCATTACCGGCAGGTAAATCAAATACAGCACTACCTGCAGTATTTGCAACTCCGATTGAAGAAATGCCAGAGTTCTTTGATAGGATTACTCTTTGATTGGTTTTAAATGGATGATTGGGTAGATATATTGATTGTGATGGTATAGAAACTGTATGATTGGTTTGAACACCAATGTTATAGGTTACAGCGAGTCCTACACCAGAAGTTAAACCAATACCTAAAGAATTATGTGGATTAAAATATACAGAATCATTATATGAAGATTCAAAAGAATCAATTTCCTTACTAAAAGTGAACTTATCAGGATAGAAATAAACAGGTGATGTTGCGGTATGTGCAATTGAAGTATATTCTCTAGAAACTCTCAGAACATTGAGATCCTTGTAGATATTATGAAGGGTTAATATTTCTGTTCCAATTCCAATACTATTACCAATTGAAATTCCTTCAGGTATTCTAGGTAATGTAATATCAACATCAACTGCACTACCAGAAGAAATTCCAGTTAACAAGGATGATGTAATGGAATTAACTCCAATCTGATAAAATCCAGCCAACTTAGTGGCGATTGTGGATAATCCAGAGACATTAACATAATCTAAATTCTTTAAATCATGGTAAGGTGCTATCTTTACCTCTACTGTTTGATCATCTTTCTTGGTAAAAATTGCATTCTCATATAAAAGAGTAGATGTTTCTAAAGAAACTATATCTTTACCTTCCAATTCAGATACAAATGCAAATAATCCACTTCCACCATCATCTCCGTCAGCAAAATCTAGTTGATCATCAACTTTATAATTTACACCTGCACTTAATATTTCAATTTCTTCAATAGAACCTTTTGTAATAGACTCTATTCGAGTTGATTGTACAAATTCCTCATTAGATTCAGTAATAAAATCATTCTCAGCATTTTCCTCAGAAACCGAATATGGGAATGTATTTCTAAGTAAGGATGAGTTATTAAAATCAAAATCCTGATTTAACTCAACATTTTCCTCAAGTAGAGGAGATCTGTATCTATCTCCAATAAAGTATGGGAAAACTCCAGCATTGTTGTTATTACCATCTACTATTGATGGTGCAAAATATGCGTAAGTTCCTGTAGGAAACTCTGGTGTTAAACAATATCTGCCATTATATTGATCAAGATCTCCAGAATCATCGAAAACATAATCATCTACAAAGAATCCTAATGGTAGATTGGGTGGTCTATCAGAAACATTTGCAGAACTTTTTGTATAACCAGACTCCAATCGTTTGATATCTGAGTTAATGTCTTGTGGGTCAGAATATCCAAATGATCCATAAATTGGATTTCCATCATAAGCCCATCCAATTATTGGTGAATGTCCAACTCCATCGTCATTATACTTATTGAAAATAGCATCAGAATATGCACAGTGTGCATATTGTAAATTATTGTCTGGTGTCGAAATAATTAAATCAGTTGCTTCTTCTACTGAAGTTGCAGCATCTTTAAACAATACATTATTATTAACGGAAAGTGATCTTACCTTAGATTGTAAAACAGCATTTCTACCAGCACTTTCTACAGTAAGTACCGTACCTGAAGTTGAATATCCTATACCCGTGTTTATAACAATAACTTCAGTAAGTTTACCATTATTAATTACTGGTCTAAACTGAGCACCAGTTCCCTCACCATGAACAACAATAGATGGTGTTGAGAAATATTCTTCACCACCGCCACTTACAATTACCTCAGTAATCTGTCCATTAATGTTGACTATTGGAGAAATACTGGCATTTTTTCCATTCTTTACAACAAGATTTGGATTATCTTCGTAATTTAAAACTTCAGATCCAATACTCGTCCCATTATCATAAATGTATGCATCTATAATTTCTCCACGAATTACTGGAGTTGCAACAATTGATGCTGAAACTGTTGTACTACCAACCCCAACTGAAGTATAATTGATATTAAGTGAAAAATCTGGATACTTGAACATTTGATATCCAGAACCAGTAGATGATAAGTTTACTGGTTTTCTTCTATCAAAATTAGTTCTACTTTCAGCAAGACTAAATTGATTGTCAGTATTTTTAAGAATATAATATTGGCTTGTCGATGACAATCCAGTTATTGCACTAGTTTCATACTCATAGTTAATAAGATCTCCATCATTAAATCCATGATTAGTAAAATTAATTGTATTGGTGTTTATAGAGACACCAGATGGTGAAACTCTAAGTAACCTATTAGTATACCCACTACCACCATTTAAAACTTGCAAACCGATTAACTGTCGGTTTTGTTGAGTTAAAAAGTTATGTACACCAACTGTTCCAACTGTCGTAAATCCGACAGTGTTAATACCAGCATTATAGTCACCAATCTTTTCATACAAGAATACTGTTTTATCACTCAATACAGAAACATAATACTCAGCATCTTTAATTAAAGTTCTTCCAGTATCTTCATTTCCACCAAGATAAGTCCCTATACCGAGAGGTGCATAAACTCCTGGATCGTAAATAAGTGGTTGACCATCAGCAAGATTATGTGGAGTTGCAAATGTTATAGAGTCGGTGTTTATATCGACACCACCACCTTCAGTTAACTGTTTAGCACTAAATGGTAATGATCTTCTCCTATTTTCAATAATGGGTTCAAATGATGCTCCGTCTCCATTTCCACCACTGAAACCAATAGAAGCGATCGTATTAATCTCAAAATCTATTGGATCTACAAAAGCATCTACAACACTACCAGATATAACTGGTTGAATTTTTGCACCACCAACAGAAGATTCTACTGATGGAGGACTGAATACATCATAACCAGTTCCACCATTTAATACATTAACCTCAGTTAATGGTCCATAATAAATTTTATCATCACATTTATAACTGTATATTTCAACACCATCTAAAAGCATTCCAATTGGTCCTGGTGATGTCTCATCAGATAGACCATCACCAATATTTGGATGTAATGGAAATTTCTTAAGTATTTTTTGTGGAGATATAACTTTTTCTTTCTGTGCTAATACAGTAAAGTTATGAACTCCTTCTGGAATGAACTGGAAAGTTAGATAATTGGGACTACCAATAGAACTATTCGATGCATACAATCTAATTGTATTATCTCCTGTTACATCCGCATAATATGTACCTGGAAATAACCCGTCAATAGGTTCTCCAGATGCAGTATATACAACTTCACCACCATCAAAAAAGGATAACTTTACACCAGGATTAAATTTTATTGTCGAATACTTGCCAGTTGTTACAATATAATCTGTCAATTCTGCAACATCATATGAGTATAATGATTTTGTTATCTCATCTGATGGAAGTGAATTTGATGCAACATACATGTATTGATCATCTTCATTATATACATTCTGTACATCTGAGACAATCTGGTCAAATTCTGTAGCAACGTTTGTGACGTTTGCAAAATTAATTTTTCTTCTAAGATCGTAATTGAAAGAAGGGTTTAAAGTAAAACTATCTGTAGTTCCTACCTGATTATTAAAAATCGAATTTACTACGAGATTTCCTGCTATTACAGTCTGAGCATCTCTAGTAACTATCTCAACTACATCACCAACCTTCAAAACCGATTTATCGGGTGCATATGCTAATGATACTTGAGATGTAGATCCTTCAGCAAAAGAATCTATTTCAATTCTAGATGAAGTATTATAAGTCCAACTGTTTGCAAAAATTTGCTTTTTGGTTCTATTAAAATCGGGATTTGTGATTTTTTCACCAATAGTCTTAACACTAATTTCTTCTCCAGGAGAAATTGGTGCATTTCTAGATGTAACTTTATAATCAGAGATGATACCAGTAATTCTAAATTCAACCTTATTGGTTAAATCACCATGACCATATCCATAATAAGTCTCACTTGATGTAATAGTAGATGCTACACCAACTTCTTCAGTTATACCAGAGCAATTAAAAAATTCATTAATACTTTTATCTGTATATGAAATAGTATTATTTCCAACTTTTAATACACCACTCTTGGGGAATCCAATAGTTGTATCAACAGCAATGCTTTTGGCACCAACTGGTGCAGTTGCTGTATTTTTAGTATTTCCAGTAATTACAAAATCACCAAATACTGGTGGGAAAGAATCATCATAACCAAAGAAAAGAAATACTTTATAGTAAGTTTTAGAACTTCTCTGAAATACATCAACTTCAGATATTGTTGCATAAGTTTCTAAATCTGTACTCTTATAGATTGTCTGTCCCTCTAATGAGGTAAGATCACCACTTATGGATTCACACATTACAACTTCTCTTCTCAGATTAGTTGCAGCAGAGGGTTTAATGGTCCTTTGTTCTAAGTCAAATACTCTTGGTTTCTCTCCATATAGAACGCCAAATAAAATTCTAAATGATTCTTCGGTTCCTTTAGATCCATAAAAAGTTTTTGCTTCTTTAATAAAATTAGAGACATCGACACCAGGAGCAAAATCAACACCCTCTAAACCAGGAGTTAAAGCATACTTAAGTTTTTTATAGAATTGCTGTAAGAATACAGAGCTTAAATTATTTAAAGTTGTGGAAGCAGTGTGAGATGCTGCTGATGACTCACTGAAAATTAACTCACCTTTGTTATATCCATAGTCATATCCCGTTACACCTGAAAATCCACGAACACAACCATGGAATTCAGTTGGAGTTTTACTGGTATATGTGATGATTTCATCATCAATTTTAAATAATCCGTAAGATTCTGGATACCCTTTAGTACTTGATACCTGAATAGTTGCAGTAGAACTATTAATATCTGAAGAAAGTGTTGCACTATCAACAAGAGTTTCCGCAATTAATGAATCAATATTCAAATATTGATCCAAATTATCAGAAAGGTCTACTGGACCTCCCTGATATTCTTGTGAAATATAGTATTGTTTTAAAAATTCTGCGAATTTTGGATTATCACTTACAATAAATTCAGGTAATTGACTTTCAACAATATCTTGAATTTGTACCCTGGGAGAGAAACCAGTTTCTATCATATTACAACCTCTTTATTTCTCCGTTTGAATAGCTAGATCTATAATAATTTTCGGATGTGAAGACTACACCAGACGTATCATCTCCAGATGCAATAACATCTTTAACGATATTTATCTCACTTTTGTCAAGGCTAAATGTTAAATACAAATCTTTCAATCCAATAACGTCATTGGACTCTGGAATTGCTTGAATTTCAATAATATCTCTTGGTCTGGAAGTTTCTGTAATGACGATAGTATTTAATAGAATTTCTCCTCTTTCGTAGTCTACAGTTCCTGCATCTTGAACTACGATAATTGTTGAACGGTTTCCATTTGCATCAATACCTTCATCTCTAACAATTGCAATTGTTCCCCTTCTATATGCACCATCTTCATCTTGAATTGGCACATCAGTAATATAAACTTCTTGAGTTTCACCTAAAACTTTAAATCCGGTTGATTTAATGTTTTTGCCATCAGGGTGTACATGGAATCTATTTCCATAACATATTTCATATTGAGTTTGAGCATTAATTAATACTTTCAAATCTCGTCTGATTTTAACTTTAGTAATATTTGAAGTAATACCTTCATCAGTATTATCAATTACCTGTTGAATTTTACTATATTTGAACCTTCCACCAAAAGAATTTAAATCAGTAGAATTTGAATATGTTGTCAAAGCATTCAATACTTTAGTTTTCAAATCTCCAGCACTTGCTACTTTAGAATTATTAAAATATACTGCCGAATCGATCTCAACATATAGTACTTTGAGGTCAATTATCTGAGGATCAATACCAGTAATAGAGTATAATTTCAGTTTACTTTTAATTTCCTGCTTATCAAAGTCGGAAATGAATGTACCATTCTTAGGCTTAATACTAATATAAACCTTACCAAACTCTGGTGGACTTAATTCTTCACCACCAACAACAGAAGCAGACTCTGTTTGTGGGAAAATCTTTGATTTGAGAATGGTTTCATAATCGTTTGCTGTAACCGCTCTATACTGCGAAGAATAGAGGCGTGGAGCATAGTTTCTTATGGAATCTATACTCTCTATCTCAGCACCATTTTGAGCGGCATTAACGGTCGTTATAGCGCTATTTGAGGCAATTACTGGATTAGTACTATCATTGAGGAATGATCCTGCAAAAGCAAAATTTGTTGCTCCATTACCATCAGATCCATTACTAACAATATAAGTGACTGTAATTACATCTCCTTCGGTTAATGCTCTTCCAAAAGTTCCATCACCAAAAAGAATTTCATACTTTTCGTCTTTTATTTCCTGAATTAAGAAAATTTCAGATCCACCATCAACATCAAAAATATTATCAACCAAGTTGAGTTGTCTTCCCAAACCAGTAGCATTAGTTGGTCTAACATAAACCTTTATGGTAGATGTATCAATGAATGAGTTGTTTAAGATAAACTTCTGATTGATAGAACCATCAAAAGTAAACTGCTTTTTGAGGAACGTTCCTTCCTTTATAGTCAGATTATTGAACGTTGCAACTCCATCAATAACAGAAGCACTTACATCTTCTGGTATGGAGAATACGTATGATGACTCAGAAACCGTCCCAGTACACACCAGACCCGCCGGTATGGTCAATGTAGAGGTGACTGAATCAGTTTGGGCAGTGAACGATACATGGGCAGTAGCGGACGTTCTGGAGCGTGGTACGTACCCGATGTTTCTTGCCAAAGAAACTACATTTTCCCTTAAAGTTGCCGATTCTAAGAAAGATTCATTGACAACTAAGTTAGAATTGAAAGCACTTATATATGTGTTATATGCTAAAGTATCGATTAAGACCGAAAAATTAGATCCTTCAAAATCAAAATCACTAAAAGATGAGTTTGATCGAAGATAATCTTTAATCGATGCTTTTATTTGATCGAAATCTAGGTTAGTATACTTTGTAAAAGGCATTTTTTATCTCGTTGCCTCTAGGATGAATGAAAACTCTTGTGTTGGAAGTTCTTGTCCAATAATATTAAAGGATACAAGTACTTCAAATTCATTAATATCTGGTCTTGGGAAGACATCTACCTCAACATCATTAACTCTTGG
>Ga0209645_1001569_pt1 | contig 11328 bp, 26 predicted proteins | sample ETNvirenome_6_30_FD_184070 | JGI IMG/M metagenome (GOLD analysis project Ga0209645, IMG submission 184070) | Marine viral communities from the Pacific Ocean - ETNP_6_30 (SPAdes) (version 2) | ecosystem: Environmental > Aquatic > Marine > Oceanic | place: Pacific Ocean | collected 2013-06-19
GGTCTGTTGTTACTCTCTTTCTGTGGGTGTGGGGTAACGGGGGAAGGGCTAAACGGGGGAAGGGTTGCGGGGTTTCGGGGGTTTGGTGTGGGTGTGGTGTGGTGGTGGTGTGGTGTGGGCGTGGGGGTGTGGGGGTGGCTAGAAAAAAGCTAAAAAAATCAGAGCAACGCAAGTTTTTTATTACCCCCCTATCAAAAAAAAAACTAAATTATTATTATGATACAGCTACAAAAAAGCTATATATTACCCAAATGCTCTATGTATGTAATATGTGAAATATTTTTCGTATATTTACCTCATGGAAGAAGTTACATTAGAAATACAAGAAAGACTCTCGATTGGTTTCGCCTTAGGCTGGAGCTTTTTCGGAGCAACAGATCAGTTCCCATATGATGAACTAGTAATTTATTTAGGGATCGTAAGTTTAAACTTTAAATGGCAAAACAATGATACATAAAAGACCGATCATGTCAGAGTATATGTCAGAGCGCAACAAGCATGAGCTTGACGGCTATGGACAGTACTACGAAATGGGAATCAAAAAACTAGCAAGTTTCAAAAATGCAAAACATCGTGCTAAGAAAATTAGTATGATTGCAGAGGGAATAGAGCTTGCTGAAATGAAAAAAGATTTTAAAAGTATATACAGGTAACTTTCTTCCCAATAGTTAATTTGTGTTTCAAGAGGAGGCTGATTTAGTTCAGTCTCTTTTTTTTGTGTCGATTTATGTCGACCAATGTCAAAACTATGTCGAAATATTTTTACTTAACTGCTTGATTATCAACTTTATGTCGATTATGTCGATTTTATAGTATATTTTTAGAAAAAAAAATAAAATAAAAAGAGTAATTACTATAAGAGAGTATATAGGCGTAGAAAAACGACATACGACATATTAAAATTTATTTGTATATTTGTGGTAAATCAAATTTAACTTAAATGAATCCAAAGATACTCTCATTCGATGAGCAGGGGAGAGAAAAATTATTAAACGGTATCACTAAAATATCTAAAGCTGTAAAAAGCACGTTAGGGCCACTCGGCCAAACGGTTCTCATAGAATCCCAAAACCATACCCACGGAATAACAATAACAAAAGACGGAGTCACAGTAGCTAAATCTATTGATCTTGAGGATTCAGTAGAGAATCTTGCAGTTCGTATGATGAAAGAAGCGGCAGAGCGTACAGCTAACTCAGCTGGTGATGGAACAACTACAGCAATTGTCTTGACGGAAGCTATTGTTCGTGAAGGTTTACAATTATTCAAGCGTGATGAGAAAGTAAACAAGACTCAAATAGTTCGTGATATAAATAAGATAACCGAAAAGCTGTTGAAGGATCTAGACAAGAAATCAAAAAAGGTTACAGGCAAAACATTGAAAGATGTAGCCACAGTTTCAGCTAATAATGACGCAGAGCTTGGAGATATGATTGCCTCAGCTTATAAAGAATTAGGTAATGACGGGATTTTGACTGTAGAAAACAGCAAGACAGAAGAAACTTACTACGAAATTACAAAAGGAATCAAGGTTGATAGAGGATATACCTCTAAATTGTTTATCAATAACCACAGAAACGATGAATGTATCCTGGATGATGTACACATTTTAGTTACCGACATGGAAATTACAAACATTCTTCAAATCGAAACTGTATTAAAACCAATAATCAACCAAAATAAAAAATTATTAATCATAGGTAACTGTGTTCAGAACGTAATCAATACGCTTGCAGCTAATGTTGTGCAGAATAATCTAAAACTCTGCAATATTATACCACCATCGTTTGGATATAAGACAAATGAATTGCTTTCAGACATAGCATTGGCAACAGGAGCTAAGTATTTTAGCGAATCACAGGGTGATAATCTAGGATTGTTGACGATGCAAGACTTAGGTCACGCAAATAAAGTGATCGTTGGCAAAGATTCTACAGTTATTATGAAAGATAAACAAGATAATACTGAAATATCAGGCAGAATTGAAGAACTCAAGGAACAAAAAGCAAATAGTAAGCTAAAAAAAGACAAAGATTTTGTAAATGAGCGAATTGCTTTGCTTTCTGGTGGAGTTGGGGTGATATATGTAGGAGCAAACTCAGATATTGAGCAAAAAGAAAAATTTGACCGCATCGAGGATGCGGTATGTGCTGTAAGATCAGCCGTTGAAGAAGGAATCTTGCCAGGTGGAGGGATATCCTTACTAAGATGTGCTGAACAATTAGAAGAATCAGATGCAGGAGATATATTATACGGAGCATTGTGTGCGCCTATAGAACAAATCCTAGAAAATGCTGGAGAAAATGTAAAAGAGATTCGAGATGAAGTATGTCAGTGCAACGAAGTAGCACAGAATTATGGCTATGACGTAAAGAATAAAAAATTTGGAGATATGTATAAAATGGGAATCATAGATCCAACGAAAGTAACAAAGAATGCATTAAAGAATGCAGTTAGTGTAGCAACAACTATACTTACTACAAATGCAATCGTAACAATGAAACGTAAAAATGGCTAGAAAACTTACTATTGCTGATTACAAAACTAAAAGCAGAAAGAGAAAAAGAATTCACTGCAAAACTAAAAGTAGTAAAGTAAAGCATAGTAAGCATTATCTAAAAAGATATAGAGGCCAAGGAAGATAGTTAATTTAAATATTTAAACATGGTAATACATAATCAGATTTTCGGACATTATAGAGAAAACGAAGAAAAAATTAAAAACGCTATTGAGTTTTTAAAGAAAAACGGATACAGTATCTATAAAAGAGAAATAACAGAAACTGAAGTAGTGTGAAAGCAGTAGGTAAATACATAGTGCTCTCCGAGCTAGAAGAAAAACAAAAAACCGAATCAGGAATATTGTTGACTTCTGAAGACAGCAACCAACTAAGGTACAAAAAAGGTTTGATACTTATTCCAGGTACTGATGTGGAGGTTGTTGAGGAAGGCAATGTAATTTACTACGACAAAAACGCTGGTCACAAGATGATGTTAAATAATGAGATCGTAACAATAATATCTGAAAGAGATATAGTAGTAGTACTATAGTTTTCTTTCTTTGTTCATTCTCTTAATCATCTTGCGATATACCTTGTCGCTATATTTAGCGTCAGATTCGAACATAGGATTTTTACGTTTAAGTTCGGAAACAGACTCCTCTTTGTTTAATTTTTTATAAATCGAAGCGCATACTCGCTTACTTTTGTAAGACAAGTCGTATAAAGTAGCTTCCCTTCCTTTTCGTTTACGCCACACTACTATCCAACCATTCTTCAATAAGTTTTCAAATCGTCTTTTATCCCACGACATTATTTCATTAAACTCTTCAAAAGCTTTACGCTTGAAAGGACCTTCACTGTATAAAAATAAAAGCATTTCTATTTCAGAAGTAGATAGTTTGTGTTTGGATCTAACCCAATGTCTTACTACTTTCCAATACTTGAGGTAGTCATTTGTTAGTGAAAATTTCATTAAATTATATTTGTATCTTTGCAAAGATAAGATTTTTATTATGGCGCTTGGACGAACAGCGAGATACTATCGAAAAAATAAAAAGGCTCGTAAAAAACACAGAGCCTACCAATCGGAATATAATAAAAAGAAATCTTCCATAAGACAAAGAGTTAGAGATAACCGTGCAAACCGAAGGTTTGGAACTTATGGAAACTATGACGGACTTGATGTGTCTAGAAAAAAAGGTGGCAAGTATGTTTTAGAATCTGAAAAGAAAAACAGAGGAAGTAAAACAAACACCCCAGGAGATAGAAGAGCTCGAGGTAAAAAAGGTAAGGGAAGAAAGAATAAAGGAAACACAGGAGGTAAATAAAAATTTATGAGCGGATTAGCAAACGGAATAGGTAATGGAACTCCATTTCCACAAAAAAGAAATACAGCAATCCCTGAAGTCTGTTTTATTATAACAGAGCTTGATGAGTTTTGTGAACAAGAAGTTGGCGTATTCAGAATGATTCCTGAAACATGCCCATAATAAATAAATAAAAAAATGGCAAATAAAAAATTTTCACAGTTTGATGTAAGAACTAATCCAGCTAACATTGATGCACTAGTAGGATATGAAGGATTAGACAATATTCAAATAGATCCAGCAGATTTAATTCCAGAAGCTAAGTTTATGGTTACTGGTACATTCCAGAACTTATTTGGAGGTTCACCAGGAATATTCGGAGATACTTTAGAGTTCGGTGTAAAAGCTGTACCAGCTGCAGGGAATTCGTCAGTACTAACTATTCCATTTGATTGTACAATTACAGATGCAAGTGTTAAGTGGATTTCAAACACAGCAGTTAGTATTTTAAATGGATCTGATACATGGCAAGTAAAACTTTACAAAATGACTAATACAGCGGGATCAGTTACGGTAACTGCAAATTATGGAGTTCCTGTAGATTTTACAGGAATTGTATTAACTGTGGCAGACAATAATACTTTTCCAGCAAAATTTGCTACAGGATTGAATATAGATTTAAACGCTGGTGATATTATTAATGTTTCAGGTGTAGAGTCTGGAACAATAGGAACATCAGACGGTGAGATGGAGATGACAATTGCAATGGTTCCTAGATAATGAGTAAAGCAACAAAAAGAAAAGGTAATAAGATTTGTCCAGCAGGAATAGCTTGGGCAAAGAGAACATTTGACACATATCCGTCAGCGTATGCGAATATGGCAGCGAGCAAGTATTGTAAAGATCCTAATTACGCTAAAGGAGCTAAAAAGAAAAAGTAATGGACGCAAAAAAATTAAGAGAAATCTCAAGTCAATTGAAAAAAGCATCTGCTATGCATAAAGCACAAGCAGGCAAGATAGATAGATTACTAAAATCAATGAAGAAAAAGAAATGAGTAAGCTAGCAAGAAATAATAGACCAAGAAGTAAAAATGGTAAAGGAGGCTTAGGTATGCAAAGTGTAATACACGGTATTGATAACAATCCTGAAATTACAGCTGCAGATCCAAAAGCTAAGTTTATCGCAAAAAATAAATAATTATGCCAACAGTAAGTTACAGTTGCCCTGATTCGGGCAAGCCGATGAAAAAAAGTTTTCCATACAATGCAGTAGGAAAAGCTCAAGCTCATGAATTCGCAAAAACAATGGGCGGATCAATGAAGAACAACCCTAATACTAGAATGACAGAGTCAGGATACTAATGGGTGAGCTTAAAAAATGGAGAGAGGAGAAATGGGTAAGGATTGGTACGGATGGATCAATCAAGGGAGCTTGTGGAACAAGCAAAAATAAAAAGAACCCAGATAGATGTCTGCCATTAGCTAAAGCTAAATCAATGACCAAAGCTCAAAGAGCTAGAACAGCCAGAAAGAAAAAGGCTGCTGGTCGAAAAGGAAAAACAGTAGTAGCAAACACAAAAGCAGGAAGAGTTACTAAAAAATATACAAAGAGATAATGTTATGGCCAATAAAAAAAACATGCCTTGTAACAAACCTAGACCTTCTGATAGGGCAGGTAAAAAACGCATGGTCAAAGCCTGCGAAGGAGGAAAAGAAAAGCTTATTCACTTTGGAGCAAAAGGATATGGACATAATTATTCAGCAGCTGCAAGAAAGAGCTTCAAGGCACGTCACAAGTGCGGAACAGCAAAATCCAAGCTAACAGCTCGTTATTGGGCATGTAAGAATTTGTGGGCTGGAAAGGGCGGTTCTAAGAAGGCTAGTCCTAAAAATAGGCAAGGAAAATATTAGTATATTTGTAGAATTAATAAAAATAAACGATATGCCAGATTATAATATGCCCATGAGAAACTCAGCTATTGATAGGTTTGAGGGGCCAATGACAAAAAGAGAAATAAAAAAACAAGCTCAAGCAGCTTTTGGTAGAAGACCTGCAAGACTGATGAAAACAGTTGGCAAGATTGAAGATGCTATAGATGCAGGAAACTACAAAAAAGCAAAAAGGCTGAAAAACAGGGCGGATCGTTTAACGAGAAGAATACAGAAAAGTTAATAAACATTAAAAATTAAAGTTATGGCACAAGGGTACAACGACAGACTAGATGAGTCACTAGGAAACAAGCATAAAGGAAGCCATTCGCAATCCATGAAGGATCGTAGAGATGAGTCTAAAGCTATGTCAAAAAAGATTTATGGTCACGCATATGGTGGAGATCATTCAATGGGTTATGAAAAACATTACCCATCAAGTGTAAAAGGTCACTTGAGTAAGTTAATAAAAAAGTAAAATGGCTAAAAAAGAAAAAGCATTTCCTGCAATCAAAAAAAAGAATCAAGGAAAATTTTCTGCATGGGCAAAAAGAAACGGATTTAAGGATGCGTGTAGTGCTGCAGCAGCAGTTATGAAAAGCCCAAAGAAATATTCTGAGACAATTGTTAAGCAGGCTAACTATGCAAATAATTTTGGCTGTTCAATGAAAAAGAAATAATGGGAAAATTTTTAGTAAAAGTAGGATATTGGATTCAAAAAGCTTGGTGTAAATTATTATGCAAGTGGAACTGGCTAGTATCTAAATTAATAGTAAAAGTAAACGACTGCCCAGTTGCAGAATGCGTTTGCAAAAAATAAATTTTAATGAAATCTAAAGGGTTTGGTGATACTGTTCACAAAGCTGCTAAATTAATAGGAGCTGATAAAGTGGCGAAAGCCTATGAAAAAGTAACTGGAAAACCTTGTGGTTGTCAAGAAAGAAGAGATTCTTTGAACCGCAAGTTTCCTTATAATAAATAATAAAAATGGCATATCAAAAATTACAAGCAGGTAGAGCTGCATTAGTTGTTCCAAGTGATACTGACGAAATACCAGCAGTAACTGGTGGAACTAACAACGGGTGTGTTCTTTATATAGGAACACCTGGTGATATTCAAGTTAAAACGGTAGGGGGTGACGTTGTTACATTTGTAGGCGTTTATGCTGGACAGTTTTTTCCAGTTAATGTTCTTCAAGTATTTGCAACTGGAACAACTGCTGGTGAGATCATAGCTCTATGGTAGAATATTTTGAAAAAGATATTACGCTTGGTGATATAGAGGTGATATATGAAATAGTAGAAAGTGATGGCAACTGAGGTATCTGAAAATACAAAACTTACCCTTGACATAAAAACGATTGGAATCATTGTGGGATTCACTATAAGTTTAGCCACTACATATTTTACTCTTAAATCAGACATAGCAGTAGCTATGAATGAGCCCAAGCCAGAAGTTAGCTCCATTGAATTTCAATACAAAGACGAATTAGTTAGAAGCACAATTGAAAAGGTTGAATCAGATGTTGGAACATTAATGATCGACATAAATGAAATCAAAGAACAATTAAACAAAATGGACGAAAGACTTTATGAATTGAGCAAACAAAGATAAAATGAAACGTTTTATAGCGATAATATTATTATTCTTCTACACTAGTATCGCAGCTCAAGATTACAAAGATCAAATTTCTATAGTTCAATTTAGCGCCCCATTTACCACAGATTCAGAAATATCCTTAAAAAAATTTTCTGATTATAATATTTATACTTTTCATATAACAGAAAAGAAAAGTGTTTTTGAAAAAGAAAACATAAAGTATTTACCTACAATAATTTTATTTCATAACGGTAAAGAAATATTAAGAATTGAGAGTGGGATCTCCTTAAAACTCCCAGAAAACACGCATGACTTAATAGGTGATGCTATTGATGAAATTTTAGAAAGCAAGTTTTAATATGAAAAAATTATTTACACTAATATTGGTTCTATTTGTGTTTATTACAAATGCACAAGTTATTGATGATTCAAAAAAATTAGAAAATAAAGTCGCAAGGAACTACAAAATAAAAGAATCGTTTAAGAATTTTTATAAAGATGTTTTTAAATATTCAACTCTTTATGCTTCTTATTCAGAATCTAGTCCATTGTTTACTCCTGAGACCTATTTTGTAACACAGCTTGGTGATGTAATTGATGTAAGTCCTGAAAAAGAAAATGATTATGCTGTTTCAGTAGGGTTAAGAAAGATTGCTAGAATGGACTATGAAAACAGAGAAAATAGATTTTATGATGGTACAGAGCAAAATGCTAGTTTACAATCTAATATTGGTAATGTAAAAGGATTAGAATATTTATTTCAATACAGTCAGGGAAGACAAAGAGGAAGAGATTTTGAAAGTCAAAGATATTTAGTGAGATACATTGCAAAATGGTGGATGGCTAAAACTGAAGTCCAGCAAAACGGATTAATTAATTTAGATTATAAAGCTGCTGATTTAAGATTCAGAGTTCCTTTATTTAAGAAATTTAGTTTATCAATTGGTGGTGCAGTAAGAACACATTTACCTTATGGATATAATCCCATAGACGATTACCTCAGTCTTAATAATTGGTGGGATCTTGCATACGATTACGGTTTTATGGATCACTACTATGGAATAGATTATGATAATGACGGCTTAACTGATGATGCTGATTGGTGGTGGAGTGATGCAGAAGGCAACAGAGTTGCTGATACAGATTTAGATTTTAGAAGAAACGACTATACAGATATTGTGAATGATTATAATAAGAGAGAGCTTGATGCTATAGGAACATTAGGAACTTTGTCTGGAGTAGTTGGATTGGACTTTTATCATTACAGAGATAATTTTTGGTTACACAGCTGGACTTCTGTATATCCAAAACACAAACACATTCATGGGGATGAAGAGTTTAGCTATGAAACATTCATTGGAAGTGATGATTGGATAGATTATAATGTAGGCTTGATTACTGGATGGAACGTAACAAAAAAACTTGGCGTTTTTGTAGAATATGAAAAGACAAGATTTTGGGACAAAGATTTGGTATATATGAAAGCTGGACTTAATATTAAATTGTAATGGAAAAAATATCAAAAAATATAACATATAATGAAGCAGTACATTCAAATACTGCAAAAAGAAAAGGTATAGAAAATATACCAAACGAAAATCAAATAGCTAACATGATGACAATAGCTGAAATGATTTTTCAACCACTTAGAAGTTATGTTGGAGGCCCAATAAAAATAACTTCTTTTTTCAGATCTGCAGAATTAAATCGAGCTATTGGCGGGAGTAAATCCAGCCAGCATTGTAAAGGTCAAGCAATGGATCTGGATGATGTTTACGGACATAAAACTAATGCAGAAATGTTTGATTATATTCGTGAAAACTTAGACTTCGATCAATTAATATGGGAGTTTGGAGATGATAATAATCCTAATTGGATTCATGTATCTTATGTGGACAAACAAGAAAACAGAAACAGATGTTTGAAAGCATACAAAAAAAATGGTAAAACTAAATACATGGTAATATGAGTAAATCCAAAAAAAAATTTAAAGACACAAAAGTGGGACAATTTTTAAGTAAAGCAGCACCAGGTTTGTTAGGAACTATTGGTGATGTTTTGCCTGATCAAGGGGTGTTAGGTGTAGTCAAGAATTTAATTGATAAAGATCCTACACTACCACCAGAAGACAAAGAGAAGGCTATGAAGCTATTAGAACTTGATATGATTGAAATGCAAGAAATTTCAAAAAGATGGACAGCAGATATGGCAAGTACAAGTTGGCTTGCTAAAAATGTACGACCAATAATACTTGTATTTTTTTCAGTAACTTATATTATAGGTTGGTATGCTGGTTATCAGTTAGATAGCGTTGCAGGAGTGTTATCGCTCATAGTTGGAGCATATTTCGGTTCTCGTGGAATTGAAAAGGTTATGGGTAATAATAAGCATAAATAGCTTCGAAAAAAATATAAGAATAATTGATTACCTTTGCATTAATAACTTAAATTTAAAATAATGAAAAAAGTAAAGAAAGAAGAATTAGAAAAATTACAACAATTAAACTCTGAGTTTGTACAAGCAAAAACACAGTTAGGAGATCTAGAGATTCAAAAATCTATGATAATTTCAAATGTTCAAGAAATTAGATCTCAATTTGGTGAATTAGAACAAACGCTTATGAAAAAATATGGCGAAAATTCTGTTATTAATTTACAAACAGGAGAAATAAAAGAAAAAGAATAAGATGGCAAAAATTAGCAATACTTTATCATATCCCAATCAATCACCTATTGAAGGTGCAGATTATTTGATTGGAACAGCTGCGAACTCTACACCGATTGACAAGCAGACTAAAACATTTACAATTCAAGATATTGCTAATTTTATTATTGATTCAGCATTTGATGGTGTGTCATATAGACTACCAATTTTTACTGCACCTGGTGCAGGTCAAGAATCATTGCTTTTAGTAAACTCTTTATTTTATCAAGATACTGCTTCCTTAGGCGGTAAGCCAGCAGAGGTTTTAGGAACCACCGTTTATCTTAACAACGGAGCTGGTGTAGGTAGTCTTGAGATTGCACAAAATTTAACAGTAGGTGGTAATAGTAGTTTACAAGGAAACTTAACGGTTGTAGGAACTACTACTTTATCAGGAAATATAAAACTTTTAGGCCCTGTATATGATGCAAATGATCAAGTAGGAAATAATGAACAAGTATTAGTTTCTGATGGAAATGGAAATGTAACATGGCAGAACTTTCAAGGATCAGGTCTTGAGTTCCAAGGAGCTTGGGATGCTAGAACTGCTGCTCAAGGTGGAGCTGCAGGTGATGGTGGTAATCCTGATTTATTATCAGTTCAGTTAATTCCTGGAAACACAGGAAAATACTGGGTTGTATCAACAGCTGGTAGTGTAGCATTGCCTACAACAGGAGGTGGAACAATTACTGATTGGGAGCCAGGTGACTGGGCAATCGTATCTGAAGATGATGCGGGTAACGTATTTTGGGATAAGATTGACAACTCGTCTGTTTTAACAGGACAAGGAACACCAGGTAATATTGCTATTTGGACAGCAGCTAGAGAACTGGGTGACGCTCCAATAGTTATAGATCCTATTCCAGGTGGCACATCAATGGCCTTTAACGAAACAGGAACTCATACAATTACAGGCACCACAGGATCGAATGCATTTGGTAGTGATCAGGTAATTACAGCAGATTTAGCTATTAGTGGTGGAGAAGACAATGAAAATTCTGGTCAATCATCAATTGTAGTTGGAAATAATATTAAAAACCAGGCTGAAGGAGCGGCTGTATTTGGATCAAGTCATGAGGTTGATACAGATGGTAAAGAGTCTCTTGTTGGAGGTACAGGCCATATAGTAGAAGCAAATTATGCATTGGCTACAGGTATTGGTAATACAATTCAAGGTCAAAGTTCAGTCGCATTTGGTGAAGGATGCCAAGTTACAGGAAATGCTTCTATAGTGAGTGGTGACAGTTCAGATGTAACTGGAGACTATTCTTTTGCAATTGGAGAAAAT
>Ga0209645_1001570_pt1 | contig 11323 bp, 12 predicted proteins | sample ETNvirenome_6_30_FD_184070 | JGI IMG/M metagenome (GOLD analysis project Ga0209645, IMG submission 184070) | Marine viral communities from the Pacific Ocean - ETNP_6_30 (SPAdes) (version 2) | ecosystem: Environmental > Aquatic > Marine > Oceanic | place: Pacific Ocean | collected 2013-06-19
TAACCCTTAGGCCTTTGCTCTAAAAAACAAAAAAGGTTCGACGGCTTATTATGAAAAATGTAAATAAACTTCTTTATTCTAATAAAATCTCCAGTGGAAATGAAGGTGTCTGTCTCTATCTAATTCTAGCTATAGTTTCAGACAATGTTAATCTTTTTCTACCTAAAATAACATTCATAAGTAAACCGTCTGTTGTAGAAATACTATATTCAGATATTGGTAATCTTATAGCTTTTTCTGTTAAGGGGTGTGTAACCTCTACTATGTCACCCAATGATAAATGGTCTACGTTTCTTATAGTAAAAGAGTAATTAAACGAAGGTTCTTTATTTCTTTCAACATATTCCTGTGCTGCATTAACAATTAAAGGATAATTATTTGAATCTAAAGATTCTGTCTTTGAATTTAATCCATATTTTTTTATTGAATCATCATTTTTATAATTAACATTTATTTTAGAATTAGAAGAAGATGTCAGAGTATATGAATTTACTAAATTGGTTGTATCTATAAGTGCAGACAATCGCTGAACTGAATTATTATCTTTAGTTATCTTTAAAGAAGGTTTTACTTTAACATTAAAATTATCTATTTTCATTATATCCATTTTATCAGATTCATGTATTGCATAGTAAAAAGTTATTGGATTTATTTTATCAAAATATGAAGTGTTGTCTTCAACTAATAAATACATATTTTCAAAACATTTATCTATAAATTCTTTTCTAGTTTGTAAACCTGATAATTTCATATTGCTTGTTGCAACTACACCACTTCCTCCTACTAGATTAGAAGTATCTATCTCATCAATATTCATTGCATCTGCTACTAAAACAAATAAATCTCTACCTAGTATATCTTCATCTTTATAATTTACAACATCAGATGTATTCAACAAACTAATGTAATCCGTTGCAAGTATTGTTGCACCTTCATTAGTAGGACTAACCTGTCTTATTAATCCTTTAAAGTTTAAATTAGAGATTGCACGGTCTCTACCTGCCTTTATAGTTACAGAGGCCCCTAATGTACAAAGCTGTACAAAGTCATCACCAGTTACTTGAAACTGTACACTTCTTGCTTTATTCAAAATTGCTTTGTATTCTAATGAAGTTATAGGTATTGCTTTGTTATTTATTGTAACAGATAAACTTAAAGTATCAGCTAAGATTTCAGAAGATACAGTCATTAAACTATTTCCTCACCCAATATTAATAAATCAAGTGAAGCAGTGTATTGTGATGCAAAGTCTGTATTCTTAGTTATTTTCCCTGAATTGACTTTCATACGAAATGACTTGTAACTGTTTGCAGGAGTGTCTACATCATTACTATCTAAGAAAACATAATCATATCTGTCTCCTTCAATTAAAGAATAAATCTGTCTGTATCCTGCTTGTGTTAATATTCTTAAATTAACTGAGAGATTTACAGTTCCTAATCTTGAATTTGTACTGCCTATTGGATACCTTCTATTACCTAATGGCATTGTTGCAGAAGCACCACCACTTCTTCCTATATCATAATTCAAAATAGCTATGTCGCCATTAGATGCTAAAGAATCTAAATCTAAAGTACTCAACCCAACAGCCCTAACAAACGTAGTATCTGTATTTGAGTTTGCTAAAAAACTAGTTGTATCATCATCAATAACTATGCCTTCAAATTTGATTGTATCGCTGTCGCCTAAATAAGTATTAGTAGATGCATTGTAATTGTAAAAAGCAACAGTAACAGTTGGTGATTCAGCATTATTATATCTAACAATGTCAGCAGTCTTATTTGTACCTCCTGTAATGCTTGTCGAAACATACAAAGCCTCTTCATCTGTTAACATATCTGCGTGTTCTGCCACATAAATATAATCAAAATCCCCTGAGTCAGGAGGCCCAGTTGATTCTTTAATGTCCATTATCTTGTAATACTTTGGAGCTGCATATGTTCCATTAGCGGTTTCATTACTCTTTACCTTAATAATATCACCTATAGCAAAACCATTGTCATACCAATCTTCGTTATTTACAGAAGATGCAGAAGTAACTGAATCTAAATACATTAAATTATAACTTGCATCAAAATCTATATCGTCTGCAATAATCTGAGCAAAACCTCCCCACATATATTTAGTAGCAGTATTTGCAGAACTATAATCTGCCTTAGCTCTTAAATTATTATTAATATAAATATTGTCTTTATCCTCTCTATCTACTAACTTTACAGCTTCAGGGTCTGTGTATTCTTGTGGAGTTGTAAAAAAATATCCTCTGCGTACAGTAATTGCAACGCCCGAATCAATACTTTCTACTAAACACAATTCATTATTTATTTTAACTAAGTCTCCCGGTTTGTAAAAACTACTATCTAAAATAGTAACTCCCGTTTCACTAATTGTAAGGTCTACGCCGCTATCTCCTTCATTCAACGTACTTGCTGTTGAACTATTCAAATCGTCAGTAGCAGCCATAAGCAAAAAACGATTGCCAGCATCTTGAGGGTCTATTTCCTCACATATTACACATTCAACGTTTTTCCAAAAATATGTTGATGACACTTGCGTTAACCTAGCACCAACGGTTATTTTTTCAGATACATATTGATAATGTGAAAAACTCGAATCACTATCTGGAACGCTTGAAGTTCCATTTAATTCAAAAGAAGCAATGCCAAAAATTCTCCAAGTAGAATCTGTCAATGAACCTGCGCCAGTAGAAATCAAAGCTACTCTTTTAGAACCACTATCAAACACTGTATTATTATTTGTTAGTGCATTAGCTGTAGCTACAGTATCTGCATCTGCTGCATCATAACTAAAACCGTAATGATTTATTTGTCTATTGCTACCAATTGCCCTTGAATTAGATAAAGAAAGTGTTACTCCTGCTGTTTTATCTCCATACTTTGCATACGGTACTTTAGTTCTGCTTGTCGTTAACTTAGCAATAGGATTTGATTCTGCAACAGTTATTCCTGTTGTAGAATTTAAAGACTTTAAATCAGATGCAAAACCTGAAGCATTTTTGATTACGGCTGCAACATGATTGGTGTGTATGTCTGTTGAAGCTTTAGTAAACGTATGTTTAAAACTATGAATAGGTGTAGCAGATTTAAGCTTAGTAAAAATAACATCATCATAATTTATTTTATATATTTTTGTAGTATCTGCAAGACCTGTATGATTAACTGCGGCAGTATTCATTTGAGCGCGTTCAACAACTGTAAAACCAGAATCATGCCCAACTACTTTCATAAATTCAGTTCCAGCCCCACTTGTTATCTTAACCATATCTCCAAGCAACAAACCATCTGGGTCGCTGTTGTACAGTTTAGTATATGCTGCATTACTATCTGTGCTTGTCATAGTAGAACCGCCAACATCATCTTCCCAAGTAATTCCCGTATCTATTAACGAAGCTTCTACATCAAACAAAACTCCAAACTCAGTAAAGTTTTTTGTATCTGCTATAGTTAATGTCATTTCTTCACCAATAGCTGGAGTTTGGTCTTCAGCTCCTGCTGCATTATAACTTTTAAAAGTACTAATTCCCGGACGTATAGGTATTGCTCCTGTAGCTGCCATGCCTGCAACATTGCTTTTAGTTGAATTAGTTGTTGTATTATAATTATCTTCAGAAAACAATGCAAACGATAATGTCTCATTAAATGCTAATGGCCATCGCTTAGTATATGCTGGAGTACCTGACTTTGCTTCTTGAGGCAAATCAGATATTGCTATAGACTCTATGTTAGTATCTGTTATTGTATAAGTGTTATCGCTTTGCTCAAGAGAGGCACCTCCTGTTTCCCAACCTACGTAATATTTCTGTAAGTTTTTATCTTGAGTATGTGAATCTATATTTATCATTCCATTTAATCCATAAGCGTCTGGATGAATAGAAATCTTAGCTGGGTCTGGTTTAGGTTTTCTAAAAAATATTTTTAAATTAGGCGCATAACTAGCTGGAGTGCCATGGTCTATACTTCTAAAAGCAAATGAGTTACTACTTAATGCAAAAAGAATAAGTTGAAAATTACTGCCAAAATCTATGTTATTTTTACTAAGATTTTTAAAAGTAAATGTTACATATCCCGAACTGCCCGTGCCTATAACTGGAGAAGTACACATTAAATCAGTGTGTGTTAAACCTGCATAATCTGGGTCCCATGATGTAGAACCATTAGTTGTATTCCATGTAACATGAGGAACTACCGCTTTAGTAGATAGTAAAAAACCTTCAACTAATGTGTCTCCGCTTGGTGCAGAATTTAAATATAAACGCATTTCAATTTTAGAAAACTTTACATCAGCAGGCAAAGGATTACCATTTGAATCGACAAGCTCTTCTTTTTTAGGAATAGTTATATCTTGTATAATTGCTTGTACATTACTAGAAGTACTATCTAACAACATAGTAGTTGCCGTATCATAATTAGTATCATCATTACTTGAATCTTCATCAATATATGTATCTGTAAAGATAGTGTTGTTAGATTCATCTTGGTAAATCCAGTCAGTATTTCCAGATTGGCTCAAATTATTCCCTCCCTATCAAGTAATCTTTGAGTTTGACTTGCACCGGGAATAGAAGTTACAAAATCACCTACAGCTTCTCCAGCAGCAGCTACATTGTCAGTAATCCACGTTACTCCATCTTTAAAATTATTAATTTGTTTATTAACGCCTTCCATGATAGTATCTAATGTTTTGAATTTTACCATTAATGCAGCTAATGATAAAACTAACAACGCTAAACCGCCTACAATGCCTGCCATAGCCCAAAACATAGGATTAGCATACCAAGCCACACTATTGGCTTTTACTGCCGCAGTACTAGCTGTTGTTGCAGTAGTCATAACGCCCACAACTGCCGTGTAAACCATATGCATCACTGTTGCTAATCTTCCTACTGCAATTAATTCTTCAAGCCTTCCTGTGTAAAATTCTTTTTGTTTTATAGCTTTACGTTCTTTTTCAGCTTCTTCAGCACTAATTTTACCTGCTGCTAAATCTGCATCTATTTTTTTATATTGAGCAGAAATGTATTGGTTACCTGCACTCGTCAAAGCTTCAAAACCTGCTAAAGTTTTTAGATACGTAGTGTTAAGATTAACAGTTGCCATTTGATTATCTTTAGTTGTTTTAACTTGTTTAGCCATTACAGTATTTAATTTTGTAGTTTCTTGTGTTCCTTTTCTAAAAGTAGTTGATAAGTTTTTAAATTTATCATCTAATATCTGCGTATCAGTTATAGCTCCTTTAGCATCGGTTTTAATAGCTAAAAGCATCATGTCTTCTTCAGCCATTATTGAGTAATCATCTCCGCTTCTTTCATTCTTTTATCATATACTCGTTTCATTACAGATGCTTTTTCTGATGTCATTAAACTTACATAACTTAATAATGTGTCTTTGTCAAAATCATCTAACACTTCCATCATAATTTGAATATCCTCATATGACATATTAGGTTCATCTATTATTTGTTGTAACATCATATAAGTCATAGGCCTCATTTTTACACCATACTCATTAATTTTTCTGTATTCTTTGTCTGTTAACTTTTTACCTGAATTATATTTCTGTATAATTGGCGCATAATTTACAGCTTGCTCACCAAGTTCTGAATTTAATAACTGACTTTTTTCATCAATCTTATCCCAATCAGATTGTGTTAATCTTTTTAATACAATTTTAGGAGCTTGCTCTTTATAAAAAAACCTCCTCCAACCTTTAGGTTTGTAGAGTCTTGATAAACTTGGTAGTAGTATCTCCTTGCGTTCCCAGTAATCTTCTCTTACCGTTCCCACGTCAAGTAGAGGGGCGTCTAACTGACCTCTGACTCTTACCATTTAACCTACCTATAGTGTCCAGTCTGCGCTTATCGCGTATGCACTGAAATCTTTGTAATCTCCAGCACCACGGAATTTTATAGACATTGTATCAACTATCTCGCCACCCGGAGTGAGAGGCCTTGAGAACGAAGTAATCGTTCCGTTTGTTAATGCAATGCTGCCGTGAGTGCCAAAGTCTAATCTAATTAATGGGATAGTTGTCCCTGCTTTATATTTGTCGTAATATGTTTCATCTTCAGCAGTCATTGTAAGGTCTAATGTTACATCTGCCTTACCTCTTGCAATCTTATAATTCTGTAACCAAGTACTTCCCGACTTTCCGGGAATTGCGGTATTGTTGTTTGCTATCTTTAATGATACTGTTTTAAGATTTGTAAATACGCTTGTCATATTGTTTGTTGCAAAAACTGTTTTTGCTGCTGCTGTAGAATAAATTCCTTTAAGTAAATTAAGTGAAGGTAAATCATTAGCACCGCTGCCGCCATGCACTGCTGTAGAACTCCAACTGCCATCATTATTAACTTCGTCTACTAATTTATCTATTTCATTATAAGATGCGTTTGTTAAATCTAAAGTTCCATCAGAACCTAAAGAAGTATCTGGTCCTGCTGAATCAAATAACCTAATAAATCTTTCACCAATTTCAACATAACTTCCTGCTGGCCCATCAAAACTTACGCCATAAGTGCTTGCTGCTTCTCCTACGCTTACTGTTAAGTCTGTTGCAAGCAATGGGTCTGCACTTGGAGCTGCTGGGAATGCTACTGCTGAATAATCTTCTGTGTAAAAGTCACCGCCTGTAAAATTACCATCAGTATCGTCCTCTGTATATTGTGCAGTACATTGCGCATCTAGTGTAATAAATCCGCCTGTAGTGTAATCTGCTTCTAATGTAACCTCATTAGGAACAACTCCACCTACTAATGTAAAATCACCGCCATTTTCTCTTGCTAATATAGCTAAAGAATCTACTGAGTTTGTCAGTTTAATTGGGTAATTTACTGTTCCACCACCCTCTGTAAAACTAGTACCGCCAATAGCTCGACCTAAAAGTGCTTTCCAGCCAGTTCCCTGACAAGCTACCTTAAGTGGAAGTGATACTGCAATAGGTCCACGAGCATGAAATGCATCCGTTGACTGACCAATGCTAGGAACAGGAGTTATGTTCATCTCTACCGCTCTAGGGTCAAATGTGTCCAATAGACCTAAATGTGACAAAGCAGAAGCCGCTGGATTCCCATACGCCGCCTCAGCCTCGTAAGCCGCCTCTACGTTTTGTGTGATTTTTACCATTTTTAATTTACCACCTCATAACTTGTGATTTCACAGTTAAGAACATAACGAAACCAGCGACGTTGTTTGTCAGACTGGTCTGTGCGACTAAGAAGCTTAATGCTTGCATAATCGCTGCTAAGTGCGGTTCCTGCACTCTTAGAATGCGCCGCGTGAATGATGTGTACCACACCTTGATACAAAGCCCTAAGTCTGGCTCTGCTTGTTGCTGTTGCTATGTCTATAGTAATAGTTGCAGTATGTTTGTCTATACCTTTTCCTATCCCTAAAAACTCGTGATTTGATGCCGTCTCATAGCATCTAATAATATCGCCGTTTTTTAAATTCTTTTTACCTATGTCCCAAGATTCATCTATTGTTGGGGTTGTACCTACACTACTTGCTACCGCTGACCAGTTGTCGTCTAATAAGTCAACTACTGCTGACACAGGGTCTGCCAAAGCAGCGTAAGTTGCTGCCATTATATTGTAGACCTCCCTACGCCAAATCCACCAACAGCTCTTGACATTGTAAATTTACGGTCAAGTCTTCTATTATCTTTAAGAATCTTCATTGCCATGTCTTCAAATTTTTGTGATTTTGTAGAGTTATCCATAGAATCATCGCCTTCTGCCATCAAATTTAAATCATCGTTCATTGCAATCATAGAAGCTGTAAAATAAATAGTTGCTAGTTTTATGTCCTCTGGAGTAGTTGCAGTTGCATATCTGTATGTTACATATGCATCTACATCACTAGGGCTACTCAACAAATTGTTTACCACATTATAATCATTAATGTAAATAGTTCCTCTTTGTGTATCTTGCCAGTAATCTTTACCAACTACATCAGTAGGAGTAGCTCCGCCAGTTTTACCTGCTGAACTATGTAAATAATCAGTGTACTCAGTACCTGTCCATATTTTCATTATATCTCCTTGACCTGTATCTAATGCAATTATAGGAAAATGTCTAAGTTGTAACCTACCCCTAACATTGACAAAACCTCTATCTACTTTCTGTATTCTTACCCTTTCTTCTGTAACATTACCTCTTGTAGCTGCATTATCATTCCATGCGTGGTCTGTAAGTTGATTTATTCTTTCCTGAGACATTTCTATAAATGACTCTACAACTGCACTTGTCGGTGTAGTAGAACCGCTAAAATTAGCTACTTGAAGAAACTCTGCTACTTGTGATGCCGTACAGTATATTGCTGCCATTATAGTATCCTACTGAGTGCCGTATTCATCAACTTTTCGCCAGTAGTTGCTACAACCATACCATTCATGTCGATTGGTTGTCCTGCCATGTTCCAGCCGATTGCTCCAACTGGTAACGTAAGGTATCCTTGCTGTTGTGCCAATGGTGGAGGCCCTCCGCCATTTGCTGTGTAAAATTGTTCTCCATTAGCTAGTGTGTCTATAGCTGGAGGTGGTAACTGCCAAGCCTGTGGTTGGGCGGCTGCTGTACCGACTCCGAACCATGTCCACGGTTTGAACATACTTGCGCCGCCCTGCATAGGCATCTGCTGCTGCATATATGGGTTTGGCATCATTGGTTGTTGAGTCACGGCAGGAGCTTGTTGGAGTTGGCCATCGCTTCCGTAAGGATTCTGCCAATTCAATACGCTATGATGTGCATTGTCCTCGGTAGCCCACTCCTCATGCAAGGTGAGACGAGCATTAAGCTCCTCCGCAGCCTCGTCACCATACATAGTTCTAGGATGCCAGTCTATCTGTGTGTTATAGACTTTCTTTAAAAATTCCATGTTGTCTGCTAAATCTGTAGGAACTTGTACATCAGTCTCCTTACAAAGTGCTTCTAACATCTCTACAGAGTTCTTAATGACTGGATACAAATATTGTACCATTCTCATTGTTGTATTCTCTGCTGCCTTCGCATCGTAATCTGGATGCTGTATCTTATCTACCGCTACAGGGTTTAAGTATCCTGATGGGCTTCCTGCATATCCGCTCATAATTTCCTCCAATATATGTTTTGCTTTACACCGTCACAGTGTAATGTAAATCTAAGTAATGTTGGTTTCATAATCCAAACCTCCTATTCTGACGGGTTGACAAAGCCGAGAGATACTCATCGTAATCGCGTTGGTGTAATTTACAGAATCCGCCTCCTGTAGCCATACCACAATAAGGACACTCGTCTTTGCCATGTTTCCGCCTTAACCCCCACCACTTTCGTGATAGCCTTTTGTGTCTCATAGTGAGACGTTTAACATACAAGTCCAATTCATCATCAGACATTGCTTCCGCTGTTGGCATCATCTGTTGTTGTACTGGTTGTCTTGTAAGAACATTAGGGGCTGGAGCCACTTCTCGTGTCTGTTCCTCAGGTTGTGTGTGTTGAGGTTTGCGTACTAGGGTCGTCATCTGTGGTGGTCCAGCCATCAGTCTAAGTCCTCCTTATGGTCTCTATATGCTTCCATAAGTTCTAACATATCTCTAAGCCATCGCATCTTCATAGTCCACCTTTCCTCATCATCTGTGCTGTTCTTGTCGCAGCTTGTCCTACCTGTACTTCAGGACTGACAAAGGCTTTGACTACCAATGCTTTAATTGTTGATAATATTACACTTACAGCTAAGACAAACATTAGGAATCCATTGTATAACCAAGCGACTCCCCATATTGCCATACCGTATTCTGTAACTACTGTATCATAATAATAACCTACATACAAGCCTACTCCACCAAATGCAAGGCCAATTCCCATAAGCCATACACATCTTTTGAACCAAACCCATTCTATGTATCTACAAAACTCTACGTCTTGTTGGCCTCCTGCACCCATTGTGCTAGGATACCTGCCAGTGCTAAACAACATATTTCTTATAAATTTCATGGTCTCACCACATCTACATATGCATTCTTTTGCGAATCCATCTTTTCATACATATCACGCTTAAACTCCCTAGAGAGTTGGTACGCGACCTCGTATCCAATTGGTTCCGCTCCATCAGGCATAGGTATCCATTTTGGATGATACGTATATATACTTATCCGTCTAAAGTTAGGCTTGAAATCTAATTTGTCATCGTGAAACTCAATGTAGGCTTTCTGTGCAAAACCTTCCTCGTCTACTAATGATTCTAAACTGTGCTGAGAAAGTACGGCATTGACCGTATTTTCTATATTTTTAACAGGAACCATTTTAGAAATAGAAACAGGTGTCTCCCATCTGAATATGTCTGAGGGTGTCAAATTTTCTACAACTGAATGAAGCAATTCATCACAGGAGACAATTGCCTCTGACATATCAAACGTTTTAAGCCTTACGCCTTTTAGACTAAAATCTTTAACTTTTCCTTTAATATTTCCTGCTTCATTAGATATTCTTACCCAATCATCTATAGCAAACTCTGTTTTGTATGCTACAGTCAAAAAGGATAATGCCCCATTAACAGGACTGTACTGGGAAAATGCAGCGTAAGTAAGTGCTGAAACGCCTACTATATACTCGGTCCGTGCCAATAACCCACTATACATCAAAAGCCCTACTCCAAAGACTAAGGCCCCTAAAACTCCAAATACTTGCGCTGCTGCTTTTCCTTGTAAACTTCTTATTTTATAATCTGTAAATGCTGACTTTTTTGCTCTAGCTACCGCTCCAGAAACTCCTAACGCTACTGCGATAAACCATGCAAAAACTAAGCCCTCATCCACTATTTTTTCCCTTCTTTGCTATCTTATCAATGTGCGGTCCTTGTTCCGCTTCTAACAACTCACCAGTGTTTGGATTAATATATCCACCAGCTTGTGCTGGCATAGGCATTGGTTGTTGTTGTTGTTGGTATTGCTGATATGGAATCATGTTAGGTGGTACGTGTTGTCCCACATGACCGTCACGGTTCATGTCCCAGCCTGTTCTGTTTTCCATATAGTTCATAGCATTACTGAACATTCCTTGATTTTGATAACCCGAAGGTTTTTTCTTTCTCTCTGCAAATTCTTCTAAATCTTGCGAATCTGCTATTGTGGAGAGTATGGTATATGTGAAAGCACCACTTACCGAACCAAACCAAAGAGCGTCATTGTATGCCATGCCGCCCACATACATTAAAGTAAATGCGTTAGCTATGAAAACTAACAAGGCACTCAACCTGTTGTATGATTGTTTTATTTTGTGCTTAATCGTTTCTTCCATTCTCGATTTCCTCTTTTGCTCTTAGCGTCACAAACCG
>Ga0209645_1001571_pt1 | contig 11318 bp, 6 predicted proteins | sample ETNvirenome_6_30_FD_184070 | JGI IMG/M metagenome (GOLD analysis project Ga0209645, IMG submission 184070) | Marine viral communities from the Pacific Ocean - ETNP_6_30 (SPAdes) (version 2) | ecosystem: Environmental > Aquatic > Marine > Oceanic | place: Pacific Ocean | collected 2013-06-19
CATTGCTTTTTTAGTTGGTTCGCCTTTAGCATCTTTCATTGCTCCAGCCATACCAGCAAATCTACAAGCAAATGACACTCTTCGCTTGTTAGTTCCTTTTGTAAGTCTTTTACCTAATGTTTTACCAGTATCTCGCTTATGCTCTGCGCGCATAGCTCGATTTTGTTTTTCGTAAGCTTTTTCTTTTATGTTAAACGGTGTTTTCATATTAATATGTCCAAATTACGTTTTTTGATTTATCCTTATCAATGTCTACATGTATAAACGTGCTTGCAATACCTATTCTGTTAAAACCTACTTCCAAAAACGCGTTTAGCATTTCAAACCTTTCATTAGATTTTACGCATGCTACGTCTATTGCTAAACCTTTTAAATGCGAAGACGAACTTTTACCTCCAACCTTGCGATTGTGAGATGAAGTTCTATATCCACTGTTTACACGTATTGGCTTACCATAAATCTCTCTAGCTTCATCTATCATTTTAAGAAGCTTAGAGTCCATAAGTTGACCACTACCCTGTATATCAGGTGAATCAAATTCTTCGTAATTAAAATATTTCATTATTTATTATCTCTTTTAATGTGTATCCACTTAGATATAGTGTAGCCAATTGTTATAACTAATAATAGTAGTTTCAAGCTGTCTTCTATTTGTGTAAATGTTGTTACGCCTAACGTCCCTGCGTTCATTGCGTATAGCTTTATGTCTGATAAACTCATTTTATTCTCCGCATTTTTTTGATGGATCATCTACTCTTCTCCAGTCTTCTTTTTCAAACCAATCACGCAGTGTAGCACCTTTTTTACGAGCACCTTTTACATTTGTTTTAGACGATCTTTTATATTCACCTCTTGCGCCAGCAGATTTTTTAGAGCTTACTAGCTTTTCTCTTTGCTCTTTACTCATGCTACGTATTTTCGCAGCAGGTAAACATGTTTTAGTTGTACCTCCACCTTTTTGTTTATTAAGTGGAGATCTTTTTTCTTCTGCATGTGTTAAACCGACTTTATTACCATCACCTCTACCAGACACAGCAGCAGTTCTATTACGCATTTTATTCCACGGCTTTGAATGCATAACCGTAGCAGCACAATGCATCATTGGAGTTTTTTGTTTGTATGCCATTATTTTCTTTTTTTATTACAATCTTGCATGTTTATAAACCAGTTAGCCAACTGCTTATCACGACCAGTAGCTTCTTTTCTAGCTTTTAATTTTTTAACTTTAGCACAAGTAACGTCGCCTCCGTATAATTTATTTATACGAGCTTTTAAAACTCCGCGATATGCTTTTGCCATTATTTCTTTTTACCTCCAAAGTTACTAGGTCCACCAGCTTTAGTACATCTTACACCCCAACCAGAAGCATAAGCACTAGGCCAAACCTTAAATTTTCTTTTTGCAGCAGCTTTACAAGCACTACTTATTTTACCATATAAAGGTGATCCAGTCATTTTGCCAGGAGCTCCTTTACCGCCATCTGCCTTACTAGCATGTACAGCTTTTCTTTGTGCGTCACTTACATATCCCATATTATTTTTCTTTTTTCTTTTTCTGTAATTCAATTATTTTTTTAACTCTAGCGTCTTCATAACGCAATGCTTTAATTTGTTTTTTAGTAAGACCTAGATCTAATAGCGTTTGTGTTTGCTCAGCCGTATTAGTGTCGCGCTTCATTACATCAATCTCTTGTTGCTTGCGCTCTGCTTCTGTAGGTTCAATTGGTTTATCCCAACCACCGTAATAAGGCAAACCAACATCATATGTTCCATATCCAACACCTAAAGCTATTTTTTGCCACTCAGCTGTTTGTTCGCTTAATATACCTCTTATATTGTTTACTTTTTTAACAACACGATCTAATGGTATATTTGTAAAAGCTGTAAATATTTGTGATCCTGCTAAGTAAGCTGGATTATCAAGACTAAAGCCTTTTTCTTTTATTTCTTTCATATTCCAACTAAAGCTTTTTAAGCCACCTACTACTTTTCTATATTTAGAACTTATAGCTGGTGAAAAACTAAGAGCTTCTATTGCTGCTTTTTCATATTCAGGTCTTTTCTTTTCAGACTCATCAATTATTTTCATTATTGTATTTTTAGTTGCAACCATAGCTGCGCCTGCAATACCTAAGCCTTTTAACTGAGAGTCAACCATACCATTTGCAACTCTAATTATTTTTTGTTCATTTCTAGCTTTTATCTTAGGATCATCTTCGTCTTCATCACTTCCAAAACCAATAGCAAATAAAGCTTGTTGTAAAGAGTTAAATATTAAATTTTGTATAGCACCATAATATGCTATTTTAGATACATTTGTTTTCCAATCACCTCTTCCATTTATAAGATCTTGAGCGGCTCTTTTTTGTATTCTAACATACTGCATTGGCGTGTTAGCCCAGTTAAGTATAATACGACCAGCTCCAGAAGCTTGCTGCATACTAATTTTAGAAGCATCACTAGACTGTTGGCTTTCTTCTGCAACATCTTTAAAATCATTAAATGCTTTTTGTTCTGCAAGCTTTTGATCCATGCCTTCTTTAATATACTTCTTAATTCTATTTCTATAAAAAGTAGAACCACCAGATGCAATAGCAAAACTATCTGCATATCTCGTAAACACAAAACCTTTACTAAGTAAATAAGATATAGCTGCATTTACTTTGTTTTTAGAATCTTTTACAGCATCAGCTATTTCAGATTCACTTACGTTTATTTTAAGACCTTTACGACGTTGCACTAAGTAATCAGAGTTCATAAGCGTCATAAAGTCTCCCCAGAACTGTTTTTGGTTAGCAAACGCTTTACCCGCCGCTATAGGATTATTATCACCCCAATTTAAAAAGTTTACAGCAGATATAGTTTGTAGTAAAGCAGATCTGGTGTTTAAGAACATTACAGCACCAACAGAGTTATTAGTCCAGTCTAGTACTTTATTAGTTATTTCACTACCACCAATAGGTCTATTGCTACCTGACTTCATTCTGCGAAGAGTATCTTCTAAAGCTTTACGCCAGCGAGTACCGTAAGCAGCTTCCATTTTGTTTAAGTTTTCAGGTGAAAATATAATATCTACATTTTCTCTAAAAGTCTTTTGATATTCTGCTCTGTTAACTTTGTTTATACCACCTATAATATCTGTAGTTAAATTACCAGCTAACCAGTTTTTGCCAGGTTCAGGATACATTTTACCTTTTTGACTTACTATTAATTGATCTGCAAATGTTTGAAGCTCAGGACTGTCAATAACAAATTTATTTAGCTTTCTAATATCAGCTTTTGAAAGACCAGGTATTGACATTCCTTGCTTAGTCCACATGTAAGTTCTAAGAGCGTGCTGGTATGTGAATTTACCTACACCAGTTTGTTTCTTAAGAGTAGTTGGTATGGTTTTATACATGGACTTTAACGCCATAAAATCATTAGCAGCAGCAATTTTAGCTTGTATAGCTGAATCTTCAGCTCTGTTATAAGGATCAATAAGATTTGTTTTAAGAAACTGAAAATGAGCCTCACCTTGTTTACCTTTGCCTATCATTTTATATAATAAACCTTTAAAATCCTCGGCTGACGAAGCCATTGTAAGCCAATCAAACCTACCCTTATTTTCACCTAATGTTCTAGCTTTAGCAGCAGAAAAAGTTTTGAAAGCTTCAATACCACTACTAGCTTCTATTATTTCATTAGTTATAGTATTGAATGTTTTTGCTTTACTAAACTTGGCTTGTTGTACTTTTCCTTTAACATCAGCTTGATCTAAAACTTCTTTTACAGCTTGAACATTTTTAAGAGCATCATCAGCAAAATAAAAATCATTATAACCTTCAGCAACTTTACCCATAACCCAACGACCTTTAGCGCTAGCTTTACCATCTGCTAAACCAGTTATATTTTTTAAAGGTATATCAATACCTAAAGCTTTTAAAAACTCTTTGATAGGACCAGCAGCATCAGCAGGTCTAGCTGTTAAAACAAATAAATCTTCAGTACCTCTTACGTCTGCTATTTTTTTAGCAACTTCAAACAATGGACCTTTTTTACCTTCAACAACTTTACTAAATTCACTAAAATCAAACTTAGCTCCGTCTTTTTCTAATTCAGCTGCTCTTTCAGCAAACTGTGTAGCATTTATTTTAAATGTTTTACCATCAGGCATTTCTACTAAAACTTTACTATTAGATCTCGCTAATGTATCATCAAAGTCAAATATTCTAATTTTTCTTTTTTCTTTTTCAACAGGCTTACCTTCTTTAATATTTAAAGATCTTGAGTTTTCTAATGCTGCATCTGCTGTTTTTAATTCATTAACAACTACTTCAGCATCTGATGCTTCTATTTTACTAATATCTATTTTTAAGTTTTTACCAAGAAGCTCATTATTTGCAGTAGCTTGTTTAGCTTCTGTCTCAACGCTCTTTAATCTTTCATTAATTAGTTTTTTGGCTTTAGAAGCTGTTAAAGCATTTTCACCTGTAAGTATACCAGCCTTTGTTAGTATTTGTTGATATATTAATTCTCCTTGATATTTGTATATATTAGGGTTTAATTCAAAATTTTTAGGTACTTCAACATTGTATCTTTTAGCATCAGTCATACCCATGTTGCCTAGCAAGTTAGGATTTAAAGATAAATATTCATTGTAATATCTTATCTTAGGATCAGGAACTTTACTAAAATCTCCAGTTTTTATAGCCTTATCTAAAGCCTCTTTTAACAATGGGTGCTCCATTGATTGGCTTTTGTATGTAATGCTTGGAAATTCAGGTAACCATATTGGTGCTTTATTAACATCTGAATATCTATTTTCTTTATATATACCATCAACAACAGATTCCGAAGAAGTTTTATCTTTATTTTTACCTTCTATAGTTTCTTGATAATAATTTTCTTTAGACCAATCAAGCCAATTATCCCACACTTTAGTATCTTTAGAGCTTATAGCCTCTAAAGTTCTTTTGGCCCAATTACCAGCTTGGTAAACGTGTTCTTCTCTACCTCTTTTAACTCCTTTTTGAACACCTATTAATTGTGCTAAATTTCTATAAAAAGCAAAATTAGCACCAGGATTATACATTAAAAATCCTATACCGCGCATCATTTTAGGATCACTATCGTATAGTTTTTTAAATTTATTTAAAAATTCTTTATAACCTTTTTTATGTAAATCTCTGTCTTTAATATTTTGATCTAGGTCTTTTGTATATTGTGTTTTTAAAGCTGTTAAAATAGCATTTGATTTTTCTCCTGTTAAACCAAGATTTTTATAAGCTTGTAAAATGTTTTTTACCTGATAAACAACACCTGTTTCTGCTAACTCTTTGTTTAGCTCTATTTCTTTAGAGGCTTTATTAGCATCAGTTACACCTAGTTGATCTCTACCAAAAGCTCCACCAATTTTTTTAACTTTTTTCCCTGGTTTATACGAAATTATATTATTTCCTGAAGGAGCTAACTCTTTACTTTTTAATAAAACTTCAGCATCTACACCAAAAACTTCAAACAGTTTTGGAAAAAACTCTGTCTCCATAAACCTAACAGCTTCTTGTCTAGATTCTATTGTGCTTAAATCAAAAGCACCTAATTCACCAGGTATAGCTTTTGTTATTATTTCTTCTATACTAGCTTTTATACCTTTTAAAGCCTCTTGCTCTGCTTGCTCTACAACTAATTGTTTTTCAAGTTCTGGTGCTACTTTTTTGAATTTAGCGCCTGCTTGTATTCTTTTACCCTGCTCTGGCACAAGAACCTCTAAAGCTCTGTTTTTAACATGAGCATCCCATGCAGTTTTTAAGTTTTGCTGAAGATCTCCTCTAGATATATCTTTTACAGGTTTGTTAAACTCTATAGGTTGACCTTTTTGAGTGCCATTCTGTACAGTAAGAGTTATGTTTTTCCCTTGCATAATATCTCTATACTGCTTAGCTGTACCAACTTTTACGCCTTTATCGTTGTACATTATTTTACCTAGCTTAGTTTGCTTTATACCTGTGGCTTTACCAATATCACTTATAGTTTTAGGTAATCTATTATAATCAGATAAAGAGTTTTCTATTAAAAACCTTTGTAAATTTCTAAGACCGTCTCTGTCTCGTGGATAAAAGTTTTGCGCTTTTTTAGTTAAACCGTCAACTGTTTTTATCCCAAACATGTCAGCGTAAAGCTTAGCTACAGATTTAGGTATTGGAAATTTAGGTGATCCTAAGTCTTTAAAGCCTGTTATATTTCTTCCTTTATAACCCTCAATTATTGTTTCGTTTATTTTATTTTCAATACCTTTTTTGCTAGTATCATTGTTTTGCTTAAAATCTGTAGTTAACAGATCTTCGTTAAATCTAGTGGTTTCTGTTGGTTTTTTAGCTAAATCATCAGTTTTTAATATTTCCTCTTTTTTACCCTCATCTATTAACTGCTTAGTAGTATCGTCTTGTCTTTTTTCAAGTTTAGCTTTTTCACTTTCTTCAAACAGTTTTGTTCTAGCTGTAACCTTAGCCCACGCAGTATCAGCAAATATTTTTTCACCAAAAGCTTCAGGACCAACAACACTTCCATCTTTTCTTTTCGCTTCAGGGTTAAAATTGTATATTCTAAACAATACGTCATCAAGCATTTTATCGCTTTCTTGTTTAGTACCTCTAGATCTAATATAGTTATTTATAGGTCCTCCAGGTTTTAATGCGTCAGCTATAACTTTACCACCTTTCTCGCTCTGTGACCATTTGTCAAACTCTTGTTTTGTTTTTATATTTTTAGGTAATAAATTGCTTATAGACTCTAAAACTGTTTCTTTTTTAGATAAACTTTTCTTAGGTTGGTCTTTTGCTTCTGTTTCTGCTACTGCTTGCTCAGTTAGTCTTTTACCAGCCTGCTCTACAGATATTTCAGACGCAGATTTTTGAGCTTCTGATAATCCCTCTGTTAAGCCTTGCATTAGTTTAAAAGCGTCTTTAGGATTTTCTATATCAAGTTTATCAAAACCTTTTCTTTTAAAGAAAGGCACAACACCTCTTATTTGCTCACCAATGCTTTCACTATATTTTATTTTACCGTCTTTCATAAACTCAGCCATTACAGCTAAGTTTTCTTCATACCATTCATTTTCAGGTTTACTAGTATCGTATCTGCTTTCGACTTCTGCTTTTACTTGTTCTCTTATAGAGGTTGGTAAAATGTTAAGCATGTCGTTTATAAACTTTATACCATCTTCTGTTACAAGACCTTCAGCATCTTTAAACGTATCAAAGAATATAGCGTGTCCAGCTTTTTCATGAGCAGCAGTAGAAAAATCTTTTATATTTTTCATTTTGCTCTCATTATAAACTACAGTACCATCAGATAGTGTAACGGCTACGTCTTCTGGAGTCGCTTCTATACCATCTTGTTTTAATCTTTCTACAAATTTGTCATTAGTTAAATACTCGCTTGTTACTTCACCTTTACTAGTAACTAAAGGAGCATCTGCTTCTTGCTGTATATCTAATCTCTTTTGTTTCGAAAGCTCAGTTGCAGCGGCTGCATCTATTTTTTCTTGTATTTTAATAGCAGCTTCACCGCCCTCCATGTGAGACTCTAGTTCTTTAGTTAAAGTCTCTATTTCTTTTTTCAAAGCGTCCTTTTCTAAAGGAGCCATATCTTTGGTGCTTTGATTTTGAAGTCTTTGTAAAGTTAAATCTAAGTTTATTTTTTTATTTAAAAAATCATAAACTTCATTTCTTAACTTAGTGTTAGATCTTGGAACTTTATATGTAGATGGTGGTATGTAATCACTTGCTCCACTGGTTAAAACTATAGAGCTTGCACCACCGTCCATTATTCTTTGTATTTTTAATTCTTTATCTTGAAGCTGCTCTATGAATCTAATATTTTCTTTGCTATAACTACCACCTAATTCTTTTAATATAGCTTCAGGTGACATAAATTCAAACACCTGACTGTCTCTATCGTTAAATTTTATACCTTGAGAATACTTTTGCATAGCGCGGTATATTTCTGTAGCGCTTGGGTAATTTTGTTCTGCTCTTTGCTGTTTTATTAAATCTGAAATTCTATTAGACGTAACTTGACCTTCAATAGCAGTTTGAGCTTGCTCTGTTTCTATTATCTGCTCTGCTGCTTTGTCTTCTGTTATTGTACCATCTTCAAGTTGTTTATTTATTTCAACTAATTTCTTGTCTACAGCATCTGAAATTTTATTGTCTATTTCTAAGCTTGGATTTTTAATCTCTTCTGCGGTTAAATTAAAATAGCTTGTAGCTTTTTTAGCGCTTCTATTAAACCTACTAAACCCTAAAAAGTCATTTCCTATAGCATCATAAGCGGCTTTAAATGATCCTCCTTTTGTTTTAAGACCTCTAGACATACCGCCGTAGAAAAACATGTTTGTGAATTCTTTGGCATAGTTGTAGAAAAAATCTTGAAGACCTCTATCATAAGTACCTAAAGGATCTGTAATAGCGCTACCTATCATAAAAGAAGATGAACCACCAAAAGCAGACTTAACATTTTTACTAAACATAGCCACTGAAGATTTATCTCTTACCAAAGCTATTGGCGTTATAAGCTGTGTGTCTAGTAATCTTTTATTTAAATTTTTAGTAAATTTTAAAAATTGATTTCCACCAAATTTCATAGCAAAACCAAAACCTGCTGATCCCGATATACTCTCATCTTGATCAAGAGTTAAGTTTTTAATAGCAGTAAGCCCGCCAAACTCTCCAGCTTCTACGACGGCTGCGGAAGCGTCATCTGCTACTCCATAAAATTTTTGTAAACCTCTACCTTTTAAAAATGACTTACTAGCAACTCTACCGGCTCTAGCTAGTCTATTGATACCAGCAGAACCGCCTAGGCCTCTACCAATAGTAAGTTCACCTGCAAAAAACGATAAATGAATTACGCCTTCAATTACGTTTTCAAAGAAATTATTTTCCATGTTTTTAGAAAAATAATTAATGTCTTGCTCGTTATAACCATTGGTTCTAAGAACATTTTCAAAAGCTATCATACCATTTTTTCTAGTTCTAATATCAGGAGTTTTAATGCCATATTGCTGGAATTGCCCAGAAAACGCGTTAGCAAGTGTATTAAAATATTCTCTATTTTTTACAGCTAAAGGATTTTTGTTTAACTGCAAAGATGTATTTAAAATTTCATATTCTTGTAAAGCTTCATTAAAATTATCATTAATTCTAGAACTACCTGACATATATTTATAGTCCTCAGGTATTAAACCTGTTTTTACTATACTATTAAGCATGTCTAATTGAGACTGAGATAGTTGATTTCTATCTTCAAGTAATTTAAATCCTTCCGTAAAAGAACCTTTTAATCTGCCACCTCTTTTAACTAAACTAGCTTCATTAGCATTTGCTCTCTGTTGATTAAGCTCTAACTGTACCTTAGCTAATTCTACAACTTTTCTATTTGCTTTAGCTAAATTAGTTTTTAAAACATCTTCATCATTAGTTTCATTAAGTTCTGATGCTTCAGATATAATTTGACTTTGAGTTTTAGCTTTATCAAAATCAATTAAATTACCATCGTCGTCTAAAAGCCTAGTTCCATAAAATTCTTCTTTTGAACCTAAGTAGTTTTCAAGCTCTTCTTTTTCTTCTTCTGTTTTGTATAATTTATTTCTAAGCTTTAACTCAGCATTTCTTATGTTTTGCTCCTCTTCGCTTAACTGGTATTGACCTTGGTTTAATATTTTATTTTGATAAGAAATTTTATCTCCACCACTTAAATCGTTAAAAAAAGTATCAACTTGATTATTAAGCCAATAATCAGAAGCGGCATTTATATCTATAGGTACAAATCCTCTACCGCCTGTGTCTTCTAGTATCTCGTAAAGATCTTCTAATTGCTTAGCTATATCAGAAGAATAAACTATATTTCCATTAGCATCTTCATTACCAGTTCTTTCTAACTCTTTTATTTTTAGCTCTAGCTGTTTTCTATTTAATTTCTGAGTAACTTTTTTAGTATCTCTAATTTCTTTACCAGATAGATCATACATTTTTACTCCTCCAAGCCTTTCGTTTAAACCTGCTATATCTTCTTCATATGTGAACTCTTCACCACCTTCATAGTCCATAGCTATAGTAGGTCCAGCATCTTTAAACCTAATAGTTTCTTTTATATCATCTACATCTGCAAATCTATTATTAAATATATCACCTACGTATTTACCAAATAAGCTTTTATTAAAATAAAGGTTTTCATCTTTGTTTCTTTTAGATGTTTGGTCTAAAGAGCTTATAGCTCCAGAATCTATTAAATTATTTACAGTTGTAGCATTATTGTCAGATGCTAAATTGCTTAATAACTCTTGCTGAAGCATTTGCTCATAAATATTACCAGAGTCAGCATATAATCCAGCTCCGCCTAAATAATCACCAACTACACTATAATTAAAAGGGTCTTTTTCAGCTGTTACTACAACTTCTTCTAGTTCAGTGCCTTTATCGTACTCGAATTGATTATAAACTTCGTTTAAATCTTTTCCAGAAACTCTCTGATAAATATCTTTAAATGATTCATTTAAAAAAGGATCAATACCTGTTTTTAAATAATTACTAAATATTTTCGATCCAGCACGAGAACCTCCATTTCCAGAATCTGAATCTGTGGATCCTATATTTTTTTCTGACTCCCCGATCGGATCCTTCGTGTCCGTGGAGTCGTCTGTCTTTACTTCTACAGGCTTTGGCTCTTTATAACTAGTAGATTTTTTCCATTCTTCTATTCTTCTCTTTATCTCTGTAGGATCAAGAGGTGGTTGAATTGCTTGTAATTCCTGTACTTTTTCTATTAACAGCATTTAATTAAATTTATAATTGGTTATCGTCAATAAATTTTTGAGCTTTTGCTTTTTTAGCTTCTTCTAAATCAAATACAGCAGCGTCTTGTGTAACTGTAGGTAATTGATTAGTGATAAATTGCTTTAAATAATTATTCATAAAGTAATCTTTGTATTTACTTTCAAATAAAACTTTTTTATCTTGTGATAATGGTAAATCTTTTTCATAACTCCAACTTTCTGAAGCTGCATTAGCATTTTGTACCATTTGAGCGTCTTCTTCAGGCGTAGATCCTTTAGCAATATAAACGTTCCATGCTGCAACCGCTTGTTGCTCGGAACTTAATAAACCAGCAACTTCAGCATTGATAAATGGAGATACTTTTCTTTCAATTTTATCCATATCAAATTTAAGTATATTTCTACCTTTACCACCACCTATATCTATTATTTCATAATCAAAAGAACCATCTGAGTTTTTCATTATAAATTCTTCTGATATTCTAGCATTAGGTGCTAATTGA
>Ga0209645_1001572_pt1 | contig 11305 bp, 13 predicted proteins | sample ETNvirenome_6_30_FD_184070 | JGI IMG/M metagenome (GOLD analysis project Ga0209645, IMG submission 184070) | Marine viral communities from the Pacific Ocean - ETNP_6_30 (SPAdes) (version 2) | ecosystem: Environmental > Aquatic > Marine > Oceanic | place: Pacific Ocean | collected 2013-06-19
TCTTCATCATGTTATACATAACTTCTGCGCCTTTGTCTACATTTCCATCACCAGCGTTTCTAACAGCATCTGCTGTAAATACAAACTCATTCTTTGATAGTCTTGCGGGCACATCGTCTGCTTTTTCCATACGTCCAATAGGCACAAATCCACCTTCAGCTCTTAAATCCATTTCTTTACCACCCATGTCTAATAGTGGCATTGTCTTTTTAGCTACTGGTTCTTTCATAGAACCACCCTCAGCTCTAAATCTTCTTGCTAAATATTTATTAGGGTTAGCTCTTATTTCTTGTATATCTATTCCTGTTTCATCTGCTATTTGTTGTGCTTCCTCTTCTTCTTGTGGTGTTAAAGCACCTGCTATTAATGATGCTCCTGTTATAGCTGATCCTATTCCAAGATTAGAAAATATACCCTTTCTTACAAAATCTACATTTTTACCTGAACCAACTTTTCTTCCAAGAATACCTAACCCTTCACCAGCAGTTCTAAATATACCTGGTATACCTGCTTGATTAGTAAAAAATTGCCCTCTACCAATAGCTCTCAAAAATGGACTTGATGCTGTTGTTCCAAATGTAGATGGAAAAACTTTTGCTGCTAAAGGTCCACCAAATTTTATAGTAGCTGCTGCTATCGCAGCTTTACCTACCGGTGACTTTGCAATTTTTTTAACTGTTCTTGTAACTTTTTTAACAAGTTTACCTAAACCATACATCTGTCTTGCAGATTCAAAATCAAACTCACCACCTACAACATTACCACCATCTGCAAAAGATCCCATCTCAGCTGATGTTCCTTTACCTTCCATAAAGTCTGAATCTTGTGCAAAGTCTGATTGATAACCACCAATTCCTTGAGTTCTATTATCTTGTTGAATTAATTTTGTTTCAATTCTTGGACGTACAATATCACCACTTGTTTTTAAAACTTCATCTAAAATTTTTTGTTTTGCAAGTTCTTTTGCTAAAGCAGGTCCACTAGTCAATCCACCACTTAATACAAAAGCTAAACCTTTTCCAATTGTTCCAGGACTTAATTGATTTTTTAAATCATCCTCACCAAGAGGTCCTAACACTTCACCTCCTGATTGTAACATTTGTTTTGCTTGTTGTGCTCTAGTTATGGCCATCTATCTATTCTATTTTGTTTTACTTAGAAAATCAAGGCTAGGCATTACTACAGTAACATCTCTTCTGATATCATCAGGAGATATACCCTTTGTTTTCCAATCAGCATCATCCTTGTATTCTTCGCCTGTTTTCTTATTTGTTATCTTTTCTATTATTTTTTTTGGTTTTAGTTCAATCATTATGTTGTTACCTCTCTTGGCTGTATTTCTAATATAGAGGCTATGACGTGCAGCTCGTTCGCGTCAGCAGCTTGTACCTTTAATACCTCACTCTCCTCCATTATAAGAGGGTTGGTTAAAAGTTCTGTTGTTGCTTTAGATCCTATTGCCTTATCTTTAAATATATTAAATATATTAGAGTCAGCATCTACCAAAGTAACCGTTATCGTGGTTCCTGATCCAGCGTCCTCAGACACTAATATAGATTTTACAACAGCTGTTTTTGCACTTGGCACAGTGTACAAAGTGGTTAAATTTGATGTGGTTAAATCTGCTTTTTTATTTATAAAACTATTTGCCATTAATTTAAAAAGAAGTTTTGAGCTTCTACTTCATCCTTTAGTTCTTGTTGATATGTAGTGTTTAGTTTTTGTATTATACCATCTAGATCTCTAGTTTGAGCTTCTGCAACGGTATAATCATATTCTTGTGCGGGTCTTGTTAATACTTGTACTATCTTTGCCATTATCGTCTACCATCTGGTTGTGTATCTAATCTAAAAGTTCCTAGTTTCCAATTTTGACTAACAGCTGTATTTTCTATTTTTAATGCAATAGATCTTGCTCTTGCTCGTGTATCTACTTTTAAAGTAGAGGATGTTATATCAAAGGGACCTAGTGATGAGCTTGCAGCTGTTTCATTAGGAAAATCTCTTAATTGTAAAGTTATTCTTGTTGTTCCTGTCTGTGATATAAAGTCAGGTATAAATCTTCGTATCTTCATTAAAAATTCACCATCTCCTCTAAATGTTGCAACCCCTGTTTGTTGACCAGTTGATGTACGAGATTGTGTAATGTCAAAATCTCCCGATACTATGTTTGCAGTAATTGCTGTTATTGTACCATTTCTATTTTGATCTGTTCCTGTTTCGTGTTCATAGTATGATGTTCTACCCTCTGTATTTCCAACTACATCAAAAGATGTATCTGTTGATGCATCGTATTCTAATGCATGAGGTTTAGTAAATACCGCAGAGTCTTGCCACATAGTTCTTGCTAATGATCCCACAGTCCACACTGGTCTTTGTGGTGATGAATCAAAATAATTATATGAAACCATTCTATTTACAACAGAAGAACTTGACTCTGGATAAAACCACATAACTTCACCAAATAGATTATTTAGTCCTGCTGATATCATTTGATTACCAGATTCAATATTTATATTATCAAAAACAAAATCTTCTACTAAACAAGGTAGCGATTCTAGTTTACCAGCATATCTAAAGAAACCATTCTCTGACATCCAATACGCAGCACCATCTACTTCAACACATGCGTTTTGACCTGCAAGTCCACAGTTAGTTCCAACTTGTGAGAATGCAAATGTAAATGGCTGACCAACAAAACGTTGAGTGAATAATGCAGTATCAGTCCAAACATAGATTGCATCTCTACCTCTAATAGCCCCTCTAATTTGTGAGCCATCTGCTAATCTCTGTGTACCAGCTGTATTGGTTGCTGTTGGTGTATATGAATTAATGTTTTCTTGATCAGAGAATCTTATAAACATATCATCTTGTGTAGCTGGGTTTCCAATAGTTGTTTCTGTCCCAAAAAATACTAAGTGACGATCCGGTGTTGATACAACCATATGACGTGATGCAGTTGGTGCACCAGATATAATTGTTGCCCTTGTGTCCGTTGCGTTTGATAAACTAGAATCCCATTCAAATACAGCGCCATCATGAATTAAACAAATAGCTTTATCACCAAAATTATCTAGTGACCACATACCAGGTTCTAATACTAAGTCACCTGATGCAGCCTCTCCCCATGCAACAAAGTCTGTAGTGTTAGTCACCGTTGCACCATCACTGTGTGCAGCTCTTGTTGTTCCTCTAACAGCTCTTGTAATACCAGTTAAAGTAGTACCGCCTGTAACTCCTGTGTAAGATATTTCTTCTGTTCCAACTTTTATAAAATTAGTTCCAGTGCTAGGAAACTGTGTGGCATCTGCTAAAACAATTGAAGTTCCTGATCCACCTGTTCCAAACGCATTATCACCTAAAGCTCCATTTAAAGTTGTGGTCGCTGCGTTTGAAGCTTCTCCACCCCAAGATCCTAAACCCCAACCAAAACCTTTTTCTTGTACAGCTGAACCTACAGTGTAGTAATGTTGAACTCTAATACCACCGGATGTGGTTGCACCAGATCCTGTTTCATTTGACGGCATCGTAATTGTTAATGTTTCTGTTGTAGGAACAGAAGTTACCATAAACTTTTTATTATCAAAATCAGAAGCACCAAAATTAGATCCCGTAATACTAGTAAAATTATCTAATAAAATAATATCTTGTGGCTCAATACCATGACCACTTGGAAAAGTTATTGTGACTGTCGGTGATCCGTTAGTCGTGCTAAATGCACTAGTAAGCGTTGTTGTAGATTTAATAGGATGTATGTCATAAAATACACCACCAGAAAAAGCATATAAAATTCTATTTGTACCAATAATTGCGTATCTTCTACCTAAACTATTAACATAATGATGAAGACCTCTGCCTGCACCTGTTAATTCGTTTTCATTTACGTTGCCTAATTGATTCCAGCCACCTATTTTTTCAGGTGTTCCATACCTAAACCTAACATTATCGCAATCTACCCATTGACCCTCGGCTCCTGTAGGCGTTAGTTGTTTATTTATACCTGGCTGAAAACCTATTTTTTGTAGCATAATGTATCACTATATAAGGTTTTTGGTTTTTTGGTAGTATTATATTACTCAGAAATCCAGGCTGTGCCGTTCCAATTGTACACGGTTCTTGATTCTTTTAAATCATTTGATTTTGTTGCTTCCCAACCTGTATTATTATCAGCTTGATATTTATCATCATTCCAAACAATTAAATATTCCCATACAACAGGATCTTGACCATCATTTATAATGGTTGGTTTAGCTATAGGTGGCTGCCAATCGCCATTTGAATCTAATGTCCATGCTGTAAAAGGCTGAGGGCTAATAAACATGTCTTTTTCGGCATCGTAAGTAAAACCTTTGCCACCATAATTTTTTCTAAAATTACCATTATAAGAGGTTTGTTTCCAAGTTCCCCCTTTAAAAAATTTTTGACACCATGTTTCACCATCTACATGCATATCGTTTTCCCCTAGTGGACCATCTGTAGTAGGAATATCATTTCCTACAACCACCACTCTCTTTACAACGTTGTTTTCATCTAATTCTGAAAAATGTGCCATTTTAAATCTCCAATTAAAGAACTATACGTATATATTATTTTTTATTTTTAGTCAACTTCATACCTTTAAACCAAGCAGGAAGACCTAATAAAGGTCTTTTATCAAGATAGTTTTCTTTAGCTTGTTTAGAATTAGCTTTGTTATAATGTAAAAACACCTGTCCACAATGTTTACCTTTAAATTCTTCTCTCCAATGTTCAAGATCACAACCTGAGTATATTAACATATCTCCTGGTTTAAGATCTACTTTAATACCAGCTTGACCTTTTTTTCCAGTTGGGTCTAGATAGATAGGCCATGGATCACCACCTAAATTTAATGTTGTAGATATTTCACACGAATACCTATCTTTGTGTCTAGCTAAGATGTCTCCATTTTTATATATTCTTGCATAAGAGTAAGTAGGACTTAATTTTATACTAGTATGTTTTTCCATAATAGGTTTCACTTCTTGTAATAAAGTTTCCATGGCTAAATCACTATAATGTGAATAAGTGTTTGGAACTTGTTCATCATTCCAAACACCCCAATATTCTGTAAATGGTGATATGTATTTAGTATCAAATAAAAAACTAGCAACGTTTCGTTTGTTTAAAAAATATTTGTAAACAAATGCAGCTAACTCAGGAGAGATAGCTTTTTTTAATACTGTATATTTATTTTTTTTAAACGACATTCAAAACTCCTTTGGGTATAGCTTGACAGTTAAAATGTATAAATCGAAAAGTATCATAGCCCATATCTACAACGTATTGATGAGGTAAATATGATGGAAAAAATATCATTCTACCTGGTTTAATTTTATAATTAATTTGTGAAGATGCATATGTTATTTTTGTTTTATCTTTTTCTGGTAATAGATTCATAAGATTACCTGGTCTTGGATCTTCAAAAATAGGTAAAGATGTTTTGTCACTACACTTTAAAAAATAAAAACCAGACATATGTCCATTCCAATGTGTATGTAGAGAATGATGTCCGGCACCTTTTTTAGCAAACTCTTGTACCCACAGTTCTGTAGTGTAAACTCTAAAATTTGTTAGATCAAAACCCATCTCTCCAAGCAAGTTATAAGAAGTTGCTCCAACATAATTTTGTAATTCTAAAAAATCAGGAACATTAACTAAAGAAGTTGAATGAAACACATTACCCATATCACCTTTATTGCCAAATTTTTTATTACGTTTATCAATAATTGGTTTTAATCTTTTTTTAGCTTCTTCAATATATTTATCAGATGCTTTATTTAATGAGTCTACAAAACTTGGTTCATCAGCAAACCATAAAGGTGTTGCAAAATATTGTTCTAATTGAAGTTTTTTAGGATAACTTTTTACTTTTTGTTTTTTCTTTTTCATATTTTATTAAAAATAATTAAAATTTACCGTTACTCTTCTTTTACGATTATCACATAAACTACTTGCGTGAGGGACACTTGGGTCAAATAATACTGCTCTATTAGCTTTTGCCTCCACTGTCTTATTTTTAAAATAGGTAGGACCATTATTGTTATTAATATAAAATAAACATCCTTTGTGTTTAAATGGATAATCACTATGAAATTCATTTTTTTCTTTTTTATGCACTGGACAATAATTATTTGCTTTTATTCTTATGATACTTTTACAATCTAATTTTTGAATAACTGGTAGCCACATGTTAAACCAATCACTAACAACACCAGGTTCTCTATAGAAAGTATGGGTAAAATAAAATTTATTATCAGGATCTCTTGTCATAAAATCATTATAGTACCAAGGAAAATTATCTCCTAAAATAATATTTTTAATATTATTAAATACTTCTTTTTCTAAAAAATTATCTATTACTTGAATGGCCATCCTAAATTCCATATTACTAAACTTTTTCTTTCTCCACTTTTAACTGGACATACTCTATGCCACACAAATGAAGGAAATACAACTAAAGATCCTTTGGGTAATATTTCTTTACACTTTCTAATATTTGGTTTTTTATCAGGATCCATATTTCTAAAATCAAATTCTAGTTCACCACCTTTATATTCTTTAGGATCGGATAGAGTAACTGTAACAGATAGTTTTCTAATTTTACCATTTTGTGGATCTTGTGGTTGATTTTTATTAAAATAAGGTTTGTCCCAACTATCACAGTGCCAATCATAAAACTGACCTTTTTCATATTTTGTAAACTGACAAGATTCAGACCAATCCCATTGAAAATTCCATCCTGCATTTTTATTTGCTTCATTAACATACGGCTGTATTTCTTTATAAACCCATCTATCATTTATCCAAACAATATTAGAATCTCTTTTCTTTTTTAAATCTTTAATTTGTTTTTGATTTAATTTCTTTGCACCTAACCCACCAGTGACTGCCATCTCATCTTGAAGTTGTTTACCATATCTTGCAATATCATCACAAATACGATTTGGAATCGCTGATTGAAAATACCAATAATAATTTTCTATGTTCATATATCTTTATGAACAAAAATATAACATTTAATAAATGATTGTCAATATTGCCTTATATTACAAAAGTGCCTGATACTGTGAAAGTTGCAACTTTTGTACTACCTGGTGCACATGCTATAGTATTTGTACAAGGTGTAACTGATGCACAAATAGCATTTGGATATCTTAAAACAACAACGCCTGAACCACCACTTCCTGATGCATTACTATTAGATCCAGATGTTTCACCATTAGATCCTCCTCCACCACCTCGGTTAGTAGTTCCATTATTAGATGGTCCAGCTGCATTACCACCAGTTCCAGGGACTCCTGCTCCACCAGTTCCGCAAGGAGATGCTGCTCCTGCAGTTCCAGGATTATAAGCTCCACCTCCGCCGCCTCCAGCGTAAGATAAAGATGAACCTGTAATTGAATTTGCTATACCAGCTCCACCTCGTCCACCAACAGCAGATCCAAGTGTTCCAGGTGCAGTTGCTCCAACAGCTCCTCGGCCTCCGCCTCCGGCGCCACCAGCTCCTGGGCCTGTTGCTGCACCACCATTATTTCCTTGTGGTCCTCCTAATGGTGCTGATACGGGAGGAGTATTTCCTGCTCCACCTGCACTTGTAGCTGGGTTAACAGGGAACTTACCGCCTGATCCTGATCCACCTGGAGTCCCGTGAGGACTTGGTCCAGGGGCACAACCTACTGATCCACCACCGGTTGCAGTTTTACAAATTGAAGCTAAGGCTCCCGCACCACTTACTATAGTAGTGTTTCCACCATTAGCAGATGTTGCAATAGCTCCTGTCCCTCCAGGACCTCCCGCACCGATTGTTATATTATATGTTCCAGCATCAAAACCTATTCCAGCTGCACAAGAATTACAATATGAAAACAGTAATCCTCCGCCTCCGCCGCCACCTGTAATTTGGCCTGTTCCTCCGCCACCACCAGCAACCATTAAATAATCTGCTGTAAATGGATTAGGCGCAACTCCGCCTCCAGAACCAAATCCTAAGATTTGAAAACCAAAACCTTTTCTTTTTGATTTATCTATTTTTGAACCTTTGCCTCCAACACCGCCTTGGAGAACATTTATTTTATGGTCTCTCATATTCTATTCCTTATGCGTCGTTAGCAGCGTTCGTAGTAAAGAATAATTTAATTCCAAGTAATCTAGCATCAGCATTTAAATCATCTGCTGAGACATCTCTGGATACTTGAAAGAAAACATATTCATCTGCACCAGGTGATCCTGCTATTGTTACTGCTCCACTTTCAGCTGCAACATCTAAATCATTTGAAGTACCACTATGTGCTTTTGCTGTTGCAACAACTTGTGTTCCAAAAGCTGTGTTTAAGTCTCCGCTATCAGCTAAAGCTACCGCTGATAATCCCCATGCAGTAGTTCCAGTGTCTGTTGATGTTGCTGTAAAGAAAGCTTGAAAAGTTACTGTTCCTGCATTCCATGATTTAGGAAATGCAACTGCAAACTGTGCAAACTCATCAGAGTCTTTGTCAAAATCTAAAACTTTTAATTCAGGACCATTTGATAATTCCACTTGTGCAGCCTCTGCACCGTTTGTACTATTAGCATACATTGCTACTGCTGGAACCCATATAGTTTCTTTTCCTGCAATTTTAATTGCAGCTGTATTATCTCCTGCATCTACTGCTTGAGCAACTCCACTTCCGTTAGGAGATATTGTTATATTTCCATTTGCTCCATCTGTAATAGTAATATTACCAGAGTTAGTGCCTGAATTTGTATCTAAAACTAAATCTTGTGTTCCGCTTGTTGTAATTGTTGCTGCAGCTGAACCTGTACCAACAACTAATTCACCTGATCCTTTTGGTGATATTGCTAAGTCAATATTAGTATCTCCACCATTTGCTGCGATTAACGGATCATTACCCGTAGCTGCATTTGTAATTTTAATTTCATTAACAGCTGATGAAGTTGTACCAAATACAACTGATTCATTACCATTTGCATCTGCAATAAAACCACCATCTGCAAATTTTGGAGCTGTTAAAGTTTTGTTTGTTAAAGTTTGTGATCCCGTAAGTGTTACATCACCCATTCCAATATCAATAATATCTGGATTTGTACCATCATTTGCAGAAGCAAATACAATTTTAGTAGATGAAGGTGATACTGCAACAGTATCTCCAGATCCTGAAACGTATTTAAACGTTACATTTTGTGATCCACTTGTAGAATTTTTTAAAAAATAAAATGTTTGAACATCAATAGGTATAGTTACGTTTCTTCCTGAAGTTAATGATCCTGTAAATTCGATCATTCTGTGAGATAAAGTTGCACCAGTAGATCCATCAGATACAGATAAATCAGTATCTCCAGAATCTGATACGGCTTGTTGTGTAAATCCACCAGATATTTGTTCTATAATCTGTAAATTAGTATTAGTTTTTGTTCCCCATGTACCGGCGTTCTCACCAGTTGCTTGAAGTTCTACCCCTAAAGGTGTGTATGTTGATGCCATATTTTTATCTCCTATGCAGCGTCACTATAACTTGTATTTGATCCAGTTGCAACATTTGTATACGACGAATTTGAACCAGTGTCAACGTTAGAATATGCTTGAATTCCAAAGCCTGAAGCTGTTCCAAATCCAGCCACAGAAACAGTTGCAGATTGACCTGATATACCTAAAACTAAATCAGCAACAGTAACTGATCCAACTGCTGAAGTTATTGATTGACCTGTTAAACCTTGAACAACCGCTAAAGGATCTATTGATCCAACTGACAAAGTTGCTTGTTGACCTGTTAAATTTACAACAGGACTTGATCCAATACTAATACTACCAACATTTGAAGTTGCAGAAACTCCTGTTATTCCTACTACATCAGCAGGAGATAAAGAACCAACAGCTGGAGTTATTGCTTGACCAGTTAAACCTACAATCTCTTGTGTAGGGTCTATTGATCCAACAGATAAAGTTGCAGAAACTCCTGTTAGTGTAAACGTAGCGCTAATTACATGTGATACAGAACCAACACTTGAAGTAGAAGATACTCCTGTTAAACCCATCACGTCTGCAGGGTTTAATGTAAATATTCCCCAACCATTATCTCCCCAAGATGCATTACCCCAACCACTAGCACCCACATTTGATGTCATTGCATCAGGAGCTGTTAATTCAACCGTTAATCCTGATATACCCCAAGCCTCAAAATTCCAAGTATCTCTACCCCAACCTTGTTCAGGAAAAGCGATTAGATCTCCAAGTGATACAGTTGCTGCTTGACCAGTTAAGGTAACGGTTCTGTCTCCTAAATCATTCCACTCACCATCATTCCAACTTGAACCACCCCAACCTAATATTATTTCTGATTCAACACCCCAACGATTTACACTCCAACCAAATGCACCGTATGAGTCACCACTAATTGTATTTGCTTGTCCACCCATACCAGAATGAACAGAACAATAATAATATAAAGTTGGTGCTGAGGCAGCTACTTCTATTTGTGTGTAAGCTCCAGAAGATCCTGGAGTTCCATTTGTTGTTACACCGGTGGTATATTCACTCCCGCCAGAATGTGTTCCTCCGCTTGTTGTAGAAAGTCTTAATGGATGACCACTATTTGATGAATCAGATTGATCAAATCGAAAAGTTCCGCCCTCAGCTAAATTTAAAGTATCTTGTTGAACACCATCAATAAAATATTTATTTCCAGAGTCGGTGCTAACCACCGTTACCGTAAATGTTCTAGTAACGGACATCCGTCGTTACTCCTTTAGGCTAATCGTATGATTGCGTTAGTTGCGTCTGCTGTAGGGAATTGAATTGTAAAAGTTCCTGATGTTACAGTTTTATCGCCGCCAAATGCTACGACTACACATGCAGGGTCTCCTGAAGCTGAATCATTATATATTAAACAACCATTCGCTGTAAACGTTGCACTTGTATAACTAACATCACTAAAATCACAAACTGCTGTTGTACTATCAGATGTAGGGGTTACACTTGTAAGAGTTGCTCCACCTGCAGTGTATGCAGTTCCTGATGAATTTGTAATTTCATTTGATGTTGAATAAGCTGTTGTACCTGCACCTAAAGATGCTGAACTTGTATACAACGCAATTTTAAAAGTGTTACCAGTTGTTGCTGTAAAATTATGAACTCCTTTTAAAAGTTCTACTTTAAAACTTGTACATACTGCCGATGTTATTGCCATAATTTATTCTCCTACGGGTTTGCTGAAGTTATTGGTATACGAACAGCGCCATCAGTATAGTCATCTCTTCGTCTTCTACCAACTTGCTCGTTAGCAAACTTCTGT
>Ga0209645_1001573_pt1 | contig 11301 bp, 12 predicted proteins | sample ETNvirenome_6_30_FD_184070 | JGI IMG/M metagenome (GOLD analysis project Ga0209645, IMG submission 184070) | Marine viral communities from the Pacific Ocean - ETNP_6_30 (SPAdes) (version 2) | ecosystem: Environmental > Aquatic > Marine > Oceanic | place: Pacific Ocean | collected 2013-06-19
TGTAGCCTCAACATTGATTACTTGATCCCACTCATCATAAGGTGGATCATAAATTACTAAACAGTTATCGTGCTCCGCGATCCGTGAAACGTGATTACGGCAATCGTCATTAATTAATTCTATCATTCTAGTGCCTCTATTATTTGTCGAACCCATGAGTCCTCGTCGATCATTTCAAAGTACAACCACGTACAATATTGATCTCCCATATTACCTCCTAAAAATTCATCGTACCTGCATTCACGCATGAAGGTTTGGTAGGGCGTATGATAAACATACAGGAACACACATACGCCCACCGTGATACACGCGATCACGAACTTAACCACGTGAATTTATTTTCTCTCTTGGAGTTAATTCTTCTTGCCAGTTATCAACCTTAGACTGTTCTTTAGAAATAATTTCTCTAATCATATCTAATTGTCTTTGCCAAACATCTAGCAACTCATCAAGAGTAGTTTGGTTCCAAACATGAACACCAAAGAATTGAGGATTTCTTTTTGGCACCTCAAACTTTTCATGACCTTGCTCTACAAGATATCTTCTAAAGTTAATATCTAGGTTTTTGTAAGGATACCAAGGAGAGTGTCTAAAGTCCTGCCACAGGTCTTCTTTAAGCCTTTTAAGCTCATTATTCCAAATAACATACTCATCAGATGCTTTTATCAGTTTATCAAGTCTAGCTTGATCAGGCTTACATTTAACTATTTCTGCCTCCCTATCTTGCAATTGTTTGATGTAAGCAATTTTACCTTCAGGAGATTTCTCCCAAGGCTGATATCTTGCACCAATACAAACACCTGCTCTATAGCCAGCTTGTTCAAAGCCATGATCATAGATGACGCCATTCCAATTACCTTCATCCCATCGTTCAATCCAACGCTCACAAGCACCACATCTAGCACGGTTCTCGTTAGCGTTTTTATGTAAAAGCTTTTCTGCTCTGATCCTAGCCTCTTCCTCAGTTCTTTTAATAACATCCTTACCTTGAGATAAAATCTTATCTACATCGTAAGTAGCAAGATCATGTGAATACCAGTAAGATTTTTCTGGGCTCTCATCCTGAATGATATGTCTATTAGGTCTTTTAGAGAATGATATTTCAACCATTTGATCATCGCGATCAAGACCAAGAGCAATAAATTTTTTATCCTGCTGGTAGATGGCAAAGTTACCGCTATATTTCCACAACTTGTAACCATTATGATTAAGAGACCAAATAAGTTTTTTATCATAGTCTTTAGACACTCCAGTGATAACAAGGTTATCACCGTCTTTGTCTGCAAATATTGTACCGAACTTAGTGTAAGGTATTTTAAATTCTACTTTCTCCATTATTGCCTCCCTAAAAAATAAACCAATCTGCAAGTGCAACCAGACCTACAGGTAATGAAATAGCAAGGTAGACCCAATCTTCCTTGCTCGCTAATTTAAGATCGTTAATAATATATTTAATCATTTTCTTTCTCCTCTCTGAGGCGACTCTATTGAGCCGCCTGTATTGCTATATTTTTACATTGTTTTAAATTACCTGCACGACCTACAAACTGAAAATCAGGGTTATCAAAATCAACATAAGTAGTAACAAGCCAATTTTTTTTCATATGTTTATCTACTTTGATAAAACGAAACTTAGTATTTTCAACCTGAAACAAGTAATCATTTTTATGATGTAAACCCCTTACTTTTGATAGTTTAGAAATAAATTTAGGTGGCTTATAATCAGGGTTTAATATTTGAGACTCTGAACCGTCTTCATACTTTTTTATTATGTAAAGTGGATTATTGTCAGTCATTTTCTTTCTCCTTTTTTATCCTTATACTTTTTGATTAATTGTTCGTTAGTACTATCATCAACAAAATAAGTATAACCATTCATTTCAATATGTAAGGCATCTTCTGCTGTTACAACAATAACCATCTTGCCTATTTCTATTTTAGTTTTTTCGTTACTCTTTCTCATAACTTTCTCCTGTATGTTTTAGTTAATATAATAATTTATAATGATTTATTATATATATTCAATATTTATTGATATTATGGCTGTTTTCTGCGGTTATTTGAGGGTACAGTTTCCCTCTTCATCGACCATTAATATGTGTATTTTGAGTTTCTTCTGGAGGTCTGTTGGTGTGCGTGTAATGAGATATCCTTTGTACGTTCCTGATTTTCTTTTACTGGTTGATTTAACATCGACTAATAATATTTCTCCGTGCTCATTGATACCGATAAGATCGCATGGACCCAGACGCGAAAAATTATCAAAGACATAGTAACCTTGATCCGATAGAAATTTAATTGCTTGAATGTGCGATATGAAACCTTTTTGATGTTTTCTATTCACTTGATTTATATACCATCAGTGATGATACGTGTCACGTGGTCCGTGGTTCGCCTTACACTACTTACACCTTTTCCCACCCCTTTGAAAAAAAAATTTTTTAAAAACGTTTGAGAAGTGTATGTAGTGTCAGGTAAGCAAATTTATCCTTATTATCCGCCATAAACCACCTTACACTACTTGAAAAAAAGTAGTGTCAGGCTGACACTTGTAGTGTCAGGTAAAAATATTGATTGGCAGAAAACAGCCATTTTGTTCTTTGCGCCACGAGCAAAATAATTTATAACTTGTTTTTTAAAAGAGGGTCAGAAATAGTGTAAGTATGGTTAAAATTGTTGACGGAAGAAAATCTAGAAAATTAACTCCAATGCAATTACGATTTGTTTATGAGTTTTGCACCAAGACTTTGATGGGACAACAGTCTGCATCTGAGTCTGCGCGTCGAGCTGGTTACGCTGAAAGTGTTGCTAGAAAAACTGCGTGGGAGTTACAAGATCCAAAGAAATATCCATTAGTTGCTGAGGCAATCTATGACATGAAAAAAGAATTAGCAGATAAGTATTCTGTTAATATGGACAAGCATGTTGCACGGCTTGATGATCTCAGTAAAAAAGCTGAAGAAGAAAAACACTACGCCGCTGCTATCAATGCTGAGGCTTTGCGCGGTAAGGCTGCAGGATTGTATGACCCAACAATTAGAATGGAAAGTGCAATTGAAAACTTACCTCGTGAAGAGTTGGTTCAAAAATTAAATGAGTTACAGAAAAAAGGAATTACAATTGCTAATGAAGAAAAGGTTATTGAACATGAAGATGATAAAACTGATCCTAAATTAATTGAGCATGAAGATTAAGTCTTTAACGGTATGAACATATGTGTTTCATGACACCAAGTCTCAACCCAAATACTTTCAATGCCTTGTTCAAGAGCAATATCCGTGAGCATATTCTCATTGTGTATTTGTCTTGCCTCACATGCTGGCTCACTAAAATGCACCTCTGATGTTGTCTTTACACTTGGCCATCCTTGAACACTTATCATTGTAATGAGTAACCACACCTTAATCATGTGTATCCCTATTTCTATTTTGTTTTTTCATTTAATATTTGTAGCATGAAAGAGTCGCACTTTGTTAAATTAATAAAGAAAAATATAGTAATTTATAATTGGATGCGCATTGAGACAACAACGATGCACGGGTTCCCAGATATGATTGGAGTTGCCCCACGATTAGATACAGTTTTCATTGAGGCTAAGGTTGCAGTTGGTAACAAAGTTAAGTTGAGCCCGCATCAAATATCTACGAATATAAAATTGTGGAATGAGACTGGAGGTTGCAATTACATATTGGTTTACAAAGAACACGCGAAACCCTCTCCCTTAGCCACGATAAACCTATATGAGGGAAGGTTTTCGCTAGATCTCTCACGAAACGGTGTAAACGAACCGCCAACGAGGGAAGGTTGGGATACTATATCTAGATATCTTGAAAAAATTCACGGTTCGCGTCCCACGAAAAGCTAGGAATTCTGCGGTAAAATAGGATAAGGTACGATAACTACAATTATCGTTCGTTGGAAATCGCGCAAATCTGCCGTTAATCGCGAAAAACGTTAGGGTACCTGTGAAAAATAAAAAAAATGGCGGAAATCCGCGGATACCCGCCCCCCAAAACAGCCCCACGTCAGGACGCGCGAGGTGCTCTAGTGCATGATTTAAATATTCAGCCATCATTTTTTCATATGAAACCGATTTTTCTAGGGTATACCCCTTTTTTTAGTGTAAAAAGACCTAGGAGTCCCAATGGATCAAAAAAATTCTAAATTTGAAAAGTATTCGGACGAAGAATTAAGGCTATTGTTGGCAATTGCTATGCAGGACGATAGCAAAAAAGCCCAAGACAGCTTTATGCACTTCGTTAAATTAGTTTGGCCTGAGTTTATAGACGGATACCATCACAATGTTATGGCAAAAAAGTTTGAAGCTATCGCGACAGGTGAATTAAAACGATTAATTGTTAACATGCCACCAAGACATACGAAGTCAGAGTTTGCATCTTACTTGTTTCCAGCTTGGTTGATGGGCAAAAAACCAAAAACAAAAATAATTCAAGCTACTCACACCGCCGAACTATCATATAGGTTTGGTAGAAAAATGAGAAACTTAATGAATGATGATCAATTCAAAAAAATTTTTAAAGATGTGTATTTACGAGCGGATTCAAAAGCTTCAGGACGTTGGGAAACTAATCACGGCGGAGAATATTTTGGAGCAGGTATCGGAGGAGCCATTACTGGACGTGGTGCAGACTTGCTTATTATTGATGATCCACATTCAGAGCAAAGTATAACTGATACAAGTTTTGATAATGCTTTTGATTGGTATATGTCAGGACCAAGACAACGTTTGCAACCTGGAGGAGCCATTGTTGTTGTTATGACACGTTGGTCAGAGCGAGATCTTACAGGTCGATTGATAAAACAACAAGCTGAAACTAAAGCAGATCAATGGGAGGTTGTAGAATTTCCTGCAATCTTACCAAGCGGTAAACCTATTTGGCCTGAGTATTGGAAAAAAGAAGAGCTAGAGAAAATTCAAGCCAACTTACCTGTTATGTCGTGGGAAGCTCAGTACCAACAGAAACCAACTTCTGAAGAAGGAGCAATTATAAAACGTGAATGGTGGAAAACATGGCAAAAAGAAGAGATGCCTGATCTTGTTCACATCATTCAAAGTTATGATACCGCTTTTTCTAAAAAAGATTCTGCTGATTTCAGTGCTATTAGTACATGGGGAATTTTTAAAACAGGATTTAATCAAGATAATATAATTTTATTAGATTGTATAAAAGATCGTTGGGAATTTCCTGAGTTAAAAAAAGTTGCTTTAGAGCAATATCAATATTGGGAACCTGAAACAATTATTGTTGAAGCCAAAGCTTCAGGACAACCACTAATTCAGGAACTAAGACAAGTAGGAATTCCTGTTGTGAGTTATACACCTTCAAAAGGTAATGATAAACTTTCACGCGTAAACTCAGTGTCACCTGTTTTTGAGTCAGGACAAGTCTGGGCACCTGAAAGAAAATTTGCCGAAGAAATGATTGAAGAATGCGCGGCTTTTCCTTATGGTGAACATGATGATTTAGTTGATAGTATGACGCAAGCATTGATGCGTTATCGTCAAGGTAATTTTATTGCATTAAAGGATGATTATGAAGACCCAATTAAACCACCTTACGAACAGATACCTGAGTATTATTAAATGGTAGCCCAAGCAGCAGTACCTTTAACGGTTATCGCTACGCAGATGGGGATTTCTGTCCCTGCTGTTATAGAATATTTTAAAGGGCAAAATATAGATCTTTCGGGTTACGGTGAAAACGATTTGGTTGATCTCGAAACACTATTCCCCCAAACTGAATCAGAACGAATTAAAGAATATAAAACATACGAAGGAAGTTTTTATGATGCACCTCCCGTGATCGGCGATACGTCGCTCGATAACATTGTTTTACAAGCCAAAAAAGATGATGGGGAAGAAAAGAAAACAAAAACAATAGATCAAGAAGGAAGAATACTTCCAGATCTTCCCGATCAAATGCCTGATCCCAACGATGATGGACCAAAGATAGATATTGACTATAAAAAATTAGCCCAGTTTGCTTTAGAAGAAGTAGTTGATCAAACAGTTACAAAGCTGGAGGATAAATTTATTGAGTTACAAAAAGAAAAAAAGAAAGGCGTTACTTTTGATCCAAATAAAGTAGAAAATGTTTTACGTCTTCATAAAATGCGATTACAAAATATTTTAGATAATAAAGCGGAAGCGTATCCTGGCGGACCTTCCAATGACCGTATTGTATTGGAGCCTCCTGAGAATTCTAATTTGCCTCCCATTGCTATTGGTAAAATTAATTACAAAGATTGGACAGATAAAATTGTTTTAAGTGATGATGAAATTTTTAATCAAAAGGATTGGTACAAAAAAGTATATGAGAGTTTCGATGTAGTTGCAGGAGGAGACAAAGATCTTCGTGATAAAATTGCGCGCGCATGGTTATCAGGACAAATTAATGAATCGCCAACAAATGCCTTGACGAATGTGTTGTATATTTATGAGCAATACAAAAGAGGTGTCCCGTTTGACGACGTAAAAGGAAAAGGGCTTCCCGCTCCGACGAACAATATCAAAAGTATTATTTATGGCAAAGATATTGAAAGTGGTATTGGTCCAAAGATATCTGATTTCATTGATGCGGGCGAAGGAAAAGATACCCGTTCCATTATGAATGATGACACGGCAGGCGGTTCGCCGTTCGTGGTCGACGTTCACACCGCAAGAGATACGGGAATGATAGATCCAACGTATATTAATAAATTAAGACAACTAGGATATAATGTTCCTGATAATTTATCGGTCGATTTTGGTGCGGGCGGTATCACGGGAACCAAATATGAAAACAGAGCTCTCTTTGGTCAAGGGCTAACAAAATATTTAAATGAAATTAATTGGAAGGGTAAAAATGATTGGACGCCTGCAGAGGTTCAAGCCATTGGATGGATGAACTTAACAAAGATGTATGGTGAACTAGGAACAAGTGGTGATATTGATATGGCGCTCAATAGAAACTTGCGTCGTCTTTCAATGGAAGTAGATCCTGGCGAAGGTTCTCCGTGGTTCGTGGAATACGGAGAAAAATATAATGCCTTACCTGATGATAAAAAATTTAAAGTAAGCGAACAAGTAACAGCTAAAGCAATTGAATATGTTAATGAGTTAACAGGAGTAGATTTTAGTGGTACCGTGCATGGTACGGGTGGATGGGAATTGTATCAAAATCCGTCAACCGTGCAACAAGGATATATGTCGAAAGAGGCAGCTAAAGATGCGGCGGCTAAATTAGCTTACATGCTTAATCAAACAGAGGTATGGGTAAATACAGCAAAAGAACTAACAAAAAATCCTCAACATTTTTCTTTAGATATTGTGGAAGATGGTTCAGAAAATTTGCGCAACAGTGATACGTTAAAATCGTTGTTTGAAAGAATTATAAATGCGGATCCTAATGGATTGTTTAGAGGATATCAACCTATCGTTGTAGATGGTAAAGCAGGAATTCGTATTATTATAGATAAAGATGCCATTAAGAATTCTCCCCTAAAAAAGGCGGATATATTGCCTTATATAGAGGAATTCACAAAAAATCAGCTTAATGATATTACAAATGATTTGAATTTGGATGCCAATACGTATATATCTGAAATAGAATTAGAGAAATTGGTAAACAATTGGAAAAAGGATAAACAAGGTGGCAGTTTTAAAAACAACTTTAGTGACGACTCCTCAACAACTACCAAAGGTGGAGACAGGCCAAACGTCTATTATTATGCAGAACAACTTACGAAGTTCTTCGCAAAACTCCTCCAACAAGAATCAAAAACAATCACAGACGCCACCAAAAAAATAACAAAGAAAAAATTAGGGGGACCTGTGGAGATACCAAAATTTCATTTTGGTGGATTTATTAACGTACATGGGGTATAAAAAAATATGGCCGAAAATAATATAGATCAAAAAATACAATCTGTTGTTGGTGAAACAATTGAAGAAGCAATTAAAAACGAAGAACCTGTAGAAATTGAAGTAGTGACAGAAGAAACAATTGTTTCTGATGAACCTATTATAGAAGAAGATTTTTATGCAAACCTTGCAGAAAATATGGATGACAATGATCTAGGAAAAATTGCTAGTGATTTGATGGCAGATTTTGAAAGTGATAAATCATCAAGAGATGAATGGGCAACTACTTATACAAAAGGGTTAGAGCTACTTGGAGTAAAGTTTCAAGAAAGAACAAGACCGTTTCGTGGTGCGAGTTCCGTGACTCACCCTTTATTAGCCGAAGCAGTTACACAATTTAGTTCGACGGCTTTTAAAGAAATGATGCCTGCTGATGGACCTGTTCGAACGCGTGTCGTGGGAAAAGAATCAGTAGAAATATATCAACAAGCACAACGTGTGAAAGAATTCATGAATTATCAAATTACCAATGTCATGGAAGAGTACACCCCTGAGCTCGATCAAATGTTATTTTATTTACCACTGAGTGGGTCGACTTTTAAAAAAGTTTATTATGATGGACAACTAGGACGTGCCGTATCAAAGTTTGTTCCTGCGGAAGATCTTATTGTTCCGTATAGCGCGACCGATTTAGATTCATGCGAGCGCATCACGCATGTTGTTAAGTTAACAGAAAATGATGTACGCAAAAAACAAGTAGCAGGTTTTTACCGAGACATTGATATTAATCCTGCTCCGCCTGAAACAGCAACATACAGTACAGGAGATATTCAAAGCACTATTGCTAACTTGGACGGTATTCAACAAACAGGTGACTCCTACATTGTTACGCTTTTAGAAATGCATGTAGATTTAGATTTAGAGGGTTTTGAAAATGTTGATAGTAGTGGAGAACCAACAGGTATTAAATTACCATACATTGTGACGATTGACGAAACGTCAGGCAAGGTTTTATCTATTCGAAGAAATTACGCGGAGGACGATCCGTTATACAAAAAGAAACAGTACTTTGTTCACTTTAAATTTTTACCAGGTCTTGGATTTTATGGATTTGGATTAATACATTTAATTGGTGGTTTATCGCGAACCGCGACACAAGCTTTACGTCAATTGATTGATGCTGGAACATTAGCGAATTTACCTGCGGGTTTCAAGACACGTGGTCTACGGATCGCTGACAACGATGACCCATTACAACCAGGTGAGTTCAGAGATGTAGATGCACCGTCGGGCGCTATTCGAGAAGGATTACTTCCTCTTCCATACAAAGAACCATCACAGACATTATTTGGTTTACTTGGATTTGTTGTACAAGCAGGTCAACGTTTTGCGCAAATTGCTGACATGCAAGTGGGTGATGCAAATCAACAAGCACCTGTAGGAACAACTATTGCTTTACTGGAGCGTGGTTCACGTATCATGAGTACTATTCACAAAAGAATGTATTATGCGATGCAAAAAGAATTCAAGTTATTAGCAAATGTTATTCAATCATATTTACCTGATGAATATCCTTATGCGGTAGTAGGTGGAGACCGACAAATTAAACAAACTGATTTTGATGAACGCGTGGATATTATTCCTGTGGCTGATCCTAATATATTTTCTATGGCACAACGAATTCAATTGGCACAAACACAATTACAACTTGCCACATCAGCGCCACAATTACATAACGTGAAAGAAGCTTACATTAGAATGTATGAGGCACTGGGCGTCAGTGATATTGATAAAATTATGAAATTAGAAAAACCAGAGCCAATGAGCCCAACGCAAGAAAATCAAAAACTTATAGATAGTGACAAGATTGAGGCATACGAAGGGCAAAATCATGATGCGCATATTCAAGCTCATATTACTTTTGGTTTATCTCCTATTGTCCAAATGATGCCACAAATAGCAGTGGAATTAAATAAGCATATTCTACAGCACATTACTCTTAAAGCTAAAGAAGCCGTTGCAATGCAGATTAATCAAGCAGAACAACAAATGGGTCAAGTGGCTGAAGGTCCTGATTTAGAAAATATGACACAAGGTCAAATAGCTGTTCTTGAAGCACAATTCTTAGCAGAGACACAACAATTACAAGCTAAAATGAGTGGAGCTGGTCAACCTGATCCTGTTATTCAATTAAAACAACAAGAACTACAACAACGCGCAATGAATGATCAAGCAAAACTACAATTTGATCAAACAAAACTTGGTTTTGAGCAACAAAAACTACAACAAAAAGATAAAATTGATAACGCGCGTATTGATTCACAAGAAGATATTGCTATGTTAAGAGCAAAAATAAACCTTGAAAAACTTGATCGACAAGCAAAAGGACCTGGATTTCAATATAAAAAAAATAAAGATTTTTAAATATGAGCTCTATTTTTAATGCACAAAAAATTTTTGATGATTATATTTCTAAACTTGATAATTTTGCTAGAGAAAATGTAAAATCTTCCACCGATGCCCTTATTATGGCAGAAGTGTTAATGGTAAAAGTAAAAGAGCTTTTTATGGGAAAAGGTTATACTGAAGTCGATGCTTTACTCTTTGTGCAACATGCGATACAAGAATTAGAAGATAACAAACCAACAATACACTAGGAGATAATATGGCGCTTAACAATCCTAAACCAAAATTCATAAATGGTTCACTATATCCTAATGCTAAAATGACAGTTTCAAAGGACATGAATCCTTATGCAGGACCTCATGTAAATAAAACTGCTATTGCTGATGTTTATAGTGCTACGATGGAAGGACCAAAAGTAACTCAAAACTTAGGTTCTGGACCAAAAGGTCAACGTAGTAAAATGCAGATTAAAAAGGTAGCATTTAAAGGTTTAAAATAGTATACTTCGCTACTTTAACAAAGGAGGTTTTATGAATCTACTTAAAGACTTATGGGAACATTTGAAAGAGTGGTCGGACTGGAAAATGAAGGACTGGATTAAAGCGGGCATTGTCGCTATTATTGTTCTTTTTATTTTAAGCCAAATAACAGGAGGCGCTTAAACAATGTTGAATTTAATCGGCGGTTTATTAGGTGGAGGACAAGGCGGAGCTTTGAAAACTATCACCAAAGTCGTTGATGAACTTCATACTTCAGAAGAAGAGAAATTAGATAAAAAAATTTTAATGCAACGCATAAAACAAAAGCTTGCAGAAAAACAATTAGATGTTAATGCAAAGGAAGCCAGCCACCGCAGCGTATTCGTTGCTGGCTGGCGACCAGCTATAGGCTGGTGTGGAGCCCTAGCCTTATTTTTTGCTTTTATATTATCGCCATGTATTGAATGGTATGCAAAATTTTCAGGTATGGATATTGTACCGCCTGCCATCGAGACTGGGCCCTTACTAGCCATCGTCACTTCAATGCTCGGC
>Ga0209645_1001576_pt1 | contig 11277 bp, 9 predicted proteins | sample ETNvirenome_6_30_FD_184070 | JGI IMG/M metagenome (GOLD analysis project Ga0209645, IMG submission 184070) | Marine viral communities from the Pacific Ocean - ETNP_6_30 (SPAdes) (version 2) | ecosystem: Environmental > Aquatic > Marine > Oceanic | place: Pacific Ocean | collected 2013-06-19
AATTAAATACATTCTTATAAATCCATTCTGTAGAAACTATACCATCTTGTAACATTGAAGATGCCAATTGTGTTTTACTATTCCACAATTCAACCTTTTCAGTTTCATAGATTGTGGATGGATTTGTAAGATTTAATTCAAAGTTAACTAAGTCTGCGTCTTGATAACCTTGTGAATACAAATGAACAATAGCTATCTTTGTCAACTCAGATACAGTGATTCTTTGTATTCTTTCAATAGTTCTTGCAAATCTTACATCCTCTGCTGCAAGTGTTGCTTTACTACCAAGTGATTCTTCATATCCAAGAAATGCTTTTGGAACTCTAAGTGCTGCTAACATTTTATTCTTTAGATATTCTATGTCTTCTACTGCTTCGTAACTTAAACCTGGTAAGGATTCAATTCTTGTTCCACTATCTCCACCACGAACAGGTAAGAAAAAGTCTTCAGTAATATTTTGCATATTATACTTTAAGTTATATTCACCCGTTGCTTGGTCGATAATAGGTGTTTTCTTCATCTTATTTAGAACTTTTTGCATATAGTTGTCGACTTCATTCGGTGGAATGTTTCCAATGTCTATTTGGAAAACTCTTTTTTCGGGTGCTCTCATGATTCTATGTATCATCATAGCATCTTCCATAAGGGATAATTGTTTCCAAACTTTTCTACCTTGTTCAATCATTGACTTACCATAAGGTAAGAAGTTTGAATCTGAAAGTAATCTGAAGTGTGCTACCTCAAAGTTCTCTAATTCAGTTTGATGAGGTTTTTGTGTGCTATATGCTGAATGTTGGTCTCCACCTTGTTCTAAAACAAACTTAACGTAATGTGGATTCTGTTCATCAAGACCCTCTACACGTGATACGTCGTATGCTGAAAGTGGTGATACATTTGTAATACCATACTTTTCATTTATTTCTAATTGTAAAAAGAAATCACCATACTTACACATATTACGAACCCAAGGCCATAAGTTGAATTCAATATTCAATACGTCATAAAATAAATTATTTAGTATAGCTTTGATATTGTCATTGTCTGTGGTTATTTCTAATACACTACCATACTCACTTTTCATTGTTGATTCATCTGCGTAAATATCTAATGCTGAAGAAACGATACCATCACTATCCATTGATTCGTAGTCTTTGAACAAACCTAACCTTAGTGATTTTTTGTGAACTGCATCGGAAGTTGCTGATGCTCCATAACCAGAATACAACTTTGTAAATCTATCTATAAGATTACTCTTTGCTATATGCTGAATTTTATCTGTATCAGCTATCTTTAGTTTTTTACCACCGACATTTCTAACAATTACGTTTGTTGAAAATAATCGTTGTAGTCTTCCAAATAATGATTTGTCAGCCATTTTTTACCTCATTTACAAGAGCCAACTAAGTGACTCTTTCTGTTTGTTTGGACCTTTACCATGTTCCCATACCCAAGAATCATTCTTATTCTCGTCTGGAGTATAAAGTCCTTGATGTGCATTTACATTTGAGAGAGCTCTTTTTGATAATTCAATACCCTCTGCTCTCAATCTCAATGCTGTTTCTCTTATCCACAATCCCATAGCAAAAGACATTACTAAGTCATCGTTATATCCTGACATTGCTTCTGCTTTCTGTCCATTGTAGATAAACACAAACAATTCATCAATTAATCTATTCGATTGAACGTGAACTGCTTTTTCTCTAAAAAATTCTTCTAACTTTGCAACAACCAATGGTCTTGTCTTCATAGACATTGTGAAGCCAGGAACCATCTGTCTTTCTTCTCTGTTAATCTTGTTGCTTATCTGTCTTTGCGTATCAACATACTTTAAATCTTTTGATGTGTAGAATAGGTTCTGATAATCTCTATCAATAATTTGTTGGATTGCTGCCCATCCAATATTGTTATTCTCCACAACAAGTAGTGCTTCATTATACTCTTGAGCTACGTTCACTAACATATTACCATAGTCTCTTGTAGATATTCTACCTTTATATTCTGCTACTTGTCTACAATCTTCTAAATCTATAACATGAAAAGCAGAATAGTCTGTAGAGTCACCTCTACTTACGTCAGCACATACTATATAATCTTTTGTGTAATCTGCTGGCTCCCAAACCCAAAGATTACTATCAATACCACGTTTTTCGATAGGTTCTACACACGTGGTATTTTTCATTTCTTCTAAAATAACACCATCAATAACATTTTGTCCTGAAGTGATGAAGTCACAATCACATTCTTGTGCAGCCATAGCTGGCCCTAATAATCTGTCTTGTTCATCCCTCCAATCTTGCTCTCTTTCAGGATGAACAGTCCAATGTAACTTGATAAAATTAAAATCATTTAATCCATCTTCAGCATCAGCCCATGTTCTGTGAAACCAATTACCAACACCATTTGGTGTTGAGAGTGCAATACATTGACCACCAGTTGATAACGTCTGAGATGCTGCTGCCCATATCGTATCAATCTTTTCAATAAACGCTGCCTCATCAAGTATCAGTAACGATAGTGCTTCAGAACGACCACTATCCTCACCACTTGAAACAGCTTTTATTTGAGAACCATTTTTGTAACTCAAGCTTAACTTGTTATCTTCCACACAAGGTTGCTTTAGCCAACTTGGTAAGTTTGCGTGCATAACACGAACCTTTGTTACCAAGTTTTTTGCAGTATCTTGTTTTGTTGCAATAACCAAAACATTCTTGTCTTGATGAAACGTCATCATCCACAAAGAGTATCCAGCAGTTAGGGTGCTAATACCTAACTGACGTGCTTTCAAGATTACGTTAAGTTTATTTTGTGAAAACTCATCTAAAGTTTTCTCTTGAAAGTCATAAAGAGCGAATGGTATTTTTCCCTTGATTGGGTGCTGAATAAACGAATACTTTTTTAAAAAGTAAACTGGATCAGCCGCACACCTTAAATATTCTTTCTTTATAATCTCTTTGAAGTTCTTATCCATTAGTTTATCTTTGGATTACGTATCAACACATAAACTGCTTTTGCATTACAAGCTACTTCTTTTAGTGAAAAATCATATTGTGTTCCAACTGTTAAATGTGCAAGATTAATTCTTCCACCACCTGATAAATCAGCGTGTCCAGTTGTTGATGATTCTCCCACGATAAGTGCACCTGCACCATAATTAGAAGCTGTAAAACTACCTGTAGCATTATTAACTGTCTGCACACCCTTATATTTTCCAGGATGTCCGAATTTTTGAAAACGATCGTAATCACTTGGATGAACATTCATAGATGAACTAGGGTTCATATTAGTTGCCATATTATTCTCCTATCGACTACCAGCCCTTTTGAGACCAGCAGATTTTAATAATTCGTTAAACGTTACTGAAGACTTCATTCCACCTAACTCTAAAGAATCTAACTCATTAATCCTTAAAAATTTGTCTATTACAAATTCAAAGATAATCATTGCTTCTTCAAACCTTTCACTATCTTCATCTAAATCTTCTATGTCTGACAAATATACCTCAGCTAATCTTTTTATATCTGTCAAAACCTGATGTATTTCGTTACAAGTGTGACCTGGAACGAGATAGTAATTGTTCTTTTTAAAGTAAAGGTTCTTCATATATATAAATAGTTATTCTATTTCTTTTAGTGTTTTTCTGATAAATTCTTCTGCTTTATCAGCCATTTCTTTTACTTGTTCTTGGCTTTGTGTCCACTTTTCTTTCTGCATTTCCAAATCTTGAACTCCAACTTGTTCTTGAAACTCAATTTTTGTATTTTTCCATTCTTCCAAATCCACTAACAAATCTTCAAGATATGCTTTCTGATTATTCTTTACTTTACTATTTTCCCATTCTTCATACTTACCCTCAATACGAAGTTTATTTTCAAAATCAATCTGACAATCAAAACAATGATTATACAATAACCACATCTTATTGTCTAAACGTTTCTTCATCGTCTTCTTACACGCCGGGCAAAACCAGGGCATCCTAGCATCTTTCATGATATCAGATAGTCTATCTATCTTATCACCTGTTGTCACCTCTTTGTCACCCTCATAACCAACCATAACTCTTTTTTCGGGTGTTTTTCCACTAATTAAATCACCTAAGACTTTATTTTGTCTTTCACTATCTCTACTATAACTCATATTTTACCTTGCAAATTTAAATGAACCTAATATTTGATTTACAGGTGCAAATGCTCCTGTAAATTTATACATTTTACCATTATACTTAAAAACTAATCCCTCTGATGGAACAATTGATGACGTTCCACCTATAGCATTGATTTTATTTAGATTTTTCTTTAACAAACTAATTTGTTTAATATCCTTTGATGTTCTTAGAGAAGATATTGCAGATTTTAACTCTCTTTTAATCTTTTGAACTGCTTGTGTTGGATTAACTGCTAAAAATCCGTCTAAATTCTTTAATATTTCAGAACCTAACTCAAGAAATAACAATTCAAAGGGTTTTATGTTTTCATAAGCTAATTTCTTATGGTCAAACTTATCAACACCTTTAGACCAACTCAAAAATTTGTCGTGCTTTATAGTCTTTTTATCTAATCTAAATGACTTATCAAAATAAGCCCACCTTTTCACTAATGGTTCTAAAACATTTCTTGGAATTCTATACTTATGTTGTTTTGCAGCATTAAAGATATATTCTCTCCAATACATCTCATGATGCATACCCAAAGTATCATTATCCTTTAGTTTATAAATAGTCTGCAACTTTCTCAACTTCGATAAAAAATATTTTTTCTTTTTAGAGAAGTCTTGAACTTTAGGTAAGTTTAAAACTACTGGTTTAGATATCCTAAATCTCTTTTGAATGTTCTGATTTATCTGTCTAAGCATCCCCTCTAACATTCTTGCACTATCCCTTACTTGACTTTTTACAGTTCCGTCTTCATGAATCTCTACACTACCATGAAAGAACAATTCTGATACATCATAGTCAATAACATTTGCTGTCTTAGGATAAACTATTTCTAAGTTCATCCATTTACTACCATTACCAAATACCTTTTCTTTTTGTTTATCTGACAGTCTACCTATTGCGTTTTGTAAATCTTTCATAGAACCAACAAATGCTTTTTCTATATCACCCCTACCACTAAAAACACTTTTCATACCATCTATATTTAGTGAGGTTTTACCAAACATTTTTAGATGACCTTTATTACGAGCCCCTCTTAGTTCTCCATCTACATAACTCACCATTAGGTTTTGTCCGTCAAGTTTCTCTGTAACATTATCTTCACGACTCAGTTTTCCCTCTAAACTCATATTGATAATATTTTTGAAATCACCGAATGTTAAATGGTTGTCATCAAAAGGATGACTCATGTGACCTGCTGCTCCACCCATTAATAGTAACTCCTTTCCTTGTGGATTTAAATTTAATTCTTGTGTCCACCAATCTGGTGTAAACAACTTTGATTCATTTTTTGCTTTGGTTTTCTTTTTCATCTTGTTGATGTATGCACGATAGACTGCTGCTTGAGCTGTCTTACCCATCTCTCTCGCTCTTTGTTCCATAGCGACAGCTGCCTGTATCTTATGTGCGTGAGACTTACCACTACCTTTTATTTTACTTACCGATGCTCTAGCATCTTTGACTGTAGCAAACTTCAACCCATGTATTGTTCCTTTTGGGTTTTCGTCTGTGTATAAATCTGAATGTGATTTAGAACCACGATGTTGTCCTTTTTTTCTTGGAACTCTTGGTGCTTCTGTAAGACTTTTTGCATATTTCTGTGCTGCTTTGTTACCTTTATTCTTTGACACCCATCTAACTGCACTTTGTTTAGATATCATCTTCTTCCTACCACGTGGGTTTGGATTTTTTACTGTATCTGGTCCAGATGTTTTTTTCTTTTTCTCACCATCTTTTTTCTGTCTACGTTTTTTAATTGCTCTCATAACTCCAAACGTAACACCAGCTGCCATAGTTCCAACATTACCTAATATCTTTGTGTAGGGTGCTGTCAAACCTGTGGTAGCACCAACAGCAGTAAGAACTAAAAACTTTGTTCCCATTTCACCACTAAACAAATCAGCCATCTTGAAATCACCAGCGGCTGCTGCAGTAACGGCATCTGATAAATCCAAATCGTATTCTGGATCTCCAATGAAACTCATCTTTGTCCAAGCGTAAGTCACACCTGCTGCAGCTGCTACACCCATCACCCTTTTCAGTTTAGGATGTTTCTGTAAAAAATTATCTAATTTTTTTAATCCCTTTTCTTTCTTCTGTCCTAATTTTGTTTTTGCTAATTTCTTTGCTACTTTATCAGGAACATAATTCAAAATCTTTTGATATGCTTGGAAACCTTTTTTAGCATTCTCTAATACCTTGTCTACACTAAAGTCATTTAGTTTAGCAATAGAAAAAGTATTCTTGTTCATCATTGTTTTTCTAACTTTAGATAATGGTTGTTTTGCTTTTTTAGACCAATCCTTTAGAAAGTTATTGAACTTAACTCCCTCTTCTAATAACATACCATCTACCTCAAGAAGAAACTTTACCTCATCATCTAAATTCAATGCTTCTTTTAAATCTGTATTCTTTTCTGCATTATGTTTACCAGGTAGAATTGGTTGTGCTACATCAACTCCTGTCGTTTCACTAAAGTCATCCTTTAACCCAAACCACTTAACAACTTCGAAACCTATGTTGTTTAACACCCTATCCTCTATATTCTTTTTATACTTTGCGATAGCTACATCTTTGGGTGTCTTTAGGTTTCCATACGATATGGCAGGAACTGTGTTTAATCTTATTGAAAAATCTAGTAGAGGATCCATAGCCTCTTTACTAATCATATAATCTACAACCTGAAATCCTAAATCCTCAAATGTTTTTTCTATCCATACTTTAGAACTTCTTTTGTAGTCGTTGAAACTTATGTGGAATGTTGGAGGACCATCATCTACAGGAGAACCAGCCATAACACTACTCTCTTTTATAATATCTCTTACTTTCTCAATATTATTATCAATGAACTCAAATAATTTCTTGAACTTATTTGTCATCATATTGAAAATTCCCTGGTCAAAGTAACCAAAGGCTTGTTTGAATAATTTTTTTCTATTAGTTTCATAACTTGGTGAACCAAGTAAGTTTCTCATTACAGTGCCACTTACTTCATTACCATCAATTTTTATCGATACGTGAGGTGCTGTAAGAACATATCCATTATCCTCATATCCTTTCATCTTGTTCTTGTTCTTTTTGTAGTCTTGAAAATATTTACCACCTTTAAGTCTACCAGCATCTTTAGCACCAAATATGTAGACAACCGCTGTAGTGTCTTTGTCATATTTTTTCAATACGTTCTTTGCTACGTAAGGTGACCTTTCCTCTATGATACGATTTTTAGGAACACCCATCTTTACCATATGACGAACTTTCTCTGAGAAGTTCATAGGGTGTCTTGGTGGTTGTTTGATATTAGATGTAGTGATATAAGCATCATCTACTCTTTTAGACAACCATTGGTAGGTTTTCAAATGGTGGGGCCCAAACGGCTGAAACCGTCCACCATAAATGCCTACAACCTTTTTTATTTTAGGCAAGTCTTCTCCAATTTCTACCTCTGAATATACGGATCTTTGACCAGTCTTGTCAAGCCTTTTTTTCGCTTTTTTTATCTTTTTTTGACTTGGTGATGGTAACATTCCCTCAGGCGCACCAAACTCTTCTTCGATAAAAGGTTTTACAAGCCATTCAGTTAATTTGTTCATCTATACATCTCTATTGCTCTTGTAAAAAATTGCCCTTGTTGTTTTGCTTTAAGGTGTGCTTTCTTAAAGTCATTGAATCTTTTTATTAAGAAACTATTCTTTGAAGCTTTTACCGTTCGTTCTAACTTAGCTAAATTAGCAGATGACATTCCACCAGCTAAATCTTTCATTACTTTCATATGGTCTTGATACACATCACCTGCTGATGATTCTTCTAAATCCATAAATTCTTTTAAACTAATAGTCATTGCTTTTCCTCAATTTTTGTTTACAAAAGTCATGTCTGTAAAATTCCAATTATACCATTGTCCTACATCTTTTTCTGACATTTCAAAATTGTTAGTATTCATCCAATCACGTATGTCATCATCTTTACATCCACTCGGCCAAGGAACACTTTTTCTAAAACCTCTTACAATTGATGTAGTTCTAATTTCCTTTACACGTTCAATTAGATTACCCAAAGAATTTAAAACAGAAACTTCACTTCCATTAGTATTAATTTTTAAAAAATCAACACCATCAATATTATTCTTTAGTATAAAATCATCTAACCTAACAGTCTCCACCCATTCAATTTTTTTCAAAACATACTCTTCTGAAAGATATTCATCACGTTTTAAAAATGGAAATAACGAATTTACACTATGATTCTCATATGTAAATAACTCTTTACCTGTTACACCATCTAACTTATCCGTATTATCACTAACTGCAATATTGTATACAAAAAAATTATCGTAATCTAAAGATTTTGTGTAAAGTTTTTCGTAAAGTTCTTTTTGTGGTTCAAACGCATAAACAATAACATCTTTTTCTTCTATCCATTTGAAACAAAAATCACCATCGTTTGCACCTATATCAAAATATATTTTCATATCATACAGAAAGAGCTCTCTTATACCAACCGAATATAAATCGTTCTTGTTCAGGTTTCTTATTTACTAAATCATAGTAGTGTTTTAATCTGTAACAACGAACTCTTTCTAACTCAGGTGTATGTTTTGCTAATGCTGCTTTTGTACCTGGTCCGAATCCACCATCAACTGTTAAGTCTCCACCTTTACCATTGATTGCTCTCTGTAGAATCTTAACTGCTGTTCCTCTACCTTGATTCACACACATATCAAAAAAGATGTGTTTTAAATCATCAGGTAAATCATCTACTTTGTTTCTATCCCAATAATCTTTTTTGTAGATTTCTTTAGCTCCCTCTTTAGTAAGGTTCTTGATATCTACATCAGGATAGAATCGTTTTGCAATCCCAAAATTAGTTTCACCACCTAAGTCTTTTGGGTCGTGAACATATCCACCCTCATGGTGTAATGTAACTTCTATTATTTCATCAAATGTTGTAAGCATTTTATTTTCTCCTATTAAGACGTTTTTGTTTTGCAACCCACATTTTTCCAAGTTTGTTCTTGATGGGTTTTGCCACAAATTTTCTAATAACTTTAGTAACCAATGGAACAAATTTTGCCTCCGCTTGTTTGGGTGTTAGATGATTTGAATTATCAACTATCACGAAATTATTTTTAAATAATGCTTGGAAAGAACCAAGATTTTTCTGAACATCTTTCCAACTCTTCTCTAACAATTTAGGTGGTAATACTCTATCTCTTTCTTGATTTCTTTTCTGTGCCACCTCTAATGATGTATTTACAAATACCATGTAGGTATCGTATCCATCATCCTCTAATTCTTTTTTCATTCTTTGTATCTTACCTAAGTCATGACCTGTTCCATCAATAATCATACCCAACTTACCTTGTTGATACAATTTCATTCTTTGTTTGGTAAGTGATTTACTGAAAGTTCTCAATCCACTCTGACCAGGTGCGGTTAAATCATCAAATACTTCATCTGGCATCTTGTCTAAATCTGTGCCAAATCCATATTTCTTCAGTAGATATTTTAACTCTTTATCAGAGTTTACCATTTTCATACCACTCATACTGATATTAAACTTATCAGGTATACCAAAAATTTGTTTTACTACATAGGTTTTTCCACTACCTGGACCGCCAGCAAGAAACACTGCTTTAAATATGCCAGGATCGTTGACACCCTCTAATAATATATCCATTAACTTAATCACGAAAGAACTCCAGTTTGTTACTAATAAATATCTTATTTAGTAAAAACCTTTACTCCATATCGTTCTTCGAATCTTTTTGCATCTTTTTCATCATTGACGATTGGTTCACCTTTGATATTTAGACTTGTGTTTAGAACCATCGGACAACCTGTTTCTTTGTAGAATCGTTTGATTAGATTGTAATAATGTATGTTATCTTCCTTACTAACAGTCTGAACTCTTGATGTTCCGTCTACATGACAGATAGCAGGATACTTATCAGGATACTTACAATCTGCTACGAACTGCATAAACTGAGATTTACGAACAGGCATATCGAATATCTCATGTGCGTGTTCTTCCAATACACTTGGTGCAAACGGGCGAAACTCTTGACGTTTCTTTATTCTATTTACCTTGTCTTTGATATCATCACCTCTTGGGTCTGCTAATAGACTACGATTACCCAACGCTCTTGGACCATACTCAGCTTTACCATTTGCTACACCAACGATATTCCCTTTTAGTAATTCGTCAAGAACTTTCTTGGTTGGATATCTACCTTTTATTTCATTACCTATGAAACATTGTTCAAAGTTTACTTTATCTCCATACACGTAAGCCGCTGAACCTAAAGAACTTCCTGCGTCGCCAGGATTAGGCATAATCCATAAATTATCATAATACTCACGAGCTATAATACTATTAGCTACACAATTTAGTGCCACACCACCCATGTATACACAATTCTTTACATTAGGTAAATTAACTTTTGGAAAACGAAATATCTTTTTGATTTCATCCTCACATATAGACTGAACATTTGCAGCTATATTAAACTTCCACTCATCACTACCATCATCAGGATAATACTTAGGATTCCACCATCTACAACCCTTATGTAGATTACCTTTCAATACTAAGGTTTCTTGATAACTATTGAAGAAGTCTTGTCTGATATTATGTTTTAACTTTTCATCTACAGTTCCCCAACCAGCCATTCCCATAAGAATGTATTCATCCTCTTGTGGTTTCAATCCTAATCGTTGTGTCATAGCCGAATACCACAAACCTAAACTATGTGGATATCCTCTTCTCCATTTCTTTCTGAGTTTACCATCTTTAGCGTGCCACACACTAGCACAATCCCACTCACCAATTGCATCAATGACTACAACCACTGCTTCATCATAAGGTGAAGTGTAATATCCTGCAGCTGCGTGTGATAGGTGGTGAGGAACATATTGTAACTTTTGATGTATACCAAATTGTTTTAGATATTCTTTAGGTGTGTTTTGTTTAGTAAAGACTTCACTATACTGACCTGCAAATAATTGTCGTGTCTTTTTAAGATATGGTTTTTCAAACCAAACTACTTTGTCTGGTTCACCAAAGGATAGTGCTTTATCAACTATCTCTTGATTTAAATCAGGATCGTTTTTCTTACCACTATATCTTTC
>Ga0209645_1001577_pt1 | contig 11276 bp, 19 predicted proteins | sample ETNvirenome_6_30_FD_184070 | JGI IMG/M metagenome (GOLD analysis project Ga0209645, IMG submission 184070) | Marine viral communities from the Pacific Ocean - ETNP_6_30 (SPAdes) (version 2) | ecosystem: Environmental > Aquatic > Marine > Oceanic | place: Pacific Ocean | collected 2013-06-19
CCTTCGCAGTATAGTAATGCGGTGTTTAACCTCCAGGTACATCTTGTTACCCTTCTGTCTCACACCAGCCGTAGCCGTCATACTATCCGCTTCAGCCATAATCTCTTTGTGTGGTTTAATTGTTTGTTCCATTATTCTTCCTTCGTAAATACAGCTATTGGTCTCATGTGCGCTCGCTTGCTACGTTCATAACCTACGACACGCCACTTGCCTTCTTTGCCTTTAAACACAGCACCTAATGCTCTAGGATCAATGCTTGGTGGTGGCGGACAGACATCTCTTATATCGTTAATAGTTATTTTTTTCTTACCACCATGATACAACTGGTCTGCTGCAAAACGTGCTTGTTCTAAATAGGCCGCTCGAACTTCCTCTAAGCGCTCCATTACTAAGTCTAATTGTTGTTGTCCATCGCTCATAATAAACTCATTGCTATTATTATTAGATACCAACACCCTGCTAATACAGCTGCTGGTACTAATATGTTAAAAAATATACTCTTGTTTTTCTTTGTAAAATCACATACAAATGGTTGAACGTGTCTATTGGCATGTGTCATGTGAACAGCTACTGATCTTATAAAAAGATTTGACCCTTTTGTTTGTTTAGTAGCTGTTCTTTTTGGAACTGCTTGCATAATTATCTCCATAGTTTTTTAGCTTCGCTTAAGACTTCAGGATTGATGTCTTTCCAAGCGAACATATGATCCCATTGCGGATCACATAGTCGTAGTAGTTCTTGTGTGTTGCTTGCAGCTTTAAGCAAACGCTCTCTCCGGGAGCATGCTTCCATCAAAGAATCTAAAGCAACACGAAGTTCATCCTCTGACGGTTTAAAAACGGTATAAGTATTTCTATTGGCGTACACTATTGTGGGTAGTTGACCAGACAAATGCCAGTAGCCTGCAATCTGTGTAAGATGACTAAAGCGTGGTTCTTTAGGTATGCTGTTAGCTTTAGGGCTGTCGCTGTAAGCCATTTGATCCCACATAGTCTTTAACTCTATTCTTTGATGGTAGTCTGGCCTGCCATTGTATTGCAGTTCATTACCAGGCAAAGCTTTAAAAAGGTTTATCTCTCCTTCTAACTGGTTAATACCTTCTGATGCTTCTTGTAATCCTTCCAACGCATGCTTGCATACCAATTCTAATTCACAGAAATCCCCTTCTGCATCTTTTCTATAGGTTGGTTCACCCTTATATGTCTTTAAAGCGTACTTAGGTTCTGTCCTATGTTTTATTATAGCATTTTCTTTCTCAGTATCATGCCATTCTAAAGGTTCAAACTGTTGCAGCTTGGCTACCGCATTACGGTAAGCATCTCCTGGGCTAATCTCATTTAACAAAATATCATCGCAGTATTCTTGCACCACGACACCAGACGTCATGTTTGGGTTTTCATTCTTGTACTTATTTATAATGTGATTCGCTTCTTGTATATCGCCTTGTATTTCTTTCTTAACAATTTTCCACGCTTTATTAACCTGCGGTCTTACCCAACATTTATTAAAGAATGTAATGCTATCAGGCATAGACGGATTGCTATGGTGAAAATAGTTATGGCGCTCTGCGTAATCTGGATATTCTATAAAACTCATTTTTCCCCCCATCAATAATGATGAGGGAAATGTTATTAAAATTGATGAATGTTGTCAAGTTTTACATAAAAGGTGGGTAAAGTTGTTTATAATTGTCGTTACAAATCATTATTACTAGGGTTAGCTAAATCATTAACTTCAGTTCTATTTCTATTATAAAAACGACTAAGCATAGGTGTAGCCCATTCCAGTTCAACATTAACTATAATCTCTTTAGTTTGACATTTCTGTAAGTTAAACAATAAAACACCTTTATCATTATTAGGCATTGGAAAAATAACGCCTTGCATAATTTTACCTATATATTCTTTAGGCCCATTTTTTATTTTAACTAAAGAGCGCATTGTATAACATGTATCACTTATAACTTTTTCTTTTATATACACATTACTAAAAGAATCGTAGCTATGTTGATCTTCTTGTTGGTGTGTTTCTACCTTTAAACAAAACCTATGGTCTGGACAATCTAATCCCGGAATAGGTAAATATTGTGGCTGTTGCATACTATCAAACATAGTTACATTGCCGTAATAATCTCTAGTGCCTGCAATCAGCATACCACGATGCTTAAATAAAATATCAGACAAACTTACATTTAATATTTCTGCTAATTGTTCGGCTTGATCGAATCCTGGATTGTGAGTACCAGAAGCCCAACGGCTTATTGTTTCTGGTCTTACATTCATTCTCTCTGCAACTTCTTTACTTTGCAGCCCCGCTTCTTTCATATATCTTTTTATATTAACTAGCCCCATGCTTTTATATTTATTCATTTTTGACCCCTTTGTAAATTACTTTATATACAATATGTCGCATAATGACATATCTCATTTTCTTTAATATACAATATGACGCATTATGTCAATTTAATATATTAAAAATTGAGAATTACCATTATTATATGAATAAAATAAAAAGTAAACTCTAAATGTTAGACTAATATTTAGAAATTACTTTTTCGCTACAGTTGTAACAAAATGATTCTTGTTCCATGCCAGCTTCAAATGCTTTCATCATGGTATAACCAGCGGTAAAACATATCCCCCTATATCGTGGCGGATTTTGCACTTGGCATAGTTCTTGGCTCTCAATTCCTTCTTTTATAATTTTTAAAATAGTATCTTTGTTGCCATCCGCTAAACGCAAAACTGTTTTAGTTAAAACAATATCTTTTCTTTGGTCTAAGTTGCAATGGTTAGTTATGTAATCTGGTAACGCATGGTACCTACTAACTATAGCTAATGACGCTACTAATCTATGATCTAAAGTTCTATTCCATTTTTTTCTTATATCCGATACATTGCTACCAGATAATTTCACATAAAATTTTAATCTTTCAATAGCCCATTCTTTTTGTTTTGTTTTATTTCTATCTTCCCATTGAACTACTGGATAATTGTCTCTTTCTCTGCGTAAATACGTCATTTTTGTTACTCCTAAAAAAAATAGTTGACGAATTATGTCAATACTATTACTTTCTTCGTATGAAACTTGAGCAATTTAGACAAGATAAAAAATTAAGCTACGGACAATTAGCGTCTCGATTAGGTGCTGCACATGCTACGATTGTTAGACGATGGTGCCTTCCTAAAGGTCATAAACAACGAATGATACCTTCAGAAAAGTATATGGATGCTATAATTAATTATACGCAAAGCATGGTGATGCCTAATGATTTTTACCGTGAATAGAACCTCCCAGATTTCGTTATCTCTCCCCACTAAAAATTTGTGTCATATACTGTTAAATAATATTTTAAAGTTGTCAATAATTTTTTTTCATGGTGTATTTAATTGTTAGAGGATGATTTACATAAGTATGTCATTCAATGGTTAGAGATAGCCCTCCCGGATAACTCTGTCTATCATCATTCGCCTAATGAGGGCGTAAGACATGTTGCGTTTAGGCGCAAATTAAAAGCTATGGGTATGGCAAGCGGTTGGCCTGACATTGAAATCTTTGTGCCAAAGGAAAGCTGGCTGCATCCGTTAGAGAAAGCCGGGATATTTATAGAACTTAAAGCCAAGAAGGGGCGCATGACGGAAAGCCAGAAAGCCATACAGCGGTGTTTGCGTATGACTGGCGAGCATGTTGAGACCTGTTACAACCTGCAACAAGTAAAGCTGTGGCTCAATACATTAGTAGAGTTAAAGAATAATCCTCGCATGCAGATTATAGAGAGGATGTGTCCTTGAATGAAAAAGAAAAACTCAAAGTCCTCTCCCTCTTTGCAGGCATCGGAGGTATCGACCTCGGATTGGAAAGCACAGGAAGATTTGAAACAATCCAGTTCGTTGAATACGAACCCTTCTGCCAACACATACTCAGACGACATTGGCCAGATGTTCCTATTTGGGGAGACGTCAAAACCTTCGACCCAGACAGCTGCGGAGACATCGATCTTATCTGCGGAGGGTACCCATGTCAGCCCTTCTCCGTTGCCGGGAAGCAAAAAGGCACAGAAGATGACCGCCACCTCTGGCCGAGAATGTTTGAAATTATTAAGCACAAAAGACCCACTTGGGTACTTTGCGAAAACGTGCCTGGTCATGTTAACTTGGGCCTCGACCAAGTGTTATTTGACTTGGAAAGTGAAGGCTACTCCTGGCAGACGTTTGTATTGGGAGCTGTGGCCGTTGACGCCCCGCATAGAAGGCAAAGACTTTTCATCGTGGGCTACTCCGACAGCGTTCGATGCAAACAATATAATGAAACCAAGAAAGAAAAACAAATCAGGAGGTCAAAAACCCCCTCTGTCTCAACAAGTTATGTGGCCAACACCAACAGCGAAGCAAGGGGGAATACCAAAGGGAGTGGAGAAGCAGAACGGGAATTACAGCCGCAAGAACAAGAAGGGAGTACGGTGGGGAGTGAGGTTACAGGATGCGGTGGATTACGAGGAGAAGCAGAAGATGTGGCCGACACCCAAGACATCGGACATGTACTCAGCGCACATGAAGGAGAACAAGCAAGGCGTTCCGCACGATGTGGCGAAGGGCAATCTGAGGGGAACAGTACAGATGTACCCAACACCAATGTCGAGGGATTGGAAGGACAGCGGATCGATAGAGAAAATGGCGAAGGGCAAAAGACAACAGACAACTTTGATGGAGAAAGTAGCACAAGAGATGTTTCTGACACCATCAGCGAACGAGGATGCAGCGGGCAGACCGGGAACCAAGATGCAGAAGATGTTGGGGAACAGCCCAGAGGTACGGAACACAGGGAAGGGAGCATTGAACGCAGACTGGGTGGAATGGTTGATGGGGTTCCCTCCTGGTTACACGAACCTGACATCCCAAGAGTTACAACAAATCAAGTTGGAAGAACGCAAAGGCTCAAAGCCCTCGGCAACGCAGTTGTCCCCCAAGTCATCGCACAAATCGCCAGAGCCATCATTATTGAGGAAGACCGATGAATGAGGATCGTATGAGAGCGCTGCAAGAATTAGATTGCATTGAAGGGGCATTGAACGAAGCCCGCAGGCTCGTAGAAGGTGGAGCAAACCCCCAGGATATTATGAGAGACTTTAGTAAAACAAAAACCAGTAGCAGTTGGATTGTTGTAGTGGCTAACATGGCGGCTTGGTGGGATAGCCATAAACGTAGGATGGAAGGCAAATGAAACACCACGACAGCGTAGGTACATTTTACGATAGCTGCAACATATGCGGTGGTACGGTATCGATAAAGGATGGAAGGCGTGCATTATGTATGGATTGTTGGGAGAAAAAACGTAAGCAATACCAACGCCCTAATCCTTGGAAACGAAAAAACCCTGACAGTAGCTGACACAAGGTATTGACAAGAAAGAGAAGGCATGAATATAATCTACAAGCAAGCAAGCAAAACACTAGAGTATACTCTAGAGTATACCCTCGAAGTAACATCCAAACAAAATAGTTTACCAAATAATAAACTTAAACAAGAGACTACTCTAGAGTTAACTAGAGTGTCTGAAGCTGATGTTGCTAAAGCCAAGCAAGTTCTTGCTAAAACTGCCAAAATGAACAACCCGTTTTATTATGCTGCTGTAAAAAAAAGGCAGCGTGATCCGTTTAAATATCGTTATGATAAAATGCTTAATTCTTTACGGCATAAATATTCTACAGATCGTTTTGTAAGTTTACTTAAAGCGTTATCACAACTCACCTTGACAGAGAGAGAGAACTGGTTGCGGAGGATGGAAGATGCAACGCGATAGCTGGAGTGTAACAGACCTTGATACCTTGTTTAAAGAAGCAGCACAAACACTTCGCTTGTTGCCTGGTGTAATTAGAAAGCAGAAGTTAAACTATTGGCCTGATACGGTGCAGAGCCATTGGGATATGTATAACTACCATGATGTCGGTATGGTTAGGCTAACACCAACAACAAACCAAGTAACACGGTTAGACTTTGCCTTACAGGTAGGGTTAGAGATAGATAGAGAGGACAATCAACTCTTGTGGCGTGTTGGTATGAGTGCGGTGTTTAGAGAGCGTGGGCCTAAGTGGAGAAAGTTAGCACAAGTGTATCATTGCGATGCTCGGACAGTAAAAAGGCGGTATGAGCAAGCACTCATCCGCCTCTATTACCATTTGAAGAAAGGTTAGTTATTCCTTGTTTTGTTCTTCTGTTAAATCAACAACAAGCACATGTTTGTTTAACCATTTTACAGTTTCTTCTTGTTTTTCTTTATCTGCTAATTCAAACCCTCCTAAGAAATAGGCTTTAAGAGGGTTTTTGTTTGCTGCCTTACGGACAGCTTCTTGATGCTTATTCATTATTTAACCCTCTCTATGATAATTGGTTTGTCTTTGTTAATTTTTAAAGCATTTATAGCTTGTTGTTTTTCTTGCTCTATTTTTTCTTCGTATGCTTTAATGCGTTTGTCTTGTTCAGCAACTGCTTCTGCTACAAATCTTTCATAACCTTCCAAGTTTCCACGAAAAATTATTCCATCTGGTTTGTTATAAACCCATTCATAAACAGAAATGCTGAAACTATTGTTAGAATAATCTACTTCATAATGATATTCTCTATCGCTATGTAGTTTAGGATTGTCTGTTAATTCATAGATTGGCCAAGCAGAGCGATATGAAGTTGCTTCGTATTGTTGCTTCATAATTTCTTCTGCAAGTTTAATACCAGGATGTTGCCAAGCGTTTTTAGCATCAAGAACTTTATTTAGTAATTGTGCTATAGTGTTACCCGCTCCTGCTACATAACCATCCATATGTCTGTAAAAGTTAATTGTTGTTGTGTCTGTTTTGATTGTTAATGTTGATCTTGTACTCATGTTTTTGACCCCTTTGTTGTTGAGAGAGTTAATTCCCTCTCAATAGTAATATGGGGAGTATGACATATAATGTCAAGATATTTACAATAATTATTATTTTTTTGTTGCCAATGACGCTAAACCGCAATAGATTTAATTAAACTTAAGGATAAATGCAGCTAGAGTAAGGCCCCTTGCTCTAGCTTTTTTATTGGAAACAATATGGCAAAGCAAAGTGTAGTTACTAAAGAGGTGCTAGAAAAGATAGCAGAGGAGATGGCTAACGGACACAGTTTAGTTAAGATTGTGAAAGAGAACTCCTGGTGTCCTTCGTATAGGCAAATCATTCGTGTTGTTCAGAAAGACCCTGAGTTATATGAAATCTATCGTAGAGGTAGAGTTATGCAAGCTGAGTATTATAGCGATCATATCTCTGAGTTAGCAATGCAACCTCTTGATAAAGATGGAGACCCAAGGTTTATGAACGCGGAAGTGCAACGCAGAAGATTAGAGATAGATAGCTTGAAGTGGTCATTAGCTAGAATACAACCTTATGGGCTTAGAGATCGCAAGGATAATAGCGATACAAATACTGGTGCTATTACTTTGACGTGGGCTAATGGTGAGGTTAAAGCTGAAGCATCGTAGTGTGTGAGAGGTGGAGGATTACGTCTGTGCTTTGTCTGAACTACGCGCGGGAATACATGCGACTGAGAATCATTCGCAATAGATAGAGGTCAATCGGTTTGTAACCGATAGAACTATGGCAGTCCTCCGCCATTTATTAAACATAGTGGACAATAGGTGGACAATAATTAATTATTTGCTGCACATTTATTTCTTTTTTTTTGGAAAGCTGACCCCCCACCACCCCCCAGAAACGGGCGCCGGGAGGATGTGTGTGTGTTACTAGATTGGAGAGTGTCTGACCCTTGAACATCGAGATACCCTATTCACCCAGACCCCTTCAAGCAGACTTACACGCACAGCTTGATAAGAACCGCTGGGCAGTTATTGTATGCCATAGAAGGTTTGGCAAGACTGTTATGGCTGTTAACCACTTGTTGCGTGCTGCTATAATGCACACAGGGCGCTCACCACGGTTTGCGTACTTAGCGCCTACGTATCGACAAGCAAAGGCTGTAGCATGGGATTATCTCAAGCAGTTTTCTGGAGCGATACCGGGTGTAAAGTTTCATGAGACGGAGTTGAGAGCAGATTTACCGAATGGTGCCAGATTAACGCTACTGGGTGCAGAGAACCCCGATAGTTTACGTGGTATCTATTTAGATGGATGTGTAATGGATGAAGTTGCGGATATGCCAGAGACGGTATTTCCTGAGATTATTCGACCAGCGTTATCGGATAGAAAAGGGTTTTGTTATTTTATAGGAACACCCCGTGGGCATAATATGTTTTTCGAGTTGTATGAACAGGCTAGTCATTTGGATGATTGGTATAATGTTGTGTATAAGGCATCGGAAACGAAGATTGTGGATGATGATGAATTAGAAGCTGCGAAGGTTACGATGTCTACTGACCAGTACGACCAAGAGTTTGAGTGCAGTTGGGTAGCGAATGTTCCTGGTGCGATATATGGCAAAGAATTACAAACATCTTTAGAAGAAAATAGGATTACTAAAGTTCCGTATGATCCTGCTGCCAAGGTTATGACGTTTTGGGATTTAGGAATTGGTGATTCTACAGCGATATGGTTTGCACAGATACAAGGCCGTGCCATTAATGTGATTGATTTTTATGAAGCACGTAATGAAGGCTTACCCCATTATGTAAGTGTGCTGCAGAGAAAAGGATATTTATACGGAGATCATTGGGCGCCCCATGATATTGAAGTCAGAGAACTTGGTAGTGGGAAAAGTCGTAGGGAAGTTGCATGGGATTTGGGGCTGAACTTCCGGGTAACACCGAAGTTACCAATTGAAGATGGTATACATGCTGCACAAATGATGATACCGCGGTGTTGGTTTGACCAGGATAAATGCAAGGTCGGATTAGAAGCCTTACGGCATTATCACAGAGCGTATAATGAAAGAACACGAAGTTTTAGAGCCAGTCCTGTTCACGATTGGTCAAGTCATGCAGCCGATGCGTTTCGGTATTTTGCTGTCGGATTAAAAGAACAGAAAGATTGGTCGCATCCCCCGCAACAAATTGCGGCTAGTAATTATAATCCGTTTACGCATAAAGGAGATACATCATGGGTTTCTTAAGTCCAAAAGCGCCACCTGCGCCCCCTCCTCCACCGCCACCACCTCCTCCTCCGGGAATAGAGGGTGTCGATAAAGGAAAAATAGAGCAGGAAGAAAAGCGTTTAAAAAGACGTAAAGGCGTACAAGATACCATATTGACAGGTTCTGGATTAACACAAGAAGAAGGTGCATCAAGCACATACAAACCAACTTTACTAAAATAGGAGAATATTATGGGTGGATTTTTTGGCGGTGGTAGCAATAGGTCGTCTGCACCAGCAGTACAACCGGCTAAACCATATGTAGCACCAGCACCAGCTATTCGTTCGGAAGAACAGGAATCAGGAAAAAAGAAAAAAAAGAAAATGGTTTCTGGCGAAGCAGCAACAATGTTGACAGGCACAGAAGGTTTAACAACATCAAAATCAAGCAAATCAACGAAATCTTTATTAGGAGACTAATATGCCTATTGCAGACAAACGTGCAGTAGCGTTATTAAGTCAGCTTAATGTTTTAGAAAATCAGCGTTCCGTATGGGAAAGTCATTGGCAAGAACTTGCTGATTACATTAGTCCACGGAAAGCGGATATAACAAAACGTAGAACGGCTGGCGATAAACGTACCGAATTGATATTTGACGGCACCGCTATTCATGCAGCGGAAATGTTAGCAGCGTCTTTGCACGGCATGTTAACCAATCCGTCTACACCGTGGTTTAGTCTGAAGTTTAAAGACCGTGTGTTAGATGGTAATGATGAAGCAAAAGAATGGTTGCAAGGTGTAACCGAAGTTATGTATTCCGCATTTCATCGTTCTAACTTTGCCGAAGCCGTGCATGAATTGTATTCGGATTTAGTGGTATTTGGTACAGGCGTTATGATGGTGGAGCGCGATGCGTCTACAAACCTAAGATTTTCAACACGCCATATTGGTGAATGTTTTATATCGGAAGATGCGGAAGGCCGTGTCAATGCGGTGTATCGTAAATTTAAAATGACTTGCATAGCCGCAAAAGAAACCTTTGGCGTAGAAGCCTTGCCAACCAGTATGCAGAAAAAAGCTATGGAAGAACCGTACACCGAAGTTGAGTTTTGTCATATTGTGCATCCTAGAGACAATTATGATCCTAATAAGGTGGATGGTCTTAATAAACCTTACGCATCTATTTATATTGATCCAGAAGATAAACAAATTATTTCCGAAGGCGGATTCGATGAACTCCCTTATATGTGTCCGCGCTGGTTAAAAGCCAGCTTTGAACGTGGTTATGGGCGCTCCCCGGCTATGACAGCGTTAGCCGATACAAAAATGTTATCCAAAATGTCGGAAGTAACTATTCGGGCAGCACAAAAGCAGGTTGACCCTCCGCTTATGTTGCCCGATGACGGTTTTATGATGCCTATTCGTACTGTTCCTGGAGGATTAAATTTCTATAGAAGCGGTACAAGAGATCGTATTGAGCCATTAAATACTGGCGCAAACAATCCTTTAGGCTTGCAAATGGAAGAACAAAGACGTCAAGCTATTCGTGCAGCGTTTTATGTAGACCAGCTTATTCTAGGGCAAGGGCCACAAATGACGGCAACAGAAGTTATACAGAGAACTGAAGAAAAAATGCGTCTATTAGGCCCAGTTCTTGGAAGGCTGCAAGCCGAACTATTGCAGCCATTAATTGAAAGAGTGTATAGCGTATTAACACGCCAAGAATTATTTGCACCGCCACCAGAATTTTTACAAGAAAACGATGTAGAAATAGAATATGTATCACCGTTAGCAAAAGCGCAACGCTTTGGCGATATACAATCTGCTATGCGTTTATTTGAAAGTCTGGCTCCGTTATCGCAAGTTAATCCGGGCGTATTTGATTATGTGGATATGGATGGATTAGCCAAGCATATTATTAGAGTGTTAGGTGTTCCTGCAACAGTTGTGAAGTCGGATGAACAAGTTGTTCAAGAACGCCAACAAAAAGCAGATCAACAAGCAGAGATGGCGGAACAAGAGCAGATAGCAAACCAAGCCCAGGCTATGGGTGATGCCGCTCCAATGGTTAAGGCGTTACAGCAGTAATGTTTAAAAACGAAAAAGATCGCATAGAAACTTATAAAAGAATGTTTGCAACCGATGACGGCAAACAAGTCTTAGAAGATTTAAAAGAACGGTTCCATATAGAAACAATGACATTTGTTGATAACAACCGGGATTTGAGTT
>Ga0209645_1001578_pt1 | contig 11274 bp, 12 predicted proteins | sample ETNvirenome_6_30_FD_184070 | JGI IMG/M metagenome (GOLD analysis project Ga0209645, IMG submission 184070) | Marine viral communities from the Pacific Ocean - ETNP_6_30 (SPAdes) (version 2) | ecosystem: Environmental > Aquatic > Marine > Oceanic | place: Pacific Ocean | collected 2013-06-19
CTGGGACAGTAAAAAGAATTATCAGTGATATGGAAGCAGCTGGTTTTGACATGGCTGTACCAAGGAACAGCAAAGGTCTGTCAGAGCTTGATCTAGCTCTCGTGAAAAACCCGTTGTTTGGACGAATGGTTGCAGGCCGGTTTGACCCGATTGCTGGGCAAAGTCAGCCAATGCCAAATCCTATTTTCAACACGCCAATGGTGACGCAGGCAAGGCAGAACCCATACATGCGTCTTGTCTCGGTGTTCCAATCTGCTGTTTCAAAAATTAGAAACTACAGCGTGACGGGCAGGCCACTTCAGGCAATGAACGCAGTGGCTAACGCTGCAATGATCGCAGCGGGTATCAAGTATTTGACACGAGCAACAATCGCAGCTGTTGACGAAGAGCTTCGTGGCAATCCCGCACCAGCTGGAGCACGATTCGATGCCGAAAGTATTTCTCAATTTTTGAGAACAGGTGCGATTGACATCATGTCTTCAGGCGGAGCAATGATCCCTGGACCCACTGCACAGCTTGCAGGTGCAGCAGGTGCAACACGAGCCCCCGCAATCGAAGTGGGCGAAGCTATTGGCCTGATTGAAGAAGGCGAAATGTCTACTTACGACAGTGACCTGCCAGTTGCTGCGATGATAAAAAACTTCAAGGAAATAGGCGAAGACGTGCTTGCTACAGTCGAGAAAATCCAAAATGGTGAAGAGCTGACTGACGAGGACATTGTTTCACTAACCTCTGGATTTCTTACCTTTGCAGGATTGATTACACACAAAGTAGGCGGACAAGACGGGGCACGTGTATTCACCGAATCCTTCATTCTTCTGCACCAGCTTGTCTTCATGGCTGCATCACTGGAGCCAAGACGAGAAACGATTACAATCGAAGGCGGAGATTTGCCTACTTTTGACCCTGATGCCGATTCTATTGATACGGAGCCAAGCCCATGACCCTCACGAGTGAACAACAGAGTGTTTCTTACACCAGCACGGCAAGTCAGACGGCTTTTGCTGTGCCATTCCGCTTCTTTGCCGACACCGATCTCAAGGTGTTGCACAACGAAAGTGGCACTGAAACGCTTATCTCCACGTCCGTATACACAGTATCTGGAGCTGGTGATGCCAGTGGCGGCACGGTCACATTCAACAGCGGGCTTAGCAACGGGACTGTGGTAAAGATCAATCGAGTCATCCCTGAGACGCAATCTCTGGATTTGACGACGACTGGGGTGTTTCCGGCTGAATCAATCGAAGAGGCTTTTGACCGGCAAGTATGCCTGATGCAGCAGTCGTTGAGCGTAGACACAACAGACGGCACAACCTTTGACGCAGAGTCGAAACGGATTGTCAACGTTGCAGAAGCTACAGCCAGCAACGATGCCATCAATAAAGCTACGCACGACGCACTCAAGACCCGCGTCTTAGCGGTTGAGCAGGCTGCTGGAGTGGGTCCAGGCAACACCCTCAACGTCCCAGACCCAAATGGGGAAGCGGACAATAAATTCATTGCAACTGCGTCTAACGCTTATGCCCTGAAGACAGCAGCACAAGTACGTGCAGCGTTGACTCTCGACACGACTGACAGCGTTACCCACGCCGCCATTACCGCGAACGGGGATTTGACCGCAACAGGCGACGTGGTGCTTGGCACTGCAAACACCAAAGATGTCACGATCAACAATAACCTTATTCTTGGGGTAGATGGTCAGATAAGAGCAGCAAGTGGTAATAAAGTTGGCCTCCGAGTAAACCACGACCAAGCCCTTGGAACGTTGCACATCTTAGAGGGTTCTGGAGGTGCTACAACTACAACGCCTAATGCTCTTGCCGACACTTTGATTTTGGACTCGCCCGCCACTGGGGCTACAGGGATGACAATCTATTTCGCAAACCCTGACACTGACAATGCCACGAGGAATGGTGCGATCTTCTTTGGCAATCAAGGCCAGAACACCCGTGGTGGCTTCCAATATCAAGCTTTGCAGCAAGTCTCATCGGCTGGCGATGACGACAATCTTTTTGTCAAAGTTGGAGGTGCAAACTTTGCCATATTCAAGAAAGGTGCGACTCAAGGGTTTTCTTCTCTTACGATGTCTCAAGAGACGCAAATCACCAACGTTAGAGATCCTCGTGCCGGATCTACTGGTGACAAAGATGCAGTCAACAAACGCACTGTCGAGGCGTTGGCTGGGTTCCGTGTTGCACAATTCTCTGCACACGCTGAGGTTTTGTCCCCAGGGGGCCAGGATGTCTTGTCTACTCAAGACCTAATTATCAGTGACAACGTAGGTCAGGGGGCTGACAACTACAACGTGTTTCAGAACAACACCAACTGGGTGACAGTCACCCCTGGCAGCAACAAATGGACGTTGCAGCCAGGTACGTATTACATAACCTGCGTAGGTGGACTCATGGTAAACCCAGGTGCATTGCCTACTAACATCCAAGTTTGCGGCCCATACCTGACCAACAACGCATCTACAGGGGCTGCGAACCACACTTCAAATGCAAACTTTACCTTGACCAACATCATCACTGATGACGGTGGACACCCTCTTTCACCTAGAGAGGGTGTAAGAACCGGTCTGACCGGAAACATGAACAACGAACGCAACCCACTTTGTGGGCCAACCTCCGGCATCGGAGGACCCAACCCCTTTGGAGCGACAGTTGTTGGAATTCAAGGTGTGAAAACAATCTCTACGACAACTGACTTCTTCCCCCACATTGTCTACAAGATTTCGCAAATTTTGAACACAGGTGCGATGTATAACTTCACGATCCAGAAGTTGGATGGCACTGTTTGATGTCTGACGTTGCTTCCCAGTTTTTAGCTCTGGCTGAAGAGCTAGAAAAAATTCACAACACCAACCGTATCACTACGGAGTACGGGGGACTTGCCTCGGCTGGGAGTGCAGGCGGTCCTTACGACTGGCAAGCTGAGTGGCATAATCAGGGTGTAGAAAACCCTGAACGTGCGATCATTGCAGGAAACCGAACCGGCAAAACTCGGACGGCGGCAGCTGAAGTTGCTATTCACCTGACCGGTCTTTACCCAGAGTGGTGGAAAGGACGCAAGTTCAAGACTCCTACCTCTTGGATTGTTGCAGGTCCGACTAACGAATTGACTAGAGACGTGTGCCAGTTTGCACTGCTCGGCGGCATGGAAGAAGGTACGAAGAGCCCAAGCGGCACGGGCTGGATACCGAAGAGCTGTATCAAAGAGGTTTCTTTCCGTCAGTGTGGTGTGCAGAACGTTATTGATGTGGTAAAGGTTCAGCATGCATCTGGTGGTATCTCAGAGCTTGCATTCAAGTCTTACGAGCAGGGGAACGTCAAGTTTCAGGGTGTCTCTCGGCATGGCGTTTGGCTTGACGAAGAACCAACCGATCAAATGATCTTCACGGAAGCCCAGACCCGTACCATCGACAAGAGCGGCATGGTTCTGTTTACTCGGACTCCACTGTTTGGTATGTCTGACGTGATCCGACATTTTGTTGACGGTGGGCCTGGAATCTACTACTCAACCGCTACGTGGGATGAATCGCCCCACTTGGACGTGAACGAAAGGGAGCGACTGCTCAAGTCATTCCCAGAACACGAACGTGAAACTCGTGCCAAGGGCGTCCCAATGATGGGCTCCGGCGGCGTATACCCCGTACCAGATGAGGAGATAGCTTGCGATCCATTCCCAGTACCCAGCCACTTCCGCCGCATTTGTGGAATCGACTTCGGCATCGACCACCCAGCCGCGGCAGCATGGATCGCATACGACGCGGACGCGGACACGGTGTACGTCACAGACTGCTACCGAAAAGCAGGTGAGACTGCCACGTACCACTCGCAAGCAATCAATACCCGTGGCGACTGGATTCCCGTCGCTTGGCCTCACGACGGCATGACCCGTGACAAGGGCGGAGGTAAGGCTCTACGAGATCAGTATGAGGAGCACGGTGTCAACATGATGCCTTTCTCTGCACGCTACGACGACATCAAAGGTGGCGGTCAAGCTAGAGAGCCCATCACAATGGAGATTTTGGAACGCATGCGGACTGGGCGGTTCAAGGTGTTCCGAAACCTGTCGGACTGGTTCGACGAAAAAAGGATGCTCCACCGCAAGGACGGCAGGATTGTGCCTGAGCGTGACGACATCGAATCCGCAACTCGATACGCCGTTATGATGCTGCGATACGCTGAGTCCGAAGCCGAATATGACACTCCAAATCAGGAGTTTGTAGACAACTACGATTACGACCCCCTTGAGGAGTTTCACAGATGATTGAGCCAGTCCTTGCAATTATTGATCCATTCTCGCTTCTCATTTACGCGGGCGTGAGTGCAGCTACTTCTGGCCTTATGGCTGGAATTAGCAGAAATCAAGCCCAACGAGATGCTGCCCGTCTTGAACGTCAACGGCTCGATGCCGAGCGTGCTGCGGCTTTGGAAGAGGGAGCCACCGAAAAGTTTTTGCAACAGTTGCGATCTGGAGACATTTCAAGGGCAAAAGTTGCTGAGGGCGGGTTTAGCTACGGCGGTTCAATCCTTGGTGGGGTTGAAGACGAGCAAGGCGGAGGTTTGTTGCAATGAGTTTGGGACACATGGTTATTGCGAGGTTTGAAAAAGCCAAGACATATAGGTCTAACTGGGACTATCACTGGCAAGAAGTAGCGGACCTAACCCTGCCAACACGCCAGTTCTCCTACGAGTATTCGTCTGGTGAGCAGCGGCGTAACAAGATTTTCAACGACACAGCTCCCAACGCAGCCCAAAGTCTGGCAGCAGCCTTGTCTGGCATGCTGACAAACACTAGCACCCGTTGGTTCATGCTCACCACTTCGGATCACAAAGTCGGGCAGCGAGAGTCAGTAAGGCGATATCTGCACGAAGCAACCACGGTCATGCTGGACTACTTTGACTCAAACAAGTCTCAGTTTGCTGTATCCAGTCACGAGTTGTTCCTTGATCTTGTGTCCTTTGGTACAGCTGTGATGTACCTGAACACTGAAGGCGACCACCTCGTCTTCCAAACCAGACAGCTTTCAAACTTCTACGTCATGGAGAACGAGTCTGGCGTCGTGACGGAGTGCTACCGAAACTTCAAGATGTCTTTGCGGGATGCATTGGACACTTTCGGTGACGAGCTGTCCGACGAGACTTTGCGAGCAGCAGACGAAAACTCTGGTAGCTACAACCCTGACGCCGAGATCGAGTTCGTCCACGCCATCTACAAGCGGCAGGAGCGTGACCCCTACAAGCTTGACGTGACCAACAAGGCGTTTGCCAGTATCTACGTTGAAGTAGCAAACAAGCACGTGGTAAGAGAGTCTGGCTTTGACCGTATGCCCTATCTCGTGCCACGGTGGTCGAAAGCTGCCGAGGAAATGTACGGTCGGGGTCCGGCGATGCAGGTGCTTCCAGGCATCAAGGTTGCCAACGCGATGTCACGAACACTGCTCGAAGCAGCTGAGCTGGCGATTAGGCCACCCCTGATGGTCCCTTCAAACAGCGTAGAAGGTCCAATCCGAACGTCCCCTGGCTCGATCCTCTACTACCGCTCTGGCACGAGAGAAGTGCCTCAGCCGCTGGTGTCCGGTGCAAATCCAGCAGTCGGGCAGGCACTGCTTGAGAAGCAGGAGCAACGTATCGAAGAGGCGTTCTTCCTCGACAAGCTGACGTTGCCAATGAATGACCGGATGACAGCTACTGAGATTATTGAACGTAGGCAGCAAGGGCTCATGTCTGCCGCCCCCGTCCTTTCTCGGCTGTATTCCGAATGGCTGAACCCAATCATCGAGTTTACATACTCTTACATGAGGTCCAAAGGTGCACTTCCTGAGCCGCCGGAAGAGCTCAAAGGTACAGGGCTCAGCATTGAGTACCGATCCCCGATGGCTAACTCCAAGCGTTCAGCTGAATCGCAAGCATTTTTGCAGTCCCTTCAAGTGGTGCTTCCCCTTCTACAGGCCAACCCAGGCGTGTTTGATAACATCAACGCTGATGCTGCCGTGCGAACAATCATGGCTGCTAACGGCGTAAACCCCAAGATGATGCGAACGGAACAGGAAGTTGCTCAAATTCGACAGGCGAGAGCTCAGCAGGAGCAGCAGGTTGCTCAGGCACAACAGATCCAGCAACAAGCAATGGCAGCAAGAAATACTGCCGCTGCCGCGAAGGACATACGAGATGCACAGCAACTTTGAGCAAATTCAAGCAATCAAGAACGTGTTCTCGTCCGACGAGGGTAAAAAAGCCCTTGAAGGCATCCGAAAGGCATGCAGCATGGATAACACCACGTTCCGCGATAACCCAACTCTCATGGCCTTCGAGGAGGGCCGTCGTTCAATCGGGCTCTGGATACACGAAATCGTGAGCGGCGATTACACTGTTCAACAGGAAAGTCAAGAGCAATACGACCCTCTTGATATCGAGGACTAACAATGGCTTTTGGAAGCACAAAGAAGGCAGTTACTGATCTGGTTCATGCGAGCGAAATTACTCGCCCTTGTCAAATCGCAAGCTTTTGGCAAGTAGTCAACGGTGATCTCGAATCACAGGACAACAGTGGAACGCCAGATCCGTATGGAGACTCTCCATCAAGCACCCCGCACTTCATCTCGATTCCTACTGGAACGACTCTGCGACTGGGCGTGCGGTACACAGCTGGGCAATCCATGTCTACCGACCCTGTGCTCCAAGTGTTTGGTCGAACCGTTGCACCCCTTGGTACACAAGACAACACCGAGACAACCAACCAAGGAAGCGTTGGGATCTGGCAGCGTCTCCTGTCAAAAGCGGGAGACATTGACTCTACTTTTGTAGATGCTTCAACCGATATTAGTGACGGCACGTACGAATACACAGCCTCGGACTTAGACGCTCACTCCTACGATTTGGACGGCTGCAACCAAGTGATTGTTCTTGTGAAAACTGCCGCCGCAGGTGTGACAGGCGACGTTGAATGCATCGGGAAAGTGATCTGATGAGCAACATTGTCCGGCTCTCTAACCGTGATTGGGTCGGCATTGTTTGCACGACTGTCTTGTGTATTGGCGGGCTATACAAGATGCTTTCCGATCAACAGGGGAAAATCAATGAATTGGCTATCACGCAAGCAGTCACCATCGCACAGCTCGAAACCGTTGCCAGGATGCAAGAACGCATCTTGTCAAGGTTGGAAGCGTTGGAACAGCAGTGAATCTGGGGCTTGCTGCCTTCGTTCCGTTGCTTTTAGCCTCCTCGTGCCAGCGGCAATCGCTTGTGCCGTCCTCATCGTCGCTACCCTTGCCGGATGCAAGTCAGGTGGACCCCACATTGAGTCCACTGGTTTGGGTAGGCAGCTTGGGTATCCTGGGCGGCCTGATTTTGATGACTATCAGCCGATTCCTCATGTTGCCCTTGAGGGGCCAGCTACCATTTCTAGTTGGGATCGGGTTGGTCTTGCTTACTTATACAATTCAAAAGTACGATCAGGTGCTTATATTGCCAGCAGCGATTACTAGCGGCGTACTAGCAGCCGTATCAGTCTTTCTCTCTTTCAAGAAGCTAAGGAAAACAGTATGTCCGACATTGGAACCGTCATCGCCGTCGTCCTCTCCTCCTACGTCTTTGGAGCCGCCACCGGACCCTACGCATGGGGCTGGCTAAAGTCACGCGGTCAAAAATGGTGAGATGATGACCACCGCCAGATTCCTTGCTTTTTCTTGCGTCCATCACCCTTACGCAAGTAAGGCGGGGATTCGTTGGCTCTTAGACAAAATCGCAGAACACAAGCCTACGCACCTCGTGTGTCTAGGCGATCTTATTGATGGTGAAGCTGCATCTGTCCACGAATCTGAGTCAGACCATGACCTGTACGACGAGTACGCAGAGGCCAGTGCCTTCTTAGCTGACTGTCGGGAGCAGGCTGACGACCCAGTATGCGTGTGGACGCTGGGCAATCACGATGACAACGTGATGAAACCAGACCCCAGGAGGGTTCCTAGAGGGCTTAGATCACTGGTTCACTGGAACGAGCACCGAGCTTTTGGCGAAGAATTCCGTAGATGGGCTCAATACCCATACATCAAATCTCAAAAATGCGTCTACAACCTCGGTCAGGTCCAGTTTTTCCACGGATTTGACGTAGCAGCCAATTCTGACGAGCTGGAGGGCTTGCAGATCAACTACTGCAATGGGTCACATCCGTGGCGGCTGACCGTCAGAGGGCACACACACCGCCCTGTAGGGGTCACACAGGCCAAACGGACCAGTAAGGTACTCCTGCCTCACTTCTACTCCAACGTCGGTACAATCGGATTTGGAGACAAGCAACCAGAATACATGGCAAGAAAGGATGTCACCCAATGGGGAGCCGCAATTCTGGTAGGAGAAGTGGAGCTGGGAAGAAGGGTAAGTCGTGCCACCTCGAAAGAGTGGTCCGCGCATTTGGAGCGTATGTAGAGCCAGTCATTGTGCACTGGATAGATTCATGCGAACCCTCACCCAACGCTGAAGTTGAAAAGACAGACCTGCCCACGCCACAGGACATCTGGCAGTGCGGCTTCTTGGTACATGAAAGCGACACGCACGTTGTCATTGCAGGCGGATTGAAGCCTGAGCAAGAGACAATGGACTACGTAATATCAATACCCAAGTTTGCTGTGCAGTCGATCAGTCGATGTAATTACCAAAATTAGATTGAGCACGCGGGATGATGTAAGTCGCGTAGGCATGCACAGTCGGAGTGCCAGAGATCGTTGCTGGGTCAGCACCGGCAAACGTAGCAAGGATCGACGTGTCAGCCGAGTATTTATATCCAATGGCTGGAAGGTTGTCGGCAGATGCTCGTTTGGTTACAGCGGAGGCAGCTGAGAACGCAGTCAACAGACGGTCGTCGTCTCCCGAATCCCCAACCTTGTATTGCACCGCAGCCGTGTGAGCTTCAACAACGAACACGAAGTCAAGCAAAATTGCGTTCTCAGGAAGCTGAAAGAGCGTCAGGGTATCTCCAACGTTTTCAGAAGCATCCAGCGTGTAGGTGCTGTAGGCGTGAAACGTTTGCAGCTTGTCGCCGCCAAGTGAAGTTGGATCAGCCCTGCCGGACCTACCCGCTTCGAGAGTGGAGTTGAAGTTAGCCATTACTTCTTACCTTTTTTCTTCTTCTTCAAAATGGCTTGCTTGATGCGAGGTGGCAACTTCTGCTGAGCAGGAGTGAGCTTGCCATTGGTTTTCTTCATCATCTTCTTTTTCTTGCTGTGACCAGGCATTACTTCCTCTTTCTGGGCTTCATGCCCTTCTTCTTCATGTTGATAGCAGTTGCCGCTTGTTGGCGGCGACGAGCTGGTTTGGCTTTACCGGTTGCTTTTGGCTTTCCGTACATTTTGCATCCCTTCCCGTGCATACTAACACCGCCATCTTCGACGAGCAGCACAGATACGCTTCTTAGGTGTCTTGGAACAACTGATGCCATGCATCTTCATTTGACCCGCACTACGAGAACAATACGACTTCCGACGCTTCGCCCTCGCACCAGTTGGTTTCTTCTCAGTGACTGCGGTCTTGAGCTTTGACCCTGGGTTGCGTCGTCGGTACGCGGCAACGCCCTTTTTGGTCATGCCCGCTCCTTTGGAGGTCGGACGCTTGTGCCCGCTTTTCACGGACATCCCCTTCATTGTGCCTTTTTTCTTAGCCATCGCATTGACCCCATTCGGATAGGACTTTCACAATAGCGTTGAAACCATTGTTTGTCTGGTAGTGGTATCGATAACCAGCCACATCACCCAGCACTTGTAACAAGTCTTGGAACCCAACCACACCATCTTCATTCAGGTCGGATGGGCACGAGTTATCCGGGTAGTAGCAAACTTGGTATGGCGACGGTTCACACGGGTGGTCGTTGCCACAAGCAAAGCGAACAACGCCAGAAGACGCGAAGGAATTGGGACCAGTGAACCGAGCGATGTGAAACGAACCGGGCCACTTCTCACTCATCCAATCAACGTCTGCGTCCCATCGAATCAGGTCGCCGTAGTCATTCTGCGATGGGGACGAGCAACACCTCTGGTTTGGAATCTCACCTACAGGTAATGGCTCCCAAACCTTGATTACTTTGTTCAGTGTTGGGTGTGGGGTAATGAGATCCTTGTGCTGCTGCTGCACCATCGGATAGCGGTATTGATTCTGGTTGCCGTACTTCTTACCGAGTGGCCCATGCAGAATCCATGAGTCACACCATGCGTAATCGAGGTCAACCATGTCAGCCGTTCGTGGGCAGCATCCTTGTGGGCCTTCAAACACCCAGTTGATCGGGGTGAAATTCATGCCCAGATACATCCACCGCTGGTAGGGGTTGGCTTGAATGCACTCCCAATACTCACCTGCTTCGGGGCAGAGAATCCCGGTGTCTTGGTTCCAGTAGTCGATGCACTCTTGGCAGTTTTCCAACCAAGGGTAGACGCTGTCAGGTCTGTGATTCTTGAATACGTCACCGTCGATTGCCCAACTAAATGCACGGGCTGGCGACTCGTTGCCACGGGTACAACCAATCATGTACGGGCGGCGTGGATCACCGTTGGGGTAGGAGAAGTCAGGATCAAACCCAGTCTGAATGTAGACATCGAACGTCCGACCAAACGGCGTCAGCCGACCAAGGTCGTCAATCCACATAGCTACAGCATCAGGGTCGGAGGGCGGACCACTCGATGCGACTGCCAGCAATAGTGTTGAGATCATTTTTTCTTCCAAGAGATGCGTGCAGAGCCGCGTTTGCGTTTCGCAGCACTTGTGCACTGGGCTTTGGTTGGCCTACAGGCCGGATAAGGACGCTTCGATCCCCCTCTTGCAGACTTACGCCCGCAAGGCTTACCGGTTTTACAGTCAATCCAGCCCTTGCCCTTGTTCTGACCAAACCACTTACGAAGACCACCAGATGTCGCAGATTTCTTAGCCACGATTACGGCCTTTCTTGGTTAGAAGCCAGAAAATACCCAAGGACATCACCCCAGGATTAGGGACAACACGAGAAGAATAACCCCAATCATGCACATACAAGTCATCTTTTGACCAATCAGGCTCCCCATCAATCCACCATGTCGTCAAAGGAGGCAAGTCAGAGAAAAGCACGCTCCCCTCATACTGGCCCTCAGACGCCCACTCGCGGCTTCTGGGCGTATAAGCCATACCTGACCCCATGTCGCCGCTGTCTGGGCTTACAGGGGCTTCTACGAGCCCTGTTGAGGTCACGGCATCAGCCGTCGAAAAAGCTGACTCCAATGCCTCTTGACCGAGGATCGTGCCCATGCAC
>Ga0209645_1001579_pt1 | contig 11270 bp, 26 predicted proteins | sample ETNvirenome_6_30_FD_184070 | JGI IMG/M metagenome (GOLD analysis project Ga0209645, IMG submission 184070) | Marine viral communities from the Pacific Ocean - ETNP_6_30 (SPAdes) (version 2) | ecosystem: Environmental > Aquatic > Marine > Oceanic | place: Pacific Ocean | collected 2013-06-19
CAAGAAGGACTATTGGGATAAGAATAAAGTAGACCAATTACCTGAAGATTTAAAACATATATTTTTTGATATGTGTGTGAATCAAGGTAGAGGAACAGCAGTAAAGATACTACAAAGAGCAATCAATGGTAAGGGTGGTAAACTAAAAGTCGATGGTGGATTTGGACCTGGTACAAAAGGGGCACTTGATAAGTATAAACCCTCATTGGATAGGGTAAGATGTTATAGGTTGAAACATTATTATGATTTAGTCAATAGAAAACCTGAACAAGAAAGATTTTTATTTGGATGGTTCAAAAGGGCACTTTCTGTATAATAAAAACTTTTTATCTTATATTTATATATGAGTTTCACATCGGGTAGAGCTCAAAACAGAGGATGGGGAGCATAATTACTACAACCCAGTAGAACAAGTAACGATAGAGATTATGTTTCTAATTCAATTAAAAGAACACCCGCTCTACTCTGTTTACCGATGTGACAAACTCATTAGGGATAAAATAGGAGTAAGAATATGGCATTAGTTGATTTAGTCAAAGGAAAAGACACACCTACACCCAATAAAGGTGCAACAGGTAATATTCCAACTGATTCACCAGCAGGTGCAGGAGAAAATTTTGTACCATACTCTTCAAGGATAATAGATGGAGCAAAAGATGTAAACCCATTGGGAAGTCCAATTGGAAGACATCTAAATGGTGGTCGTGATGTCTTACCGACTGGAAGTCCAATAGGTAGACATATCGATAGTGGAAATACCATATTACCACAAGGTAGTCCACGAGGAAGACACACACAATCTCCACTCGGTGTGGGAACAATTAGAAAATCACCATTAGCTGGAGAGTAAAGTGAATCAAGCCGACAGAAAAGAATTTGATTTAATACATAACAAGATAGACAACATCACCAAGTCTATCGAGGATTTGAAAGAAGATATGTCCATGGCACATGGAAAGACAGACGCAAGTTTATCATTCCTCAAGGAAAATCTATTCAATCCACATGAAGGGTTATGGTCAGAAACAAAACAGAATACCCAATTTAGGGAAAACTCACAAAAGTGGAGAGGAATAATCGGAGTCGGTTTTGTTGGTTTAGTATTGGAAAAAGTTTGGAGTATGTTCCAATAAAAAAGAAAGAAGTTATATTAAGGTTATGTGTGACTTATGTATATTAGAAGATAGAACAAATACCTACCATGAAACAGATGAGTTCATAATATTAGATTGTGACTCCTGTTTGATACCAATGGCAGTATGGAAAGAACACACAATGAGTTTGAATCCAAAGGATGAGAAACGAATGGAAGATTCACTAATCAGAGTTGCAAAACAATTTTACAACCATGATAATTTTAGGATAGATAAAAACCAAAGGGCGATACCCGACCACCTACATTGGCACGCCAGATTAATTGTTCCATCGAATCCATATGGGTAAGGTATTTTTAGATTGTGGGGCTAACAAGGGACAATCATATGATTGGTTCATGAAGAATAAAGGTTCAGATGAGTGGGATGTACATTGTTTCGAACCCTCACCTGAATTCGTCTCATCCTTATCAAGTAAACCTATGACTTATCATCAGAAGGCGGTTTGGATAGAAGATGGTAAAGATACTTTTTATGTTAGAGGTGGTTTAAGTTCTACACTATATAAAAACAAACAAGACAATATCAAAAAACAACCTCAAGAAGTAGAGGTCGATACGATAGATTTTTCACAATTCATAATTGATAACTTCAACAAGGATGATTACATAATTCTTAAGATGGATATTGAAGGTGGTGAATATAAGGTTATAGATAAAATGTTACATGATAATACATTTGAATACATCGATGAGTTCTATGTGGAGTATCATGGAGCAAAAATAAAGGATTTATACCCTTATTTTGACGAGGTCTTTGAAAGAGAAGGAGTTGATGCAAAAACATATCAACTCAATAAAATAAATAAATATGATTTAAAGTGTGAGGTATACCCTTACCAAACTTGGGTAAAATTCTAATGATATCAAGAGAAGACATAAAAAGGCTAAGAAACCAAAAAAACGCAACACACAAAGATACGCCTATCGATAGGTATAACGAACCCATGTACCAAAAAAACGCATCACACAGAAATACGCATCACACTCGTCAAGGTGGACGGACAGACCATTCGACTTCGTCTCATGGACTGGTCCCGTCAAGCACCGACAGAGTCATGGGAGTTCTGAGAAATGTGTGCGTGGTGATATGGGGATATTCGGGTATCTTATGGAGTAATATAGTAAGGGAAGTCAAGATAATAAGAGATGTGATATGGAAATAATCGACTACTCTGTGATTCTTGCATTCCTGTGGTTTGGGTTGTCATTGGTCAAGTGGAGGAGTCGTGGGACTCGATAGATACACCAAACAATTAATCATCTCCATGATTCCTAAGTGGATAGGATTGGGGCTGTTAATCTTAATAATAATATACTATCTGAAAGGAGTAACATAATGATAGGTGAGATAATCTTTTGGTCATTAGCCATATGGGTGTGTGTGAGATTCAACAAGGATTTACACAAGGATATATTTCCAATGAAAAAACGACAATGGAAGTTCGTGAATGAAATAGATGGACAAGAATACACAATAGAGGAGATGTGATGAATTTTATAATTTTTTTTATCATGAGTATTGCCGTGATATGGGGAATACTTGAGTACTTTGGAGTGGGTAATGATTGATTGGATTGTTTTTATAATGATTGGTGTGGGAATACTAATGAGCGTGGATGTGGTGGATTGGTTATGTGATTGGGTCGAAGGATTGTTTAAATGATTGAATGCATGATGATGTTATGGATGATGGTCATAATGGGGATGATAACCTTGTGGATTATGATAGAATCACAAAAAGATTAAAGGAATTGGAGAAGACTCAGTTATTGATAATGGAGTCCTTGCATAGAATAGAAAGGATATTGAGAAATGAGGAGAAGACGAAGGAAGAGAAGGAGAAGGAGAGATGGGAACCAAAACCACCATTCTACTACCATAAGAAGCGTTGATTTACATGGTTGGACATATCAAGAGGTTGAGGATAAATTATTGAGTGATGTTGTTATGTTGGATTTGGAAGGAGTGTGTCCCATACACATCATTACTGGTAATAGTGAAGGGATGAAAACCCTTGTTAAAAAGATTTTAAAGGATTGGAATGTTGAAGATACACCTAATTCAGGAGTGTTGAGTGTTAGATAAGTACTTGAGAATAAAAGAATACATCATAAACCCTATTATATGGTTGGGGATATTGGTGTATTGTATATGGTGGTGATGAGGTCGGGTCGTCCCGCCCCGAAAATCCACATACCGATTTTAAGACCTCTGAGTTAGGTTTGACGGCCATAGAGACAACCACTCTATGGTTTTTTTGTGCCCATTTCTATTTATATATGAGTGATATGGTTTTCTCGAAAGGAGAACCAAATGAATAATATTTTACTACAAGTTATGGAGTGGCTTATATTTCACTCCATTGAAATATTACTAACGATTTTGTGTGTTGGGATATGGAAACTATGGTGGGAAAATTCATGAGAACCGAACCCATGAATTCCATTGATTTTTTAGTAATCACAATCCTAATGTCAATCGTAATTTATTTATTCAACTACATAAGGAAAAACAAGTGATGGATAAACTCAAGGACTTACAAAAACCCTTGAATGTTGAGAAAGAAGTTAAGACACTAAAGAAAATAATATTGAATCCCAGTAGTGTATATGGTCATGGATTGATAAGTGTTAACGACTTTGATAAGATGATTAAACGAATAGAATTATTGGAAGAAAAAGTCAGACAACTAAGAATCCACACCAACACAAATGATAACATGGATTTATTAAAAAATGATTGAACCCTCGATAGAAAATATCTTACTAACATTGGTTATATTATTGGTCATGGACTCAATAGTACAAGAAATATTCTAACCACTTTACCCCATTTCCCCCCACAATTAACCCTATCAACCCTATCAGTATATAAAAAAAGTCTCTCGTCTCTGTCTGTTTGTCAGACTTTTTTTTGCTACGAACTTGAAGATATGTCGTAGTGTCATATCGGTATAATGTCGGTACTGATGATTATTTTTTATCGCTCGGTTTGGGCCTTGGATTCGGAACCCTGACACTCTGTCACACCCTCTGTAAGAGTTTTTTTCGCACTTATCCGTATGTCATAATGTCATGGTAAAATAAATAAAAAAATAGCTTGACTCATATATGTTTTTATTCGTATATTCTTAATGTCGAGAAGTGCCTAATACACCCGGTTCGAAAATAATTGAAAAAAAGCCTTGACATTGTCATATATTCTTTGTATATTATGGGGTAATTAATAAGGGATATATAATGAATACACCACTTCAAAAATTTAAAGTTATCAAGGGTAATCAGCTCATCAGTTATTTGATGTACCAATTCAACTACACCCGTAAACAGGCCGAGTTCCTTGAAAAAAGGATGGTCGGTGGATTTAAAGTACAGGTAATATATTAAAATAATTTAAAAAAAGACTTGACTCATATATGATTTTATGTGTATATTCTATCATGAATAAGGAGAGAAAAAAAATGATTTAAACAAAACCCGTCTCTTACTGAGATAAAAGTGACTAAGGGTCAGTCACACGAACTAACTAAGTAAAAGGAGTCTACATGACTATCAAAGAAATAATAATCGAAGCACTTCACGACCCACAAAATCGTAGGGAAGATGGTAGTGTGAAATGGAATTGGGTTGATTCAGACCTATGGTTACATCCTGAATCCAAGAAGTTCTCTGACGAGGAGAAGATAGAAGGATTGGATAACTTTCCTGATTCGGAAGTTCCTGTATGGGGTACATTTACTCCAAGAGTAACACACCCATTACCTTAAAATAATTGAAAAAAAGCCTTGACTTTCTCGTTTTTTATTCGTAAGTTAGGGTAACAATTAAAGGAATAAATTATGGATTTGAATGAATACTTGAATAGTACTGGTTTCACCACCGACAACTTGGAATTACTACCGAGTGTGGGAGCCGTTATCAATACCAAGACTGGTGATGTCTTCCCCATTATGGCGGATGATACAATTGATTTTACCGATGGTATGTGTGTGGTTGAGATGTATAACGACCCATTCAATAGTGAGGAGTGGTTTACATCATTACATACCTGTGATAAACCCGTTGTGGATAAAACATTAAAAAACTTAGGAATAACAACTTTTTCAACTTTTTATTAAAAAACACTTGACATTGTCAGCATTTATTCGTAAGATCAAGTAACAATTAAGGACATATTATGAGAGACATATTTGATAAAGAATTCGTAAAGGAAATGGATGACTTCTTCGCCGAGATAGATAAAGCTATCGGAAGAGATCCTGAAGAGGTTGATGTCATTACCGACCATCTACCTGACCCAATTGATGATGACGAAGCCGAGTATTGGGAAATGAAAGCCGAAATACATAATGGTATATAAGGTGTAGATAAAAAGATTTTATCTCTCAATAGTACTCATCTCGAAGGGTACGGAAGTGGTGGGTTTTAATAATATATTCCTTTTCCCACCACTTCAATTATTTTAAAAAAAGACTTGACTCGTATTGGTTTTTATCAGTATATTCTACCATAAGAGATAAGGAAAAAATTATGAAGAAAAAAACAAAAGAATACACAGACCAGCAATTGGGATACTTCCAAGCCATGAATGACATGGATGATGGTATGGTGGATGATGTCCAAGACATCGACTATGTGGACTACCTATTAGGTGATAGGGAGAACGGATACGATGGTGTGGACATGGACACCGAGTTCAACGACTTGGACGACTCAAGCGATTGGTACATGGACTAACTCCCAAGGTAGTGGAGATACAAGGGTCAGGTTCGAATCCTGAACACCGTGAGCTAGACCATAGGTTCGCTCGACCAAACAACACGCTTATGACAAACTGACAGAGGGGGGTATGGGGTTTGTCGTGAATCGGCGAGTCTGACATTATGACATGGGCATCTGACTCGAATGCATATCGAGGTCAATTTTTTTCTCTATAGCTCTTGATAGGGCTGGGGTATCTCTAACGAGATAAAAATTATTTAACGAAGGTAATAGTATGAAAATAAAAATAGAAAAGAAACTGAATGGTGATGACATCATCAAAACAGAAGAACTACATATTGAACTACCACAAACAATTATTGATGAATTGGATTGGGAAGATGGTACTGTAGTTGAATGGGAAGTTCAAGGGAAGGGTTTGGTTGCCCTCAGAAACATAGAAGGGATTGACATAGAATGAGCATGAAATTGGAAAATATCTCCCAAGAGGATTACGACCATTACTACCATAAGTGGTTGTACTACTATGGTGGGGCTGGTGATGTGGTATCGCTCAAAGAGTTCGTCATGACTTATGATGCCGATAAATGGGGTGACATCAATGTCTACTCCTCGAATGTCTGTCCTTGTATAATGTGTATGTCCAAATGAGAGAAGTACCAAGACCACTACTGCAGGAGATATACCAAGACAGACCATGGCACATGATGGTGTGTTGTATATTGTTGAACTTGACCAAAAGGGAGCAGGTTGATTCCATACGACATGATTTGTTTAGATTCTATCCCACACCTCAAGATATGGCTAAGTGTGATGAAAAGATTTTATCCTTATTATTACAACCTCTTGGTCTATACAACAGAAGAGCTCATACATTGAAAAGATTTTCACAGGATTATATTAATGGTTTTACCAATATCAGAGAGTGTTACGGCGTAGGTCAGTATGGTGAGGATTCATGGAATACATTTCAACTCATGACTCCAACCAATCATTCCCAAGATAAGGTATTGGATATGTACATCAAGGAGTTGAATTGAAGAAGGAACATTTATTGGAGAAGTTATATCAATTACAAGAACTCATCCACAAGACCGAGCCCGATAATCCGCCAGACTCACACTTGTTCAGTATGCATCAAATCGATAATGCCAAACACATAAGGGATGTGGACGAGGAGAGATGTAACAAACGAGACATAGTGGATATCATGTTGAAGAGCAATACCATATGGGGTATTCGTAACAAGATATGGAATGGAGAATGGGATAGTCTTTCCCCATTGATTCAATTGGAACAAGAACTCAAGGACTTTCTATCTCAAGGTCAGAAGATTAACGCCATTAAACATTATCGTAGAACCATGAATGAACAATTCAATGTGGAAATCACCTTGAAGAACGCCAAGATGACTTGTGATGCATTACTCACCCAAAACATTGATTTAATGAAAGGTTTGGACAATCAATAGTACTATTTATTCTAAAGGAGAATCAAATGAATGATTTAGAAAAGGCTGTCATGAGAATAGGTATGTTAATCGTTGTAGGATGTATGATAATACTATACCTACAATTGATTAGTTGTACCAATGCTCCAAATGGTGCCTTCAACCATACCTCACCACAAGTGAGTATTGATGGTGAAATAGTCAAGGATTGGCCCAAACACAAACCCATAGATAAACATTATATTAAGGATGTCCGCGACGAACTACACGAATATAAGTTACCTGTGATTATGCACTCCCATACCCAATTGGTTCAGTTTTGTAAGATACATAAGGGATGGGAAGTCTTGAAGGCCTATTGGAACCCCAAGATAGATGGGTATGATTATGTGGTTAGTCGTCATAAGAAGTTTTAGACGGCGGCGTATTAAAGAGTATTAGTCGTCTTTTTTAGGCGTATCTTTTTTACCTGCGTTTTTTTAATGTGGTTTTTTTAAAATAGTACTTGACTTGTATTGTTTTTATTCGTAAGTTCTAACCTAACTAAAAAAAGGATATACAAAATGGATGAATTCAAAACACATAATATAGTAACGAGATTTGGAACCTTTACCCTTGAGTATGGTGAATGTACCACGGCACCAGGTTATAAACCTGAATACATGGTTGAGTTAAAGTTCAACGATACTTACTTAGGTCATACCATCATAGTGGGTGACCCAAGAGACATGGGTAGTGAGGCCATAGCCAAAGTATTTAATAACAATCAAGATAGAAGTGAAGTAGCTGTGAGGTTAGCGTAATGAATGACACAATGATAATGGACTTGGATATATTGAATATCCATTGTGATTCCGTAGATGATACACTCGAACAAGTAGGTGAACATTTGGGTATTAAGGAAACACCATTCAAGTTTGATGATGAAATAGAAAGAATGGAGTTTATGGTTAAGATGTTGTACAAACATTCGCATCTACTCAAGGATTCTCGTTGGAGTTTAGCTCAGGCATGATGAATTGTGAAAAGTGTGATGGTGTTATTGATGAACACAGATATCATTTAGGTTATAAAGAATGTACTGATTGTAGTGAAGAGGAAAAGTATTCAGCTCATACGGTTTATCCGCACAAGACTGGTGGTTATGTACAACCTGTAAAGAAATCACAATCCGATAATCTTAAAAGAATGGATAGACGAAGTACTGGTGGTGGTAAGATGGCCAAGGGTATCATGAAGGATAACTCTTGGGATAGGTGGTTGAAACAATATCAAGAGAATTTAAACAAACCCAAACCTAAACGAAAGGTTGTGTGGAAGTCACCAAAGGTCACCTACATTAGTATGAGTGAGGCAGAGTCTTTGGTAAGAAAACATTATGATGATTGGGGATACCAACCAACATTGGATTATTGTAAGGAGTTATACTTGGATGATAAGATATCTATGGTCATGAAGAATCAGTTAGCCAACATGATTACCGACCAACAGATGTTACCAAAGAGATTGAGGAAATGGGTACAGAAAATAAAGTAAAATGTAGTAGATGTGGTAAGATGGTACAGCATCTAGCGATAACTCAATATCCAAAAACACTTTATACAATATGTTTTGATTGTTTGATTGAGTTAGATATTAACCATAAGGATTATAGTAAATATGAAAAAGATAAGACATAGTAAATTACCAATAACATTGTATTCGGAAGACCACTTGACTCAGCATATGTTACAGGCCATTCAGATACAAATGGAGGCATATAGTTGGGATGATTGGATTGATGAGGATGGTAATTGGTTTAAGTATTGGAACAAACCCAACCCTAATCAAATGGAGTTATTCGATGACAGAATTTAAATCAAAAGACCAAGAGTTGTTCACCATCACTATGGAAGAGTGTGGTGAGTTAATCCAAGCATGTTCAAAGGCCATTCGGTGTGGTACATATGAGAATAACGATTCCTTAAAGGAAGAATTATCCGATGTCATGTGTATGATAGAACTTCTTGTGGAAAGAGGTTGTATCACAAAGTCCGAATTGAACAATGGGTCTCAGTTAAAGAAACTCAAGTTAATTAAATACTCAAACATATTTGGAGATTATAATGAAAAGTAAATTAATAAAGATTATCAGCGACCTCTATACGGTATTGGATGAAGGACAAAGTCCATCCGAAGACCTAGCCAACATCATTGATGAGTTAGAGAGAGTTGTTTTGGACTTAGATGACTAATTACACATTACTTTGTAATGGAGATAGTTGGACACATGGTGAAGTACCAGCACAACAACTGAGTTCTGTTAGAGAAAAAAAATTAGATTGGTATGATATTGTACCAAACTTTGGTAATCCGACTCAAAGAGTTGACCAGAGTTCAAGATATAAGTTTTATGACAGTCAAGTTTGGCCTAAGGTTCTTGGTAACGAACTCGGGTTCAAGACTTGGAATTGTGGAAGGCATGGGATAAGTAATAATAGAATCTTTAGAACGACTATTAATTCTATTTCGTATTTAGAGTCTTTAGGTGAGGAGAATATATTAGCTGTAATTGGTTTGACATCTATTTTGAGATATGAAACTTGGAATGTTTATAAACCAAATGAATGGGAGTGTGTTACAATTCGACCTGAGGACTTTTTGAGTAAAGATTCTGAGGGTTTTGAATATCGTGAAAATTTGATATACAACACAATCATAAACATAATCAACTTACAGAACTTTTTTAAGAGTAAAAATATACCTTATTTAATATTCAGTTCATTTGATAACATGGATGAGGATTTAAAAGCGTCAAATTTGTTTTATGATATAGATTTAAATAATATTTATAACAATGACTTTAGAGGTCATTTTAGAGGATACATAGAAAATAAGTTTTCTACTAATTGGGATGAAGAACCATATTTTAAGACGAATCATCCTACCGATATCTCACATATTGAGTGGGGTAAACATCTATCCGATTATATAAAGGAACAAGTTTTATGAAGAAAAAGTTTTTTGAAGATGACCTACTTTATGTGGTCGATGGTGAATTGATGAATCAATTAATTAAGTTACTATCAGCCTTAGACCTTATTGATGCCGGGCCTGAGAAACAAAAAGTACTTGGTTATTTTATAAAAAGTTTGATACAAGTTTCTAATCATCCTACAGGTGAATCAAAGGATGAGTTTGATTATATTGAATTTGAAAATTGGTTATGGAATAATGGGATTAGATTACCAAATGAAGAAGACCCTAATAACCCATACCCTAAAGAGGATATGTAATGAGAGTAGCAAATAAATTGAATAAATCATCTTGTTTATTTACCTTAGATTTTGGATACGATAATGTGTCAATGGACGAACCTAATAATGAATATCACCTCGAAGGTATTGACAACTCACAATTAGAAAAAGAGTGTTTGGAAAACCAACATAAAAAATTAGATACAAACCCTTTAAAGTCACTTTACGAAGATTCGGTAATACCTGAATCAGAGGCAGTTGATAAACTTTTATTTGAAGTCAATTATACAATCAAAAAAAATATCGACCCGTTTTTGGGATTAGATGGGTTATGGGCACATATACTACATCCAAATCAATCTACCATGATTCATTCACATGAAAACCAATCACCACAGACTGGTGTTTCGTGGGTATATTATGTAAAGGCACCTGATGGTTGTGGTAATTTGGTTTTTGATTTTAATGTCCATACGAAAAATTTTTGTGTGAGTTTTAAACCAAGTGTAGGTTCATTAATATTATTTCCCTCTTGGATGCCACACTACACAACGAGAAATGTTAGTAATGAAACGAGAATTTCAATAAGTGGAAATCACTTTCCAATATAATGGGGCTGTAGTTCAGTTGGGAGAACGCTTCACTTGCACTGAAGAGGTCGCAGGTTCGAATCCTGTCAGCTCCACAAATGTCGTGGTGTCCGAATG
>Ga0209645_1001580_pt1 | contig 11268 bp, 35 predicted proteins | sample ETNvirenome_6_30_FD_184070 | JGI IMG/M metagenome (GOLD analysis project Ga0209645, IMG submission 184070) | Marine viral communities from the Pacific Ocean - ETNP_6_30 (SPAdes) (version 2) | ecosystem: Environmental > Aquatic > Marine > Oceanic | place: Pacific Ocean | collected 2013-06-19
CAGCAGTTGTTGGTGCTCACCAGTAATGTTCTGCACATCCAGTTCCATTGTCTCTTCAGAACCGAATGTATTAGCAACATTATTATACCAAGTGTGTGGTCTCCATTCATTCTTCTCAATCTCTTCTACGAGATATTCACACAGATTGGCAGGAATAATACCCTTCTCAACGTGAATCAAATCACGCAGTTGAGTATCATATTTGTTCATTGCGATCATTTGAGGGGAAATTACAGACATCTTTCAAGGGGGAGGTATGTAAGAGAATTTATATCACCAAGACTGCCCTTCACCCAGGTATTGAACGACAAACTAATACGCTCAGTATCTGATTGGTTAGCAGGGACACTGTGAGTTAGATTACTAGGGAAGATAATCAACTCACCCATCTTCATAGGCAGCAAGAATGTTGCACTATTAAAGTTATTATACTTCTCATTAGACATGCTCACATCTCGTTGTGCCCTACTACGGAACTGAATCGGTGGCAGTTGTTCATTGATAACAGGATACCACACACCACTAATCATACTATTAGGATGCACATGTTCGTGGTGTGACTCACCCTTACCAGACTTATTGATCCAGGATTGAGTAATCACCACTTCATCTTTAGAAAGCATAATCTCTCTTGCAAACTTAAAGATCTTGGACTTGATAAACTCTCTGATATTAGAAAGTTCTGGTTTATCCAATACAAAAGTATCTTCAGATTGTCGGTTATAGTGAATCTTATTACCAGCATCTCCTCCCTTGTTCTCTCTACGACAAGGAAGGTTCTGAATATATTCTAACTCCTTCTCATATGGCACTGGATACTGTGCGATGAGAACTGGTGTTGGAAATAACGAAAGCAATTCGTCTTGTGCCATGCTATGAAGTCATTTACGATGAATTATATATCTTTTATCACTAAATGTCAATCGTCCAAAGCATTACAAGTACGCCACCCCTTTTCATTAGTTGCTTGACCTTTTGGTTGTGCTTTGAGTTTCTCTACTAATCTATCTGCCAACGCTTCCATCCTCTCAGGATGAACTGCTGTGAGTCCTGATTCTTCGATAGCGATTTCAATGCTCTGTGCCTCTTGTTCGCTGAGTTTCTTACCGTCAGATGGGAGAGTCATGCTGATTGTGCGTGGATTTAATGATTATACCATTATCTATGTTTCAACACAATATCTTAATAAACTTTTTTGATTTGTGTAACGGCATGATACATAATCAATGTAGTGCTTGACAAGATCCTGTTCCATAAGTAGGATAACTCTGTCAGGGTTCATCAGGAGAGTGTATCTAACTATGAATGTCTACTATTACTCTTTGTTTGTTCTGTTTGCTATCATTGCATTTTTGATGATTATTGATGATAATGTAAGTCAATTTTTTATACTTGTCTATGAATGGTTAGAGATGAACCTCAGAAAGACATATTATATGGTAAAATTACACCCATGGAACTTTATTACTTCCTGGTCTATTCGATATCGATCACATAGGATGGCAAAAGAACTCTTAACAAAAATAAATAGTGAGGTGAGAGAATAAACGTATGCTTTCGACACAGTATAGACTTCGATTAGAATCTATCTGCACTTGTATCGCAAATAAGGAAGAAGTTCCTTTAGAAGATATGATCTGGGTAGAGAAACTTGCTAAATCCCATACTACTGCTAGAGATTGGTTGAATAAAGCAAGAAGACAAGCAGCACAAGACATTCAAGAAGGTAGTATGGATGATTTTATGAATAAGATGGGACTAGGAGACCCCGACCCATCTAATTATAAATCGGGGTTTGATGGTGCCGATGATATTAATGATTGGTTCAAGAGAGACAAACCATCGGATTGGAGGCAGAGAGATTGAAAAAACTTTTTCTCGTTGATGTTGAGAAAGGTAGATGTGTCATGCATGATGGATATATTCAACTCGGTATCTTTTCTCATTCTGCTGAAAAACATATTGAGATGAGTAATAATATTTGTGGTGATAATCCTATTGATTGGCAAGTAACATATTGGATGCCTGATCCATTCTGTGTTAGATATAAGAGAGTGAACTATCAACATACTATGAAAGCAAATGAAGGTTCTCCTAAAACAGATAATTCAGCAGACTATCCAAATCAAGCACAAATTAGATTAAATAGAACATTATGACTGAAAAAATTACACCTCAGACATATATTGATATGAACAAAGAGTTCATTGAAGATGATATAGCATTTCGTATCAATGTTCCTACTCAAGAACAAATTGATAAATGGCAGTCTGAACCAAAACCATATTTTGAACCACCACCAGCGAGGGATTTAGTTGCTGAAATGTGGGAAGAACATAACAAAAAGAAAGAGGAAAAGTAATGGAAGCAGTAATCTATTCAAACGGCAATCAAGAGTGCGAACGTGCAAAGACGTTGTTAGAAAAACTTAACTTTCAGATATCGGTATATAAATTAAATCAACACTTCTCACAAAAAGGTTTTGTTGCTGAATTTGGTGAAGAAGCAGAATACCCACAAGTGAATGTTGGTTTCAGGCATATCGGTGGGTTAAAGGATACACTACACTATTTTCAGCAAAACAATCTACTATGAACCCACTCGTCCTTATTGCTTGCTTATCTCCAATAGTAATAATATGGATAGTGATGAAACTCAGTTTATTATTGTTCTCAGCTAATGACGAACGAAGGTATGTCAAAGCAGAATCCAAAAAACCACACGGACCATATTTGGCAGATGCGTATGCAGACGTTGATGAGGAGGAAGAGGAGTATGGAGATCGCACAGACTATAGATGAAGCGATTAACGAGTGGTATTCGCTTCATAATCTTCCTGTACCAAATTGGAAACGAAAGGAACCCGAGTGGTGGACTACATATCTTGAAGAACTAGGGATTGACAAAAACAATCCTTAGTGCTATGATACGACCATAAAATCCCTATCATCATGGACTACAAACCATATTCTCCTGAGTGGCATAGGAAACGCTACTTAAAGGAGGCACTCGACATGTACTTTGATGAATATGTTGAGAATGAAGTTATTCACAGTGACCTGATGGACATTCTCTCGGCAAGGATGACTGCTGCTGTGAATGAAGTCAACAAGGTGATGGACCTCAAAGATAAACTTAAGGATTCTTGACAATGAAAGAAAAAATCAGAGCACAAGTTAAATCTAAGTGGTACTACATCTTCTGGGGAACTGCGACAGTTTCTGTCGTTCTTGGTCAGATATATGTTGGCACTGGTTATCGTGTGCTGCATGAAGACATGACTGAATTGCTCCGTAAGGTCGATGGAGTGCTCCTACACAAGAGTGACTCCCCATATAGGGGTATCCTATAGTAATTTGGTTCAGGCACCTTGTAGGGGCATACAGATAGCAGTTATGTTGATATAAATATTAACAGCAGTGTACCTCTACAATTCATTCTGCTACTAAGAATTTAACTGGAAGAGCACTCCGAAGCAGTGCCACCGAATAACTTCAAAATTATGCAAACTACTATTACCATCGACAGTGATGGTGTGCTCACATTTCCCGATGAAATCATTCAGGCAACTGGTTGGAAAGAGGGAGATATGCTAGAATGGAGTGAGAATCCAGATGGTTCTTGGTCTTTGAAAAAAGCAGAAGACGATTATTGATTATGAAAGAATTTGATTATGATTTGGATTACAAGTCATTAGACTTCACTAATCCTGAAACTCGCAAACTTTATCGAATTGGAAGAGGAGAGCAGGGAGTGCTCTTGTGTGAACCATACAAGACTGCCATTTGTAGACACTGGAGGTTCAAAGATGTTCCTACCGCTACTCAATCTTCTCATAAGATTTACGAGATGTTCTGTGACTACAGGCGGGAGAAAGATTTCATTGGTATGGACATGGCGCGGAAGTTCCTTGAAATGGGATTTACGAGGGCGAGACGCTATGCTAACCACAAAACCGGGAGAAAATATTCTGTATCTAAAAAGATTCTCCCACAAGAAGATGATGCTCTGACATCAGAAAAAGCATTAGCAGCACAAGTCTTCAAAAAAGTTCGTGACCTTGCAGCATATGACCCTGAGTACCAGATGATGAGAAAACAATGGCGAGCATCAGAGTAGGTGACAATGTGGTGTATAATGGATACACCGAGGAACAAGTAGCATGGGGGAACAATGACACCCCATACATGCTTATCTTAGGTAGAGTGTACACTATCGATGGTGTAGACGAGCATAAACAGCACACCAAAGTAAGTATCAAAGGTGTGCATAACATGTGGTTCAATTCAGTACATTTTGATGTTGTAGACTAATGGAAGAAAAAGAACAGTGGCGTGAAAAGACTAATCTAGTCATTGCCAAAAATCTCATGGAACAAGTCGCAGAACTTTTAGGTGGTGAACTGAGACACTACACTTGCTGCGATCGAACTACAGAGCATGAAAAATTCGTCATTGAGTATGGTCACCAACAAAAAGACAAATAATTTTCCGTGGGAAGCGTTCCCATATCGTCTTGATTTCACTGATAAAAGTCGAATCGCTTGGTTTGAGTGTCAAGAACACATGGACAAAGAGATTGAACGATACAATCTCAAACCCAGAGATTACAAAGCATCATGTAAACGTGGATACAAGATTGTTCGTCCAGACAAACCAAAAAGAAAAAAGAAAGAGATAGTTAAACCTAAAGTCAGCAAACCAAAACCTGTTGACAAGAAACGCAAAGAACTTCTGAGTCCTGTAATGAAGTTCAAAACCATACAATTTGATAAAAAACCTAAATTATTACATCCGAACATGAAATGACATGTATGAAGAACTAGATTGTTTTGAGAGAGCATTGCAACATTTTGGTACAAGAGTAGAGATTATCACTGCTATGGAAATGGCAAACAAAGTAACAACGGAGGATGCCTATCAACAGATTAAGGATGAACTCAAAGAATTAAAGAAGTGTCGTAAACAATTTAACAAAAATGACAAATGCTGACAGTCTCAAAGTGACACAGAATGAAGACGGTTCATACTCTCTGGAGTGGGACAAGAACGACCCCAACTGGAAATGGTTGAATGGGTTGACAGAGGGACAAATCCAGTCTATGATTAGAAGTGCAGTACAACATGACCGTAATGGCAACCTCTGATTACAGTGCATATAGTATCGAACGATTGAAGGAATGGGTGAGTGATGCACTTCAGACTGAAGTATCTGCTGATGAGATTGCTGATGCAATTCAATTAACGCTTCAGGAAGAAGTAGATTATCATATGCAGGCAATGAACAAAGCATCTGATGTTCTTGCACATCTTAAAGCAAAAAGGAGGACATCAAACATCTCTTTTAGTAATAGTAATGACTGGGCAGACTTCTGGAACTCGCAACCGGGACCAAATGAGCAGACCATCACATTCAGTTGATTGACTGTCACAGGCACCCAACCGGGTGCTTTTTTTGTGCTATACTATTTTCATCGACATGCAATCACCTTGACCATCACTCTCAGACCCCACCAGCACAAAGCAGTCAATGCTATGTGGAACAACAACAAAGGTCAGGTCATCATTCCTACGGGTGGTGGCAAGACCATGTGTATGATTGAAGATGCTATGACCAACATGGATTTGGTCAAGCGTGGTCAGACCTTTGTTGTTGTGGCACCACGCATCCTGCTTGCCGAGCAGTTGTGCAAAGAGTTCCTGGAGATTATTCCAACCAACAATGCACACATTCTCCACGTTCACAGTGGTGAAGTAGAGCACTACCACACCACTAATCCGAAGAAGATTCATCTGTTCAACAATGTCGCTCGGTCATCTGGTGAGCATTGTATCATCTTCACTACCTATCACTCTCTGCATCGTATTCAAGAGGCAGATATTGAAGTCAACACCATTTATTTCGATGAAGCGCACAATTCTGTCCAACGTAATTTCTTCCCTGCCACTGAACATTTTTCTACTGACGCTGACCGCTGCTATTTTTTCACTGCTACTCCTAAACACTCTCTTACCGTCTTCAAACCTGGCATGAATGACCCAGAGGTGTATGGTCAGGTCATTTGTAATGTTCCTGCACCTCATCTTGTCGAGGAAGGTTACATCCTACCTCCTAAGGTTGTTGTCAAGGAGTTGCCTACTGGTGACCAACGTCAGTCTGACTGTAAGAATCTTATTGATACCATTGATGACAACTCACTGAGCAAGATTCTGATTGCTGCACGTTCAACCAAGCAGATTGTGAAGTTGGTGGCAGAGTCTGACTTCTGCAATCAACTACAAGAACGTGGATACAACTGGATGTTCATCACCAGCAAGACTGGTGCTATCATCAATGGCAAGAAAGTATCTCGTGAAGAGTTCTTCCACACTCTCAACAAGTGGGGTGAAGATGAGACACGATTTGTTGTGATGCACCATTCTATCCTATCCGAAGGCATCAATGTGAAGGGACTTGAAGCAGTTCTGTTCATGCGTAACATGGACTACATCGGTATCAGTCAATCAATCGGTCGTGTGATTCGCCTGGGTGGCGCTGAGAAGACGTTTGGACTGGTATGTGTGCCAGTCTTCGACAAAGTTGGTATCGGCACTGCTAGGAGCGTAGAAAGTGTAGTCAACACAGTGTTCAATGAGGGGCAACCTGCCATCTCTGAGGTACGTCGATGAGAAACTATGCTATAATATACTGTAAGTATTCGGAGCAAGTTCATGAACTGCGATGTTAAGTGTTATGTCAGTGGCAAGGTATTCAGTGTGAAATGCCTCGCTAAAGACTATGATGAGGCGAAGCAAGTAGCACTTGCTCAACATCCAAACGCTCGCATCATGGGAGTTACTGCTGTATTTCCAAATCCAAAACAATGAAACGCAAGACCAATCGTTGGGAAGAGTATTGTGAAACCACATACAATTCCCTCAGGGCAAATGTTCACAACTGGGGCAGACCTGAGTTCTTCCGTCCACTCACTCGCATTTATTACATGGGTGTGTTTGACTGCGGCAATCCTAATCATACTCATCTGATTAGTCAAACTGCTTATGAACGCAAGCGTTGTGGTGCCAAGACTGTGCATGACCATTATCTGTCACCACAGTTTGTTGGTCGCATGATTCTTGACCATCCTGACATGTATCTCACTGACTACAATGTTTTTCGTGAGACTTTCTACAAGTCATGTGGCACGATTATTGTCACTGCTGAAGAAAACATCCAGTTGAGTCATCTCACTAACAATGATGGTGATGACTATAAGGTGTATGTTCCTACAAATCAGAAGTATCATCATCTTGGTATTGACTTGCTATCAATTCCTGATAAGGTTAAGTCCTGGAAAACTGTGATGCTAGATAAAGCATCAGAAGATGATTTGTACTTCCCAGAACATCTTCTCCAATACGAAAAAGATTATTTGGTAGCGTAACATGGAAAAACTCTATAAAATTCAACACAATGAGACTGTAGGTTGGATTGACATCGAAGAACCAGGATGTACTAAACTGACCAAAGAACAGTGTAAAATTCGTCTGAATCAACTATTTTCTGAGGGATACAATCCCAATCACATCCGTTTGCAACATGATGAATGAACTACCTACATCGTTTTTCCACCAACCTCCTAAAGGATACCGATACGAGGCGATTCGCAAGAACGCTTCTGTACTTGCAATTTGGAGTGTTTGCAACCCTGGGTTTGTTTATAATGACGGCGCTGACGTTCGTTGTATCTGGGGATTCTACAACACAAAAAAACAAGAATACTATGCACCAATCAACTCCACAAAAGTTGGTAAACAAGTAGACATCAGGGACACAACTCCCTATACTGCAATGCAACTCAATCTCAATCCTCTTGAACATGCCTTATATACCTCAAGTTGATGATTATGTTCGTTGGGAAAGGTCAACCGGCATGGTTGATGAAGGATGGGTGTATTTCAAATGTGATGAAACTATCAGCATTGAAGTTGGTGTCAAGGACAAACCACATTGCGAATACACAAAAAATGAAAAGCACAAAAAGATTCACATTCTTGTGTGCTGTCCATCCTTCCAGTGGCATGAATTAAAATATGTGAAAAATCGAAGAGACAATAACATCGATGAGTATAAGAGTCAAGAGGGTCGATACCTAGATCCTCAATAGTATGCTATAATCACACTGTAAATCCCCTAGGAGACGATGACCAAGTATTTCTACACTGTTGACCACTTCATTCCATTCCCTCGTTCTGAATATGGTGGAATGTGGGTTGTTGTTGCAGAGAATGATGAAGAATGTTTTGATTTGATTACTGCTGAAGATGAAGGAGCAAATGATGACTACTATAGTCGTCTCCGTGAAAACATTCAGAAAGCACCAGCATATCCACTTGCAGAAAATGTTGAGTCTTGCATTGTAGAACAGTTCACAACCTAGGACAGTTGAAGAACTGACACAGGGGAGCACCAACGCTCCCCTTTCTTGTGTATATTGAAAGAGTCAAAGCAATGCACCATGACTTTCGACTTTGAAACAGAGTATCACTGGGGTGCTCTGATGGTTAAGTTAGTTCCCTTGTTCGGGTTCAAGACTTACACAGCAGCAAACGACCGTGAACTTATCTGGGTTTTTGATGTAAATCAACCCGATAACGGTTATCATGTTCCTGCATGTAACTTGTCCACTTATGCGTACTAATTATGGCAACTTCTGCATCTCGTGACACAACAACTGGCACCAATTACGAGACCGAGGTTGAAAATCTTCTAGAAGAGTTCAGTGACCACAAAGTAGAGTCACAAGTCATGGTAGGCACCAAACGTAATGGTGGCAAACACTATTGTGACATCGTTCTCAATGGAGATGAACTTATCAGTTTGAAGTATCAGCGTGTTCAGGGAACTGCTGAGGAGAAGATTCCTTTTGAGTTCATGAAATTGCAACATGCGATTGATGACCATGGGTACAAGTCTGCTACCATCGTTATAGCAGGTCCAGACAAAGCATGGAAGTGGAAAGTTTACTATCTTTCTGATGACTTCTGTGCTAAGATGAAGTCCATCTACCCAGATGTTCGTATCATCAATCACGAACAATTCATTTCGGAGTATCTCTACCAATGACATCAACTGCACTCAAGGCACTGACAGCAACCACAGGCAATCGTACTGATTGTTGGAACACTCCTGTGGAATTTGTTGGTGATGTTGTCAAGTTCTTCGACGGGCAGATTGATACTGACCCGTGTTGTAATGATGTCAACAATCCGAATGTTCCTGCCAAGGTTCTTTATACTGAAGAAACCAACGGTTTGGCACATCCATGGATGGGGAAGGTTTTTATGAATCACCCTTATTCTGATTCTAAAACCTGGGTTCCTTATGCTGCACACCAGTATGAAACTGGAAATGCAACAGAAATGGTTCTTCTCATCAAATTGGATGTTTCTACTAAGTGGTGGACATCAGTGGCAAAGTATCCATGGATTGCTGTCAACAAACGACTGAAATTCGGTGCAGGCAAAGGAGCAGCACCATTTCAGTCTGCCATCATCTACCTGGGCAAGGACCGAAACCGATTCAAAGAGGTTTTCGGCAAGTATGGTCAGATGTATGTGCCAGTTGATTAACTGTCCATCACACCCCCACAAGGGGTGATTTCCATGTATATTAAAAGAGTCAAACACATCACACACATGGCAACACGTTCACGCATCGGCATCGAACTCAATGACGGGTCTATTCTTTCTGCTTATCATCATTGGGATGGTTATCCTGAGTGGTTGGGTCGGGTACTTACGACACACTACCGTACAAAGGCGCAAGTAGCGTCTCTGATTGATGGTGGTGACATGTCCTGCGCTTGGACTAAGGAGCGTTGGACAAAGGACGGAAAGTCTGAGGAGAGTGACACCTACGGTCCTGAATACTACAGCGACCGTGGTGATGATACTCCACCCACACTGCACATGAACCAGGCGCAGTTCTTCGCTGCTGGTGAAGAATACTCCTACATCTTCCGGGATGGTGAGTGGAAGTGCTGGGACATGCACCAGTTTGATGATGACAAGGCACCTGAACTGGTTCGGATACCCGAAGGCGCTCTTGCATGTTGATGGCATATCTAGTATAATGTCACCAGTGCTACAGAGGTCTTATGGCAACCGAAGTCGAAGTCGAGGTCGGTATTCCCGACTACTACCGTGAAGACCTTTACTCTGAGGAACTTGAGAGAATGATAGATTTCATTCTTACCAACTCTCAAGAACTTGGAATGTCTCCAGAACGCTATGCTTTTGAATTTCTTACATGAACGACACTTTCACAATCACTGATGATAGTACAAGAGAGACAGTCACCATTTCCTTTGCACAATACTATGATTTGATTATCAGTTTGGATTGTGCATCTGACCTCTACGGTGAGATAGGAGACAAGTCTAAGGTCAAAGACTTCAAAAAGATGACCAAAGTCCTTCAAACACTTATCTAATCATGCACCACATTGAGTCTGACAACTTCGACATTCGTGAACTTGAAACTGATGATTGGGAGGCGTTCCTGGAGTCCACTGAGAACGATTGGAACCCCACAGGTATCATCGAAAGTCTTGACCCCGAGACACAACAACTCCTGAATAGTTTCTAAAACTTAAGAAATGTATCATGATGCCCTACATATTGTAGGGCATTGTTCGTCTTGAACCATTTTTACACAATGGATGACATTACAAAGTTGATCCTGGCAAAGTATCAGGTTGAAAATATCGTCTGTTTGATTGAGGGAAATCCTTATGAACAGTACATGTTTATGCACCTGAACCCTATCAAATATGAGTTGGAACGTCAACTTAAACTACTTGACAATGAGCGTAGTTTAGATTAAAATTAACTCACCACCACCGCCACTCCCATGGAACTCACTCTCCCCAAATCTCAAAAATCAAAAAAATCAAAAAAATCTAAATTAACTCGTTATCGAGTCACTTTGGATGTTATGGTAGACCGCACAGTATGTGATGCTCCAAATTCCTGGGATTGGAAACAAATCCTAGAAATGGATGGAAAGGAGCAAGTAAATGAAGTTTATGTAGAAAACATGGGAGAGTATTTTCTGAAATGAATGAAGACCAATTCTTCCAAATCCTAGGCATTGATGTCAAAGAAGAAGATGATGAATCTGGTTTTTATTATGAAGAATACTTCTATGATGATTCTGCCATAGAAGTAACATCTGAACAGTATGACCCATAGTCTGAGTGGACAGTTTAATAAGTGTCACAGGAGGG
>Ga0209645_1001581_pt1 | contig 11268 bp, 18 predicted proteins | sample ETNvirenome_6_30_FD_184070 | JGI IMG/M metagenome (GOLD analysis project Ga0209645, IMG submission 184070) | Marine viral communities from the Pacific Ocean - ETNP_6_30 (SPAdes) (version 2) | ecosystem: Environmental > Aquatic > Marine > Oceanic | place: Pacific Ocean | collected 2013-06-19
GACTGTTGAATGTTAATTGTTTTGATGGGCTCCCACTTATAATTTTGGAATGGGACAGACCAGTCCCATCGAATAGCGCCAGCTTCGCCGCTATTTTTCATCCTTACATCAACATATTGTGCAGGTAGGATATCGTAAAGGAACTCACCAAGCCAGTTGTCTTCTTGGGCTAGTTGCCAGTCATCGATGATATTTGGCGAGGATTTAACTTTCAAGACCATCACATAGAAATCGGCAGACTTGGGTATGGATGACTCGAACCAATAGAACTCAGCCACGCCGTCGACGGTGTTGCCTGTTACTTCATTGTCTGCTCCAAAGAAAAGCGTATCCCCCTGCCAGAAGCCGTAGGATTGTGTTTCGATATCGTCGTAGATGCCGGTGTAAGTATCTCCTCCCCAGACTTCGGTACCTTGCTTTAGAATGCGAGCCCCGACAAATGAAGTGTCTGTTTCGCTTACTTCAGATTCCACTTCGTTAGGTGGGGTACCGTCCTCTGCGTAGGCATAGCCTGTTAATAAGGTCAGCAATATGCCGATAATGATATCAAGTTTTCTCATAGTATACTCCTAGAATGGTTTGGTGGTAAGTAGTATACTAGAATATAAAAGGAATGTCAAGGATTAATCTGTGGCAAAAGGATTTCTTTTGTAATAGTTCATTACCAGCTCATCTATTTCTTTGTCTAAGTCAGGCAGTGCGGCGTAAGGTAGCAAATTTTCTTCACTTACCGTTCTCATATCTATTTTTCCTTCATAAGTTGAGACAGCAACAGTGTAGTGGAATTTAGATCCTTTGGAATATCGGATCGTGGTGTATTTTCTTATATTCAGTATGATGGCTGGGCGTCCTTCAACAAAGGGATCCCATGTTGGTGTGGGTGGGATGGTCTTGTAATAGCAAGATACCAAATCTCCGACTTTGTACTTGCTTCCCTTCAAACACGATTCCTCCCTAGCAGTTTGCCCCCGGCTGTATTAGATCTAGGTCTTCATCGTAGAAGTCGTACCAGAGTATGTCTGCTTCCCCTCCGGCTACCCAGTCAACGGTGTATACATTTTTTTTATCACCGTCCCTATTTTTGATTAAGGTAACCTTGGTAATGATACCCAGCCAAGGCATTCCCCAAGCATCAGTGGCTGCTCTAGTCTTAACTAGGTCGCCTACATCAAATTTAGCCTGTTTAATGCCAAGTAGTTCGTCTGTAAGTGAGTTCATAAAAAAATTCCCGCAAAAAAAAATTCGGCGATTGGCGGTCTACCCAACGCCATACACCAACACGACGAGATCTCGTTCTGAGAAAGTCATCGTCGCCGTTTTACCATTCTTACCAACCATGAAGCACCGATACTCATACGAAACCTTTGGCTGTCTTGTCGATGGATATGATGTTACATGTATTTTATCCAACACAACGCCTATTGGTCCGTCCTCGGAATCACTAAGGGCTATTAAAGAACCAATCGGTATTTTGCCTATGTTTTCGTAGATATTCATCTACATAAATAGTTTACTGCATTGGTTTAAGTTAACTCAAAGTCAACATCAGTGCCATTTCTAAACCATCCCTGCCACTTTTCATTAAGTGACATAACCAGAATCTGCTCTTCGTTGCATTCAAAAGGTCCAGAGTGCGAGATGTGCATCAACTTCATCACATCACCATATTCTTCAATTCTTTGGTGTGCTCGCTCAGTGTGCGGGTGTATTCGGATTCGAACATTCAAGTCCGGGCGTCCCGATACTTCGCTAGGCTTCCAAATGTCATACTCTAATTCCGACTTATATTCTGCATTGTTCAAGTTGATTTTCTCCTAGAGTTGTGTATTCTTATCAAATATAACACAGCGGTGAATGATTGTCAATACTACAGTAAATAGTTTTTGTAAAAAGAAAAGGGTGTCGTTAGACACCCTTCTCTAGCAAAGATCAAAAGGAAAAATCTAACTAACTTTAATTGTTGTGGTTTCGGGTGTCTCTTTTTTGGGCTTCACTATGTTTAGACGCAAAATTCCCTGATTATAAACGGCTGTAACTGCCTCGGCGGTTGTGCCTTCGGGCAGGGTCCATGTCTTTGTGAAGGCAGAGGTTCCGAACTCTGTATCTGTCTTGTTTGTTTGGACAGTGAGAGTTCCCTCTGTAATTGTAATATTGAAATCCTCTTTGTCCAATCCCGGTGCAGCAACAGAAATAATATGTTTATCATCCTCGGTTGTCACTTTAGTGTCAACTGCTGATGTTGTTCTCTTCCTTGGGATTGTCACGCTCTCAAAGAATGGATCAAAGAGGGAGTCAAAAAGACTATCTAGTGTGGTTGTGGTTGGTGCTCTATAAGCTGAAAGTGAAATTGTCATGATGTTTATCTCCTGATTGTTGGGCGGTTTTTATCCGCCAGTTATCATCTGTATACAATATAAACATACATTTTTAGTTGTCAAGGGCCTATCTTGAATATTTATCTTCTAGCCTTACAACATCATCAATCTCGGGTGTACTGACCTCGACTAACTTCACATTGGTGGTCGTAGCACAGAAGCGATGAACTGTTTGCGGCTTTACATGGAAGGTGGAGCCGGGGGCAAGGTATACTCTCTTGAAGCCTGTTTCCTCTGGCTTACCCACTTCAAGCATTAGGGTGCCCTCTAGAACACAAATAGTTTCTTCTTTTACCTCATGGTATTGTCGGGAAAGCATTTCGCCTGCGTTGATGTAGAGAAACTTTCCTAAATATTTATCTGTCTCTCCCCAAATCTCTTCTTTGCCCCAAGGCTTATCAACTGTTCTCATTTGTTTCCTCTTCTTCCTCTTGTGCTGGTTTTGTGAGGACAGAGCCATCATCCCTGTAATGAACCTGTTCGCCGTCCTCATAAGTAATAATTGTTTCATTGCCCGGATGTGGTTTGATGTGTACTGTGGCGAAGTCGCTGATGCTATCAAAGATTGCGATTGAACCTCGTGGTGTTGGATACAACCAGTGAACAACACATTGACCAGTCGCCAAAGTAATTCCCTCAATCACAATGCCTGTGCCAGATACACCGCTCTCATCATTGATACGGCAGACTGTAAATGTCCTGATACCTTGAGCACACAGCTTTGCTGGCTTCTTTGGCTTCAGGTCAACCTCTGGGGTTTCCTCGGCTTGCTTTTCTTCTAATTGCTTTTCTTCGCTCATCAGTGTGTCCTCATAGAAATGCCCAAAGACTCAAGGTCATTTTCACACCCTGCTGTAATAGTCAAATATGCCATGACTAATTCAAAGTCCTTTGAGTCTACAACTATAGTTTCCTTACCCGTTTTCTTATTTGTTATCCTATTGTCAGAGAACAAAAGTTTCTCCATCATGTCAGCATATGTATTCGTGTTTGTCATATGCTCGGCTATCAATGGAACAGCTTGATCTTTAAACTTTAATTGTGTCTCTCCGCACAAATAAGATTCTAGCAAGTATTTTGCCTTGTTGATCATATGCTTTGCTTCTTCAATTTGTTTCTTGGCGTGTTCCTCACTCAGTGCGAAGGATGCCTTTTTAGCTTTTTTGTCACTCATTTTGACCCCAACAATTTCTTTTGAATTGAAACCATATCACCCACTACATCGAGGTCTAAGCCTGATTGCCCCCTGTTGATATAAATTTTTGTGAAACCCTCTGATGGGTGAATTTCTTGTCCCAGATTCGTTTCAGATAATCTATTCTTTAAGGAGTCGTTTTCCCTGACACACACGACATGTTCTGGGTTGACTAACACTTCTCTCAGGGAAAACTCCTCGACCTTCTCTTCCACGCTTGCGGCGAAAGTTCTCTTGTTGTATATCTCTATTAGTTTAACTAGCATGTTGAACCTCTCCCTGTATTTCATACAGATAGTGTTTCGGGACAAGCCAACGACCGCCTCGATATCCTATCTTATAATAAGTGCCCTCAATCTCTCCCAACACCAGAACATGGGTCGGTACTTTTGGATTACAAAAACACTTGACCCCTGAATCAGGGTTGTCCTCCTCTGCAAATTGTATCAGAGAAGTTGACGATGGTAGCCAAGCAAGATCACCCTTCTTCATCAAAACCCTCTTCTGAATTTGCAACCTGCGACATAAACTTTTCGTATTCGGCTTGCTCGTTTTCATGCCACTCCTCGTCGGACGGTGTTGTTTGTGGGGCTTCTTGTGGCATGACTGCTTCTTTGTAACCTTGAATAATGTTTTGAACCTCTTGCAAGCTGTCATCCAGTGTGGATAACTCTTTTCGAAAGTTTTCAATCAACTCTATGGACCTGAAATATTCGTCACCAGAACTTGATAACGACATTTTGACTATCTCAGATATGTTGTCTGGCATACTATACATAACTCGATTCTTGATTCCGTCAAGCATTCTGCGGGTTTCCCCAGCCAAATCATTAATGTGCACTGTTTTAGTAATTTTAACTCTCATATTTGATTCCTCGCATAACTAATTAGTGTCAACTCTTCTGAATTATACAATGATTCGTTGTGATCAGGGTCGACACAACACTAGCAGCGTTTTTTAATGCAGAAGATGTGACCTTCACAGGGTCGATAATGCCAGTCTCATACATATCAACGAACTCACCTGTCGCAACATTATACCCCATGTCACCCTCTAGGCTGCTAACCTCGCTGATAATCACATCTGGTGACTGTCCTGCGTTGACAAGCATCTGTCTGATTGGTGCAGTCAGAATGCTTTGAATAATTTTGACTCCGCATTCCTGCTCATCGTTATCGCACTCAACCTCCAGCTTGTTGGCTACCCTGAGCAGAGCTACACCTCCACCAGACACCAAGCCTTCTTCTCTAGCAGAACGCACAGCCTCCAAAGCATCTTCAAGTCGATGCTTCTTCTCAATCATCTCAATCTCTGTAGATGCTCCGACTCGGATAATCGCAATACCACTAGCCAGTCTGGTGATTCTCTCTTGGTACTTCTCACACTCTTGTAGGCTTTCAGTTTCTTTAATTGTTTCCTTGAGTGTCTCAATTCTTTCTTGGATTTGTTGACCATCGCCCTGACCATCCACGATGGTTGTGATGCTCTTTGTAATGTTAATCTTCTTGGCTGTGCCAAAGTCTGTCAGCTTTACTTTACTAAAGTCATGCCCTAGCTCAGTTGTCACAAAGGTTGCACCTGTAGATACTGCGAGGTCTTTTAGAATCTCTCGCCGCTCTTCTCCATAGCGAGGAGCCTTGACCGCTGCCACCTTCATGGTGCCTCGTACAGCATTCATAATCAAAGCAGCCAGAGCCTGACCTTCGATGTTCTCTGCAACGAGCACAAATGGCTTGCCCTCTCTCGCTGCCAATTCCAAAACAGGCATCATCTCTTCGACTGTTTCAATCTTTGCATCGGTCACCAAGATATATGGGTTCTCATACTCGACAGCGTGACGCCTCTCATTGTTAATAAATTGGGGACTTATGTAACCAGAATCAAAGCGGAAACCCTCAACGATGTCAAGGCTTGTCTCAAGCGAACGGGCTTCTTCTACAGTGATAGCCCCGTCTTTTCCTGCTTGGTCGATGGCGGTAGCAATCAGGTCGCCAATAACTTTGTCACCGTTAGCTGAGATAGTTGCCACATGTTTAATGTCTTCCTTGGACTTGACAGGCTTAGAGTCCTCTTTTAATATGTTCACTACCTGTGCGACTGCCTTGTCCATGCCTCGCTTAATCTCAACGGGACAGACACCTGAAGCAATATATTTCTGTGCGTTGTTGTATATAGCACGAGCCAAGACTGTGGATGTCGTGGTGCCGTCACCTGCATCTGTGTTAGTCTGGTCGGCTACTTGCTTTAGGATTTGGACACCGACATTCTCAAAGGGGTCTTCCAAGTCAACGAACTTGGCGACTGTTACTCCGTCCTTTGTGATGATTGGGTTAGCTCCTGTTTGGTGTAGGATAACATTGCGTCCTCGTGGTCCCATGGTTGCTGCTACATTATCAGCTAAGACATCAATACCCTTGGCAATCTTCTGCTGAAGGGTCTGACCTGATTCATATTGTTTAGACATTTTTACCTCGTTGTGGTCTGGTGGATATAGTATAATCGATTGTGGTGGGTTTGTCAAGGGAAAAGTTTATTAAACTTCTCCTCGGAGGGCAAGACCACGGACGCCGCCTCTGCCTCTCACTCCTATCTTTGCTTTTCTTGCAACCATTTTTACAAACTGGTTTGCTGTGTATAACTCTCCTTTGCCGCTCATGTCCCATACCAAGAAATAGTTTGGTATAGCATCTTCATTTTCGAATTTGTTTTCTCCTAGAAGTGCCTCCCTAACGATATCTTCTTGGCGGTTGGTAGCGCCATGGTAAAGCATTCTCGTAAGTAGGAAATTTCTTTTTCTCCTAATTCTTTCTTGCTCTTCCGGTGGTTTTCCTTTGAGTTGTGATATCTGTCCTTGTTCATAATCAAAGTATCTTTTAATCATCTCCGCAAATGTGCCAGTTGACTCTTGCTTCAAGGTCTTGTCGATAATTGAATTGAAGATAGCTGCTGCTTCCGGGCCTTGGGCACTTACAAATTGACCGCCTTTCTTCTTTACAGAAATTTTAATAGATCCATCAGATGATATCAAGTCGGTCTTGGGCTCTCTGCTCTTAACCCCCTCTTTCTTATATGTCTTGGTCAGTTCTGTCCCTTTCTGGTCTAGCTTCTCAAAAGTTTTGCCCTTTAACTTTTCGTTATACAGGAACGATCCTCTAACTGAGTCGATGATATCGTTTGCTAGTGCGTTAAAGCGTTCGCCTGCGCCTTCGTACTCTTCGTCCCCGTTCAGAGCATTAGCCAAATTGCCTTCAAACTTTGTTGCATTTGGAATGTTTTCTTTGCCAACAGACCCCTGAGCTAAATTGATTTTAAATGATTTTGCCCCCGGCTTCATAACTATAAAACGCTTTGTTGCGCTATTGCCAACTTCTTCGTCTACGATTTCTATTGTTACATCACCAGAAGGCTCAAAGGTGGAGATTATATTGTTTAAGATATCTGTCCTATCCTTCCTAGACCCTGTGTCGGTAACCACCATAGAAGTGCCTGTCCTTGACTTTTCCTTAGCCTCTGGCTGCAAAACCACTATCGCTGTAAGTAAATCATCGACAACTGCCATGATGTCTTCATCAACAGCCTCAGTCATCATTTGCTCAACCATCTCAACAAGTTGTTCTAGTCCGAATGCCCTTGGCTTAGGCTGGAAGAAGTTTTCTACCAGTTTGTCTAGTTCTTTTGTTGTGCTGTTCTCTTTCATAGATCTTGCCCCTGCCTCTAAAGCATCATAAAACTGGGGTTGTGTGAGTATGGCGTCGACGCCGGGGACTCCGTGATGAGCCATGCTAGTCATTTTTCCACCAACATCAACTCCGTTCATTCGCATATGAATATTCACGGCTATGTTCTCCACATCTTCTGTAGTGAGTGGTTTAACTCGCAATCCGAGGCTTTTAATCCCATTATTAACTTGATTTGTTATTTTTTCTATGGAATTGCTAGCTTCAGGTATAACCTTGTTGAATTTATTGTATAAAAATTCTGCTGGGCTTTTCCATATCTTCACCCCTTCGAGGGGAGACCCTTGGGCAGGAATTGCTCTTGATATGTTGGAGAGTTCAGATCCTCGTCTAACATATTTTCCCTTGAACTTCCTTCCATCCCTAGCGGATGTCTGAGCCGAGGCAGAGGGGTGCTTGCCTGACAATTTCATAAGCTGCTGCTTGTTGTTCATTCCAAAAAAAGGAAGCCACTCTCTTGTTGCCATCTCGCCCCTTCCGCTGCTCCTGTAGAAAGGAACATTTCCATCAAACTCAGTCTTCATTATGATATAATAATAATCATTGTCCATCCTAAGTGCTTCAACTTTTTTGATTGGGTATGTTTTCGGATTAAAGGCACGAGTGCCTCTGGAGATGGCGTCCATCTCTCTTTGTGCTTTGCTGATGCGGCTGTCAATTTTGTCAGCCATTCGTGCGCCTGCTTTGCCTGACTTTCGGAGAGTCTTTGAGGCGTCAGAAGCGTTGCTTATAACTTTTGCTGCTCTCCCAACTCCGCCGATGGCAGGAAGGGCACCTAATAAAGCCAATACCCAAGAGCCCGCAGCCAAAGTAGTTGGCTCTTCGTAAAGTTTATTGGATGCTGCGACCAAATCCGGATAACCAGTTATGCCTGTTGGGTCTAATAACTGCACTAAAGTTATTCCCGTGTCTTTGAGAATTTCATTTCTCACCTTCATTACTAGAGCTTTCTCAGCTTTTTCCATTTCCCTCTGTCTGATTGCTTTATCAGGATCTTGCCTAACCAACTTTTGCCAGTCCCTATCTTTCCTTCGGGCAGCTTGGAATGGACTTATCTCCGAAACCTGAACTGATTCGTTCATCGCATCTTCAACCATATTGACAAGTTGGTCTAGTTCTTTCATACTGCGTCGTTATCCTTGAGTGCTTGGTGTAGTGCTTGGATTACCCCTGAGTTCAAGTGGGTGAAAGATGCTGGCTCGGTCATAACTTCTTCGGCTGCTTCGATAAGGTGATCAATTAACGCTGCCTTTACCTTGCTTAATTTGCGACGACCCATGCCGGGAACATCTACGATTGGATCGTCGCCCAACTCTTCTTTAATCATTTGCTTAAGTTCTTCTTTTGTAATTTTCACTTTGGCTCTCCTCAAATGATAATGTCAGCGATACCATAATCTACTGCTTCTTGTGCTGTAAGGTAAATGTTGACATTCTTAGACAACAAGCGTTTCAACATGCGTGGAGTCAAGTCTGTTTCGGCACAGAGAGCCTTGTTGTATTGGTCTTGCACCCAGCGTACTTCCTCCATCTCATTCTCTAGGTTTTGGATGGAACCATGGTGACCGCCGATAACACTGTGAATCATGACACGGCAGTTGGCACCAATCTTGCGCTTGCCTTTGGTTCCTGCCGCAAGAAGGACGACTCCTGCTGACATTACTTTGCCAAGACCTACAGTGTGAATCTCGCAATCTTCTTTTACCATACGCATTGTGTCATAGATGGCAAACATATCTACAGCAGTGCCACCGGGGGTAGAGATATAAAGCTCGAAAGGATCATATGCCTCGGTGGCTCCCTCTTCCTGAACTGTTTTTTTGCCTGCATCTTTTAGAATTAACATAGATGCGACAATGTTGCTGCCCATTTCCTCATTAATTTCGCCATACAACTCAGCTACCCTCATAGTGGACTGCTGCTGGCTAGTCTGGAAAATCTCTTCCAAGGCACCAGCCAATTCTTGCTCTATTTCTTCATCAGTTTTTTCTTCTACCTTCTCTTCTACTTCTTCTGTTTGGGGTTTTTTTTTGGTCTTTGCCATGATCAATGTTTTATTCATTATTTGGTTCCTCATCCTTTTGCGGCTTATAGTAAATATTGTCTAACGAGCTTAAAGCCCCATCCCAATCAAAAGTAGGCAACATTTTTACATGCTCTCGTGGAAAACTAGGAAATGCTTTGGCAATAATTGACTTCTTCCAAGCCTCGTACATTTTCTTGTCGATCTCAAAAATCTTAACAATCTCTTCATCTGTCAAGTCTGATTCTCCTAGAGCATCATATTTCATTTTGACGGCATTGGAGAAGTCCCACGCCAATATGGTCATAAAGGTCAACATCTGCTCTGTGACATCTTTTACAAACTTTTCGCTTTGATGAACATTGAGGTAGTATGACACCACCATATGTGTCAAAGCACCACCAAAAAATAAACTACCAGCAATCAAAAGACTCATTCCAACTCCAAAAAAAAAGGACAACCGATATGGTTGTCCCTTAATGTATCAAAGATATATTCAAATTGCAACTATTATTTTATTTTTTCTTAGAAATTCTTTTAAGGACTTCTCTGTAGATAGCCTCTGCAAGGTCTTCTTCCTTGGCTTCTTCCAGTTCTTCCTCTTCTTCCTCTTCGTCGCCCATTTCCATGTCCATTTCCATGTCGCCTTCAGGCTCCTCCATGTCCATGTCCATTTCCATTTCGTCTCCGCCTTCTTCGTCTCGCTCAATGTCTGTTGGCTCGCCCAAGAATTCTTCAACTGCTTTCTCAAGAATGTCTAAGAAGTCGTTCATGTTAAGCATCTTGTCATCGCCGCCCATGTCCATGTCCATGTCCATGTCTTCGTCGTCTTTGTACATCATGTCGCCACGCTCTTCAAGATCAACATCTTCGTCCATCTCCTCATCGTGCATTGCTTCATCCATGTCTTCTTCTTTGGCTTCGTCCATGTCGTCTTTGTCACGACCTTCTTCAAGGTCTTCATCAGCCTCACGCATGGTTTCATCGTCGGCTTTTTTCATACGCATGCCTTCTTCAACATCTTCTTCAGCTTCTTGGATCTTGCTAATGAAATCACTAGCCAAAGGCTCAATAGAAGCCAACTTCATAAATTTACGAATTGTGGATTCGTTCAAAAGATTCTTCTTACTCATTGTATATATCTCCTTTTGCAATACAAATAGCACTAATAAATAGTGACCTACTAGATTAAAAGCACTACATTTTTCATGTAATTATTCAATAATCTTATTTTTTTTGTTATACATAGATAGTTTCTTAATTGCTGAATCTTCTATTTGTTTTACTCTAACGAACGAAACCCCCAGCCTGCTGGACACTTCTCGCAATGTCATCTTCCCGTCTTCATGGTTTTCAACGGCGATTAGGGTACAGTTAGAATCATCTTCATAATCTATCCAATGTCTACAATCTGAGTTTTCTATTGGGCATGATACATCATACTCTAAACATTTTCTACAGCATTCTCTCATAGGTCCGGGTGCTCCTGTGCAATTAAATCAAAGATGTCCTCCAATTCTTCCGGGTCAAGTGCAAAGTCTTTTGTTGCTTGCACACCCTTGGATCGAATCCGCTTTGACTTTTTAACATATCTTTCTCTTTGTACTCCATATTTTTCTTTGAAGTTATCAATGAAGTTCATTATATTCTCATCTTGCTGAACATAGCCAAGCATGAGTACTCTGAATAGAGCACCCTGACTTAACCCATCATATGCCAACCTAATCTTCAAATCCGCATGAGACTTGTTGGGACAGGTAAAGCACAATTGTTTATACTCCGAATTTGCATCTGGGTGGAGGGCTTCGTTCATTTGTTCCTCATTAGAATGTGAGTGAAACTCTCAGCCTGACCTGCTGTTGTCTGCTGAACAAAGCGAGCCTTAGCTTGCAGGGCGTTGATTGTTCTAGCACCTGAGTAAGACATACCACTTTGGAT
>Ga0209645_1001582_pt1 | contig 11267 bp, 19 predicted proteins | sample ETNvirenome_6_30_FD_184070 | JGI IMG/M metagenome (GOLD analysis project Ga0209645, IMG submission 184070) | Marine viral communities from the Pacific Ocean - ETNP_6_30 (SPAdes) (version 2) | ecosystem: Environmental > Aquatic > Marine > Oceanic | place: Pacific Ocean | collected 2013-06-19
CTTTTCTTGTAGTGACTTAATATCCTGAACATCGTCAAACGGATTGTCTTGGACATCTTCCGCTTCCTGTTTCAAAGGATCTTGTTGTAATGATTGTTTTACTTTCTCAAGCTCTTCCTCTGCTGCTTTCCGTTTAGCCGTAAGTTCGCCAAAGCGAGCTACAGCTCTACTACCAAGCTTTTCAGCAAGATCTTTAAGCTCATCCTCAGATAAATCATCTAAGTTGTACTGTGAAAGAACATCTTCAGTCTCTTCTTCGGAAGGTTCGCTTTCAGTTTCCTGAATAACTTCTTCCTCGGATTCAACCGCTTCTTCTAGAACTTCTTCCTCTTGAACTTCCTGAGTATCCTCAGGCTGCTCTCCTTGAAGGCGTTCTAAGCGTTGGATGGCAAAATCCTCCGCTGATATATTTTCCACTGAGTTTTGTTCGGATTCAGCGTCAACCGAGATAACTTCGTTAGACATAATTGTTTCCACTCCTTAACGCCGAGCGATGGCGAAGCCTAATTATAGCACACTTTTTTTATGCTATAGGATGGATGAAAATTTCTTTTGCAGACCCTGCCAATCGGCCATTTGGAGAATCTGATCGTAAGTAATTATCCGTCCTGAAAGTTGTTGAAGCTTGTCTGTGTCAGCTTCGTGCATATCAGCTATACACTCTTCTCGAAGAGCGTTAATAAGCTGAATGAATCTTGCAAAATGTTCGTGGTGGGATAGGGTCTTGAGGTCGTCTTCTATATTCATTGTGCTGCGGATCGCATCATTTTTACTAGTCTTTTAGATCGGTTCCCCACCTGATTGTACCATTTGCTGTCTATCATTTCGTTAGCAGCTTTGTTGTAATCACCTTCCAAAAGTGCCTCTCGCATTTTTTCAAATTTATTTAGTTTAGTTAAACCTAAATTAAATGCCATATCTATTAATACTTTTTGAACCACTGGTGGTTGCCTACCAGCTCTAGGTAAAAAAGCATTAGCGTCATTAGCTGCTTGCTTAATGGACTCGTTGTACAGCATCTTTATTTCTTTATCGGAAAGAGTTCTACCAGAAAGCATATCCTGAACATTAAGTCCTACTGCTTCTGCTTTCTTCCGATTAGAAGGTTCATCTAGGTTAAACCCTATGCCTATAGTACGCTTGCCCTTAGTGTCCTTATATACGCTAGGTTCTACGCCTTCATGCAAAGCTATTTGCTCGTACAGTTCTTGATTAAACTTATTCCTTGCTCTTTGACGTGCAAAGGCATAACTGTCTTGATTGTCTGGCATATTAACAAATAGTATAGAAGCAAATAAAAGAGCTATCACTGCTGCATATCTTGGGTTTGCATCTGCCCCATCTGGGCTGGTTGTGTCCCGATCCTACCTATTTGCGCGTTCTGAGCTTGCTGTATAGCGAACTGATATTGTCCAGCGTATTTTTGAAGACGAGCAGCAAAAGCCTCATCTTCTTGCAAACGTTGCTGGACATCAGGCTGCTGACCGTACTGCTGAATAACTTGCAAAGCCGCTTGAGCGCCTGACGGACGCGCTGGAACTTCGATTCCTGCATAAATTTTCGATAAGTCATCTGTAATATCTTTAAGTAGTTTTTCCTGCGCAACTTCAACAGGCTCAAGAACCCCATCAGCTAGCACTGGATCAACAGAACCTGCTATCAATGTTAGCAAGTTATCTACATTTATCCTCCCGTTGCGATCTAGTTGCAGGAGGGAAACCATCTGGTTTAGTTTATTTTCTTGTTTTTCTGGGTCCGTGTTAAGAACATCGTAGCTAATTGTAACATCGAAGTTTTCATCAGCGTTCCCCTTGTTGAACATTTGTGGGTCAGGTACACCTGTAACCCTAAAAAATATCTGGTCTGGACCAAATCTCTGGAAGCAACGATAGCACTGGGAAATAACCTCAGCACAGTGGCTAAGAAACTTATCTACCAAGAACTGCTTCCTGATCTGCGAGATTGGAGACACTTCATCTAAACCAACAAGCCTATCTGCTTGCTGCTCCATTGTCTTCTCCATTTCAAGAGATCCTTGATTGTAAGGAGGAGTCGGTCCAAAATCAATGTCGCCCTTACGACGATACGGGACGTATCTTCCTGGACCCCAGTCTGTAGGAGCTTGTCCTACTGGGTGCAAAATTGGAGGGACGGTGGCAAGGCTATTCCTGTCAATACGGCTGTCGCGTTCTATTTTTACTTGTTGCTGTATTCCCTTGAGTAGACTTGGGACAGTCATCGTGTCGTACAGTCGCTTGCTGTCTTCAGATAGCTTAGTAACTACTACTGGGTAGTCCTCGTAGCCATTAAGCAACTCGAACTTTGCGAACCCAGGTACATCACCATTGCCACTGAACTCCTTGTGGAATACTGTGCAGTATATCCCTTCGGAGCCGTCCTCCTTGTCAACTAGACGTTGAAACCCGTAAACTATCTCTATCAGCTCTTCAGCCTCGTAAGCGTTATCAGTAAGGCTCAAAGAGCGCCGTCCCTCCTGCTCCCTTTCTATAGAGTCTATATTTACACCACGGTATCTATCTATGACCAAATCAACAAAATCCTCATCCCAGCCGTCAGTAGCTATTTTATTCTGTAGCTCCTGTGCAGTGTAGTACGTCTTCCAAAAACAGTAAGGCGCACGTTGCGGATCTGTAACATACGGAGGAAAGATGAAGTCCCCATCAGGAGCTAGTGTCTTTACCTCTGGTGCATTTACCTGACGACGAACAACTGGCAACTCAGCAGAGCCAACATCCGCTAGTTCAGCTAGTGCATTCTTTGCTCGCTTGACTGTAACGCCATCAAAGGTGCGTTGGAGCATAGCTACCATCTGATCTTCGTTCTGCCCAGAAAGTATCATCTCTGCTAGCTCAGGGCTTACTTGGGCTATCTGGTTAAGGTCTAGCCTCTGAAGAAACTTTCTGTCCTCTGAGTGCCATCCTACGTAGCTAATAAGCAATCCACGCTCTAGCAAGTAGTTAGCACCCAGCTCCATCTCTCTATTAAAACGAGAAATGTACCCAGATGAAATCATCCACTTAAGGAAGTTAGAAACTACTTTAGCTCTAGCTACGTCCTGAACCTCTACTGGGAAAGCCCTAATATTAGCCCTAGACAAAGAAGCCATAAAGAGGGATACAAGCCGAGTAATTCGCTCGTCAATAACATGGCTCTCCATATCAGATGCACCTTCCCAGGGGAAAGCATCAGCGCCGTGCTTGCGAAGATCCCTGCTCTTTCCAGGCCACCAATTACGGCGTTCGTCATAACTCTCTCTGCACAGATCAAAGTACGCTTCAAGCTCAACCACTGACTGGTCGTAAGCATAACGAAGGGACTCTATATCTGGTTCAGCACTAACGTAGGTTAGTGACTCTGAAACTGAATCACTTTGCATAAAATCTTTTTGATTTTTTAATGTCTTCTAGAAGGTGGTTAATGTACCACTTGTGTACACCTATTCTATCACACAATTCTGATGGGTTCATAAATTGTTGATCTTCACCTTTAATGTGCCTTACAAGGATTTCCCAAGCAAGCAACCTATCCACTTGCTCATCTATAAAATCTGGGTCAAGAACCAGCTCACGCAACGTATCTATAGCTTCGTCCTCGGACATCTTCTATCATCTCAATTGTTATTGTCTTCCCCTTCATTTTTCCCTTGTACTTCCTGGCAACAACAACTGGAACCTTCATCTTGATTTCATCTATATACGCGAACACATAGCTTGGATTAGGAGCATCTGCTAGGACTTTGCCTTTGTAATGCTTAGGAACAATCTCCTCGACGTACATGCAGTCAATTAGGATCTTTTGGCCTTCCTCGTCTACCCAAGTATTCTTCCCTCTGCCAGTAAGCATATCAGCAGATAACTTGCTCTTGGCTAGTTCAAAGAACGAATCGAAGTCTTGGGCGAACTGAGATGCCAGTTTAGTTAGTTTTACTTTAGCCATAATTAATATCCTGATCCTACTTTAGTTGTCATCATACTTCTAGCCAGCACATGGTCTGGACCATCTCCACCATTCGCCATTCGCAAATATCGAATAATGTCAAAGAAGTCCTTCAGTGGCTCATCTGCTTTGCCAGAGGCGTTATAGTTAATTAAAGAGTCTATTAGATTTCCGCAGTCCTCGTGAATGTAACACCTGGGTCGATTAGCGGAATCTATCGGTACATTCGGATTGTAGCTGAACCACTCGTCTATCGCGCTGATTCCTATCTCCTCCATCCTACCATCAGACGGAATAAAAGTCATGCCACAATCATCAAACTCGGTAAACAAGTCATCATTATCGGAGTTCTCCTTAGCGAAGTAACGACTATCACCTATACGCTCGAATACCTCTATCCCAATATCTTCCTCTATCTCTTCAAATAGATCAACATATCCTTGTACGTTATACCCTATCTTCTTTGATGCTGGCCCATAACGCCACTTAGGATCTCCAAACACCGCCCATTCCCCGTAATAATTCCTATCAGGCCACTCCTTACGGATGTACACATCCCCCTTTTCATTTACTCCTGCCCATATTGCTACGTAATTCCTAGCACCTGCTGGATCAACTACCTGGTAACAAGTGTACCTGTGCTGGTCAGAAATGTCAGGGAAGGACATACCGTACTTGTTCGGCTCCTCGTTCAATACATTCACTTCAGTGTTAAACAGGGGCAACAAAGAAGTCATGCTCTTTACAGGTACTCCGTATGCACGTACTAATATCTCTTCTTTTGGCCTTCCACGAAGGTCTTTTGCTATACGCTCATATCCCCCGAACGGATTCTCATCTGAATGCAGATATACTACTGATGCGTCCCTAGATGGACTGTACTGCTTAATAGGGACTTCTCTATCTATTAGCACACCATGACGAGTCTGTAGCGTTTCTACGTCCTTTAGGTACTCTGCCACAAAGGGAGTATAGCCATCAATCGGAGTAAAACCTATACCCATCTTAGCATCCCTAGTAGCTAGTCGGAATCTAAGGGTATTTACCAATGAAGCATCCCCAAGGTACTCATCTAGCCAAGCACCTATATTTAAGCCCTTAGCATCAGGGAATCCAAACTCAAAGCCCTCAAGGATAGTCTGGTTGTTGCTAAACTGGGTGTACGTCTTAAAGTCTACACGAGTACGGGTATCAGGAAAGATAAAACTCTTAGCCGTAAACCCGTTCTGCATACTGTAATTAATGTACCCCTCAATGCTCTTAGTCTTCTTTTTGAACTCCTTAGGCATCATTTCCCATATAGCTGCTTGCTGCACCTTAATGGAAGTATCCTCGTTCTGGCTAAAGCACACTAAGTGACCATCATTGCTTTCAGTCACTGCTTCCATTACAATCTTGGCAAACCCTGTAGTCTTGCCTGATCTGTTGCCACCAAGGGCTAAGCACTCGTTGTACTCTTGCAGTCCTTCCTTTATACGCTCCCATCCAGGCAAGTTAAAGCCATGACGAATAGGATCGTCCTCGGATGCCTTAATCCTGCTCTCATGAGCCTTATGTAGCTCCTTAAGAAGGTTAAGGTCGTTCTCGTACAGCCAGACAATTTCCTCTGCTGTAGGAGGAACAAGTAAAGGATGTTCAGTAAACTTAATTGTCTGACCAGTCTATTTTTTCTAGCTCCTGCATGGACTTCTTAGCAACTAAGGCCAATAAGACAGCTAGGTTCTCCTGGAAGTGTTCTTCTTCCATTTTATTAAAAATGTCGTACTCGAAACCATTTTCTGTAATAGTAGCAACTAAAACAGTCTGCCAATCTGGAGTAATGGTGTCTAAGGACTTGTAAACTAGCTCGAAGTTTTTATTCATTAAAAAATTCTTCTTATATCGTGCTTGACCAGTAGAGGTTCATGGGGTCTGCCTTAAAAGGCGTTTTTTCAATGGTGGAGGAAGTGGGATTCGCACCCACGTCTTCAGAAGTCTCCTCCTGAGTCGAATCTATGTTTCCCCCTCTAAATCTACTCTCGTACTCCTGCACGTCCTTATAAAAAGGCTCCTTAGGACGAAATACCTTATTGTACCCATCGTAAAACTTTTCCCAGTCAGTAGTCCTGTTTCTGTCGCCTTTACCGTTCATTGTCTAAATCTATTACCTGAGCCTCCTTTATCTTGTTCTTAGCCTTCTCCATCAGCTCCCTGTAATCCTCGTCAGTATAAACCTTTTCCTCCCTGTTAATACTAGTAGCTTCTCCCCTAGCTAATAAAGCCTCCCTAGCGGAGTTAGCCTTAGCTATACTAATATCCTTAATGTCCTTAAACGTAGGCTTAAGCTCCCCTGACTCCATACTAGAGCGTACCTCCTGTACCATATCCTCCTCTAAGGAACTAATATTTAGGTAAGAGTACGAGGCTAACTGACCACCAAGCTCTCTCCACTTACCTAGATGGTCTGCGTAGGTAGCCAGTACCCTAACAATGGTATCCCTCTTAAACCCGTACTTACGCACTAACTGAGTCTGAGTCTTGCCACTAGCACTCAGAAACAGTATCTTAGCAGCCTTCTCAGGATTGTACTTCTCTAAAGCTTTTACACCATCAAGCTCAGAACTCTTTACAAATTCCTTAATCTTGAGATCTATATCAGAAAGTAACTCTTCCTTAATTAGTCTTTGTGTCTGATCTGGATGATCTTCTTGCACAACTTCTTATCGCAAATGATTTGCGTAAAGTCAAGTCAAAAACCCTTGAGTACAACAATTTTTAAAGGGGCAGTTTATGATAATACACGTGCGACCCGACTCGATCTTCGATCCCCTCCCCCCTTGTATTAAAGCGCGTACGCGCGTATGCGGGTAAATATCGTATCTCGTTTTCGGTGTCAATATCTTTTTTCGCTTTGGTAATGAATTCTTAAGGGTTTATTTAGGGTACCCTTTGAATACCCTTTTCAGGCTATCAGATAGGCTTTAAATCCATTTATACCCTTTACCCTTGCCTAGGTATTCGGAAAGCTTGAAAACGATTTTTCAACCTGAGGTTGAATCTATTCAACCAACCTAGGGTTGAATTGCAAATTACTTGCATTGCTAGGGTTTTAGCAAGTTGGTACTGCCTTTTATTCTTATTACTTCGCTTCGCTCGTATTGTATCAAAGCCTCTAAACCTTGAAAAGCTACTTTCAGAAAATAATTGAAAAAAAATTCTCTCTCTAATTCCTTTTTAATTAATGGCTTACGATTTTAACGCAAAGTACTTGCAAACTTTCTGAAAGTTTTTCTCGACCTTATTCGCCGAATATGCTCTCTTTTTGGCGTTCTTTGAATTTTACGGGCTTAGCCAAGCGCTCCTAGTGTCTAGGAAAGCGGAGGAGGCTATCTAGGGAAGAACCCTAGGAAACGTAAGATTTCAGAGAAAGCGCTTTGCTTGTTTGACTAGGAAATAAGCAGTAAGACTTCGCTTCGCGGAGGTCAGTTCTCTACTAGAACGAGATACAAGGGAAACCAGATTAATACTAATGTCCCGCTAGAAAACAAGGTAGAGACTTACTATCAAAGCCGTTTGTTCCTAGTGTTAAGTTTTCGAATCGAAGAGAGATTCACTGTTAGAAATTACGCGAAGACACTTTAAAGAGTAGAGCGCAAGGCAGTAAAAGAACTTAACTTATACCAATAGGTAATAATTACAACCGAGCAAAGCTTAGCTGTTTTGCTTAGGTTGTAACTGTTTACCTATAGACAATAACAACAAACAAAAGGAAACACGATGGAAACACGTCAACCGATTGTCGAAACGCTAATGAAACGCGACGGCATTACTAGAAGCGAAGCGACTGCAATTAAGCGCGACGCTCGCGAAGAATTAATCCAAATCTTAGAAAGCGGAGGCGGGTACGAAGACGCTTGCGAGATTTGCTACGATTACTTCGGACTAGAACCCGATTACCTAGACGAAATTTTACCATTCTAAACGGGAAAGGAAAAGTAAATGGAAAAATTAATAAGCGAAGAAAAGCGACAGCTTTTAAGACTCCGCGACAGGCTTGATGAAGCGGATTGCAAGATATGGTTTCGAGAGGATAGAATCGCGGAGCTTGAAAAGCAAAACGAAATGCTGAAGGCTCATATAGGAGAGCTTCAGAAAGTTATTGACAGCTTCATAGATATGGAAGACAGGATAAATCTAGCATTGCTAAGGAGAAAATAACATGAAATATAAAGAAGTACTACAGATGTGCCAGCTCAAGATCAGAGGCGCTGGAATAGATGTAACAAATCGCGACTTGATTACTCAACAAGTCGACCAAGTGTTGAGCATATGCCCACTCTCAGCTGACGAGCGGAGCAAGCTGATTAAGGATCTGGAATGGAGATATAACTAAAAATAGTAGAAAGGTAACACATGAAAGATAAGATAACACCAATCGAAGTAGCGAAAGCTTTCTTCGAAGCTGAAGAATGGGTAGGTGATGATCGGCTCATAGCCAATAGGTCATTAATCTACGGAAGGAGATTAACGAAAGAACTGAGAAAGATTGAGCGGAGATACTCAACGCTAACTAAACTATATGATGAAATCAGAAAGGAAATCGAATGTATAAACGAGATTGTAAAGAAATAGAACAACATGCTCTCGCTAGTCCAGCGGGATTAGTAGACGTGATCGAGTTTACCCTATGCTCGATCCAAGCGGGATTGAGTACAATAAAGTTGCAACGCAAAGACATTGCGAAGCAAGGGGAATCGTCTAGATTCTTATGGGGAAACAAGCGTAGCGGTTGGCGTTACGCTTTGAAGCATAAGGAAAGAATGTGGAGTAAGCTAGTCGCGTTGCGAGAGTGTCCAGACGATGACATCACGGCAATATGCGATGCGATAGAGATCCTACTAAAGGTACCTAACCTAGGCTTAGTGAAGGCGTCATTCGTGGCACAAATGCTAGGGTTTAATGTGGCGTGTCTCGATAGCCACAATCTTAAGAGACTAGGAAAGGGGCCAGCTTTCGTAAGCTTGCCTAAAGGATTAAAGCCAGAGACTAAGCGTAAGAAGATCGTGCGATACGTAAGCTTCTGTCAAGAGAGGGGCAGCGAATACTGGTGGAATAGCTGGTGTGAGTACGTAGCTGGCAACAAAGCCAACAGAGATTTAGATACTGGTGATTTGGTTTCACGGTATCACGTGCAAGCAGTAAAAATGTAGAAAATAACATGAAGAACAAAGCATTAAAAGAGAGACTAACTCAGCGCTTCAAGGATGAAACGCTTTCAATTCAAGCCCGTAAATCAATAGGAAAAGAGCTTCACAGATTGGGAGTAAAGCGCGTTGCAGTGGCTAACATTGGCAGCGGCTCATGCAACTTTTACTCAACCAATTTAGAATCATGAATAAACTAGAAAAGATAATTGATTTCTTGACGGCTGCTTGTATAGCCGTCTCACTGATGGCGATAACTTACTCACTATTCATTAACCTAATAACAAAATAAGTATATAACATGAAATACACGACACGCACAATAACAACAGCTCGAGGTTTCATTGATGAAGCTCGCAAGGACATCAAGAATGGATTTCTAGAATCCGCAGATATGCAACTAGACTACATCAACAAGATGCTAGGGCAGTGTATCAGGGAGGAGTTAGATCTCGATGCGCAAGAGATCTACTACAGAGGAAGAATGCAGGGTATAGACGATCTTGATAGACGCCTAGACAATGTATTCAGCAACGTGCAAGACCAGCTCGAAGCTGGAGAATGTAACCTAATCAAATAGAAAGTATAAATATGAAACCAAAATTCACAATAGAAGTTAAAGTACACGACACAAAGTTCGACGTCACACTCGATACCTTCGACCCTTCAGAACCGTACGTAGATGGCGTGTGGGTGGCAGGGTCAATCCAGGAAATCTCTGATCTCTTGGACGATAAAGTCCTTGAAAGAATCGAGGAAGAAGCTATAGGAATCTGCGTACAAAATGCAGCAGAAGAGGTGTTAGAAAGAGGTGAAGCGTGGAGCTAGACAAGAATAAGTACGGAGTGTGCTGTGGAGACGCACAGCTATACAGGTACGATCACTGGCAGAAGATTGAGAAGCCAAGGATCGAGGAGCGGGGATACTGCCCTATCAAGGATCGCAAGGTCCTTGGTAGGTACAAGTATTACTCTGTGGCACATAGAGTGCCACATGACATCGTAGTAGCGTACCGTGACCTGGATCGTTACGGGTACGCAGAGTCCGACAGAAACTGGATGAAAGAAATGATACAAGGAGGTAAGAAATGATACAGGTAGATCAGTCCCTGCTGGACAAAAAGTACAATGACGGAAAGAGATTCGTCATTGTTTACGGAGATAAGATTATCTCTTGGAGCAAGAACTCGATAATTGACAAAAGGAAAAGACACGCCTTAAATAAAAAAGGTTACGATCTTTCTAAGCTGAAGTCTATTCCCATCGAGGACTTAAGAATAGAAGTTCCTACGAATATGTCCGAAGCTGCTTTTGCTGCTGAGGTAAAAAGGATCACTGATATGGTGAACCCTGTTACTGAGGATGAGGTTCGTGAGGTAAGAAGGATCGCCATTGATAACATAATGAAACGAGACTTGGAAGATCTCGTTACACGATCCATAATGAGAAAGTCAAAGGAGCTTACTTGGTCTGGAGTATGAAAATGAAGTACAAAACAATAGCACTAAGAGAACTAGGTATAGACCCTGCTGACCTGAGGACAGCACTGTACTGCCACTGGGAAATGGAGAAACTGGAGTACCATCTAGACAGGATGGTTTCCTACATGGTGGAAAACAGATTGCCGCACGCCCTGACAGGCTTAGTTATCGAGGACATCGAGGAAGCTAGAAACGAACTCAAGGAAATCTTCAACGATCTGTACGAAATGGAACGTGGTATTGACAAATGAAAAAAGTTTGTCCAATTATCCAGAAAGGTAGTAATACCAGCACAGGAAGTTGCGCCCTTGGCCTTGAGAACAGGCGTACCTAGTGGTACAAGGGACATCGGTTGCCAGAAGTTGCCCGACTGGTTGTAAAACGGATCGCGTTTGCGATGGCTAACGCCTGATGAAAGAGAATTATAGTGACGTACCGAGTTCTCACAGGCACCAGCTCTACGATTGACTCATTACAGGGGATCAAGGATAGAACGGTTAGCTCCTCTCGTAGGGGCTAACTGTGTCCAGATACATTAATCTATTAAGGGGATTAGAGGACAGATAAACTATGGGATTAACAATAGAACAACAGTACGTGATGGACTGTATGCTGACAGGTAAGCAAGGAGGTAGACTGATATGCTT
>Ga0209645_1001583_pt1 | contig 11263 bp, 1 predicted proteins | sample ETNvirenome_6_30_FD_184070 | JGI IMG/M metagenome (GOLD analysis project Ga0209645, IMG submission 184070) | Marine viral communities from the Pacific Ocean - ETNP_6_30 (SPAdes) (version 2) | ecosystem: Environmental > Aquatic > Marine > Oceanic | place: Pacific Ocean | collected 2013-06-19
GCATCATCTAACATTTCTGGGTCTTGTAATCGTTTAGCTTCTTTAGTAATCCACCATGTATCAGGTGAAGTCATCGCATCTATCTCATCTAAGAATTTCTTTTCTTCATATTTAAGTCTACCCCTAAATACGCTTCTATCTAAATCTGCTTTGATATACTCTTTCAATAACCCTAATTCTTTTTTCTTCATACCAGCTATTTCTAAACTTCTAAAAGTTGATAGTCCTAACATATTTGTTAAAGCATCACGCATATAGCCAGACCAAGAAGCTGTATGTTCTCCAAGCTTTTCAGCTGCTTCAAATTTATCAATTAATAAATGACTTCTAAATCCTACTACATTGTCAATATATGTTTTTAAAAAGTTTTTATGATACGTTGTTAATGCTTCATAAGATTTATCGTATCCAGGCATAATTAATTCATCTTTAGGTTTCATACTACCATTTAGATAACTAAATACTCCTTTAGCATCTTTAGATTGAATCATATGTGCAATACCTTCAGAATAGCCACCGTCTTCTCTTTGTCCGCTAACAATACCACGCTCTAATGTTCTTCTTCTATCTTTTAACATTTCTGCTTTTGCGCCTTGCCAAGTCATATATGGTGCTAAAACTTTAGAACGTTTTGGTGAATCCATTAATAATTGTGCTGCTTTGTACAATTTAGAATGCAAATTATTTTGAGATAAAATAGCACTTTCACTATCTAACTCTGCACCGTATTTAGCTAAACGTTCTTGTATATATAGCTCTAATTGTGCTCTATTTGCTTCATAACGACTATGACCATTGTGAGACCAATATGCTGTAGGGTTTCCTAAAGCATCTACTACAATATTTACCATAGGTGGTTTTTTGCCTCGTGTTAAATCTTCACGAAGTTCTTGTGCTTCTTTACTGCTTAAATCTACTTCTTTAGGTTTAATATTTAAACGTTCTGATAGCTCCTGCTGCACTGCTTTACGTAATCCATATTCATACTGGTAATATAGTAATTCATTTAATCCAACAGATGAATCTAACATTCGATTAATATTAGCACCACTATAGCGAGTAGTTAAATCTAACTTAGCACTAACCTTATCCACATCAATAAATCCGTCTTTACCCATAACTTCTTCTGAAACGCTTTTTCTAATTTCAAAATTACCTGCATCGTTTTGTCTAAAGTTTTTCATGATAAACTTGTCTTTAAACAGTCCATAAAAATCAGTAATACGACTATTTAATGAATCTACAAATTCATCTATAGTAACTGTTTTCTTTTTACCAGGATTAGCAGGGTCTTGTATAGTAAACTTACGCATTCCTGCATTACCAGGTGCATCAGGCCATATTTCATTTTCTTTCATACGAATAGAATCTAAATAGTCATTTGCTTTTTCGTATTCTTTTCTTAAATAATCTTTACTTTGAGGGTCTAATGTTAAATTACCAAACATAAGTTCGCCAAAATGCAGACTAGATTTATCTCGGACAGGGTCAGCTTCTCTTATTGCTACTGCTGCTTTAAATATATCTCTAAAATTGTTTAATAAGAAATTGTCACCAGCATTAATAAAATCAAATGATTCTTTTAAGTGCTGTTCTGCAAACCCAGATAGTGCTGTATTTAATGTTTTACCTTGGTCTACCATTAAACGAACCATTTCTAATGTACTTGTTGGTAATGTTAATGTTCTAGTAGTAATAACAGGATTACCATTTTTATCAAATACGGGAACATTTTTCTTTTCATATAGTTCCATTTCGTGGGTACGTAGTTTACCAGCTACAAATTCATTAAATAATAAGTGATACACACTCTTTACATCTTTAGGTACTGATTTATCTTCATCAATATTTTTTCTAAATGTTTCAGCATCTATATCGCTTTTACCATAATTTTTAATTTTGTTTTTAACTTTATCTAACAAAGAACCTTTGGCAATATACATATCTTCTATAAATCTATTGAATGCTTTTAAGTGGTCTAATTCACTGTTTTTTAATGGTATTGCAACATTCTGAACACCAGTCCAACCAATGTTAGCAGACAGTTCAGTCATTAATCCTTCAATAGTAATTAACAAGTCAGGATTTTTTTCTATAGCTTTTTCTAATTTTGCAAACTCTTTAAGCATTTCAGGGGTTGTTATTGTCGGTTTTAGAGGGTCGTAAATATCTTCTACCATTTCTAATGGTCTAGATTTCTTTAATGAGAATAAATCTAATTTATCTTGCTTATCATAATATTCACGTATAGCACGTTTAGCAATAGCCATAGCAGTAGGTCTACCATATTCTTTGTAAATACTATGTATTTGTTGTAAAAAGTCACCACTACCATATTCTATTACATTGTTTTTATATGCTTCTTTGTTAATTTCTTTTTGCATTTTTTCTGAAAATTCATTGAATATATCCTGGTCTTTAGTTTGCAACTCTATATCTTCTTTAAGTTCTTTATCAGCTTTTTCTATAAATTCTTTTTCAGCTTTACGTTCTTGCTCTTCTATTTCTTTATTACGTTTGTATTCTTTTTTACGTGATAATTCTGATAATACATTTACTAAGTCTGTTTGCACAGATTCTTCTACTACTTTTTTAGCTTCATTATTTCTCTTAGCTTCTTTTAGTTTTTTTAATGTTTCGACTAAACTTAATTTTGCTTTATCTACTGGAACATCAAATATCTTAGTCATATATTCATTTACACCTGATTTGTGTTTATCAGCTGCGGTAATAAAATCAGTTATTTCTTTTATCATTTGTTGTTTATGAGCTGATGGAATATGTTTACTGTTCCAAAGATTTGCACTTTCTGCATTTCTACTTTTTGTTCTTTGATACATACGTACAATAGTGCTAGTGTCTTTTCCCTTTAAAAACCCAGGAGTTATAATTTCTAAAAGTGCTATATCTAAACCTACATCACTAATACCTTCAGATAATCTTTTTTCTATCTCTTTTATAAGCCAATCATAAGTAGAGTCTTTTTCTACAGGCGGTTCTTTTGGTTTTTTAGTTTTAGGGTCTATTTCTAACTTACGTTCTGTTAAAATATCTTTTTTTGTCTTATTATATTGTTTTTTTAATTGAGAAACACCAACCTCATCTACTTCAATTTCATATTTTCTAACAACACCTGGCTCTTTTTTCATTATTTTATCAAAATATTTTTGAGATTTTTCACCAGGAACAATTTCACTTAACATCATTTTATGTAAAAAATATTTTAACACTTCTTGCGTAGGTTTATCTAATGGAACTAATTGACCAGACTCTAAAGTAATATTTCTAAATTTTTTATGTTGTGATGCTAAAAATTTATCTATATAAGGATTACCTTCTTGCTGTTTTCTAGTGCTATGATAACGTGCTTGCAATATATGTTTACCAACAAATATATCACTTACCATTTGACCTATAAGTCTATGTATTTCTTTTTGAGGTACTCCTTGCTCTCCTAAACGTAATTCTAACTGTTTAGACATTTCAGATGCAGATACTAACATTTCTGCTCTACGTATATGGTTTGCAATCAATATATCTTTATGCAATTTTTTTGATGATAAAGAACTATACATTTCACTAGATTTACCATTAATTTCAGCATCTAATGTAATAGCTTTTAATATTAACCCTGCACGCTCCATTTCATTTAAATCTTTTCTTCTTGCTGCAACCATAAATGGGTCTGAGTCTTTGTGTATAAATCCTTCTTTAACTAAGTATTTAAACAATGGGGTATCTTGCATGTTAAGATATGCATTGCTAATATTTTTAAAGATATTGTTTAAATCGTTATATTTAAAAATATCTAATTCAAATTTTAAACTACCAACTTCGTCTTTCATAGCACGTAAATTATTAGCAATTTTACCTTGTGCAGAATCAGCTATAAAATATTGATTCATTTCAGCCATAGCATCTTCTATAACATCCATACGATGAGTACGTTCTGAACCATACAACGCTTCATTTCTAGATTCTTGATTTTTACCTTTATTACCATTAAAAGACGCATCAGCAACTGCTAAAACTTCTAATGCTCTAAAATAATTGTGTTGATAAGATATTCCATCTATCCTATTAAATGGAATACGTTTTGTTTTTCTATCTCCTAAATAAGTATATTCTATTTCAAGATATTGATTTCCTAATTTATTAATTACAACATCTTCCTGTTTTGTTCTCTGAAGTTTGCCATTTATCATTTCTCTAAATGTAATTCTTTGAAATACTTGCTCTGGATTTAGCTCTAATGCTTTTTTAATAGTTTCTATTCCAATTTTTTCAGGACCTTCTCTTTTTACAAAACCTTCTTGGTCTATTCTTTCACCAGTCTTTACCTTAAACGCTTTTTCTCTTTTCCATTCTATCACTTTTTTGTTTGGATTAAAAATAGGACCATAATCAATTTCACCATTTTTATTTACTGGTAATATAGAATTTAAATAATCTGTTGGTGTTGCATCTGTTAATGGTTTTATAGGATTTCCTTTAGCATCTATAATCTGAAAATATCTAAAGAACGATTCACCAGACACTTGTTGTGATGGTTTCATTTCAATGTAATCTAATGCGTCAAATGCATTATTTTGTTTAGTAGTACGTTCATCTCTAATGATATCCCATACTTCGTCTATAGACATTCCTTTCTTAGCTATCTCTGGATTTAATTTTAAAAAGTGAGTACCTTTTTTACCAAGAATACTAATTTGTAAATCTTCTCCTAATTTGTTTTTCTCTACAATAGAGTCAAAAATTCTTCTAAATCTACCAGTTGCATTTACATCTAATCCAATATCTTTTTGTCCTTGTATTGCCTGATAACCTGCACGATAACGTTGTGCAGGGTCCCATACATCATACACAGACTCTTCTGCATATTGAATACCAAACTTTTCATCATGTGCTGGATTTTTTAACGGTTTTAAATCACCGTCTTTATTTTGGTGCATTTCAGAAAACTTTGGTTTCATAAATTCTTTTTTAATAGCTAAATCAATACTTTGATACCCAGCTACCATATCACCGTCATAGTCAGCACCACCTAAACGCTCTGCATTTCGTTTGTGTACTACAATACCTCTACCTGGTTTGTCTATAAATCCACCAAACTTTAATGTAGCAATACCAGCTTCATCTGCCTGTGGAGACCTGGTAATAACATACATCATATCTTCTTCTAGCATTTTTTTATAAGTTTTATCAGCTTTTTTCCATTTTTTATATACATTAAACAATGTATCTACGTGAATTTTGCCATTTGTTTCATGATTTACATCTCTATATTCTATATCACGTGATTTATCCCCTTGATATAAATAAAATTCATCTTTACGAATGCCTTCACCATTGATTTTTTTAACCATTGCTTCTATTTCTGGGTCATACCCTTTTAATCGCAACGATGTAAATCCTCTTTTAACAACTGGTCTACTAAATTTGTTAATTAATATATTATTTAACGCTTCATTAAACATAGCTGCTTTATTACCAAAGACTAATCCATAAGGATTATAGTCTATTTGTTCTAACCATTGGTTTAAACTTTGTATATCTTGTGCTGATTCTCTACCAAAAATAGATTCCATTTCATTAATATTTTGAGATTTAAATAAATTCTTTAAAATATCTTTTGTCAATCTTGAGTGCGTATGTTGTGAAAGCATTTTATAAATAAATGGCATACTTAATCTATCTACATCAAGCTCTGCTTTTTCTATAAATCCATTATAAGCATCTTTTTCTACTAGCGATGTTAATTTTCGGATATAAGTTTCATCGCCTTTTTGAACATTTTCAAATAAACCATTAAAAGCTTTTAAAGCTTTATCGCTCATACGATTACTAATCTTATTAATTAATCCCCAATGTATAGGTGCACTACCATCACGTTTAATTTCTACTTCATGTGGTATTATTCTTACATCTTCAGGTTTAATAGTAAATACTTCAGGATTTGTTTTTACACTCCATTTACCAGTAGCTTCATTGTAAATAATTTCACCTACTTCATGTCTTGATTCAGATTTTTTACCAGACTCATACATCATTACATCCCAGTTATTTGCTTCCATAAGCTCATAAATAGCTTTAGTAGCTGAGTCTTCTGCACCTTTATTGATTAATAATCCTCTGTTTTTTTCTACATTTTCTGGTACTAAAATCACATCTTTGATATACGCATCAATTATCTCATTATATAATTTAGGATTTTTACGTGCTTTTAATAATTCATCTGTACTAATACGACCAGTTTCTAATAACATACGTTCACGTAAACGTTTTCTGTAATATTTAGTACCATCAGTTAAGTCAAAAAGCGTCTCTTTTCCGTTAACGTCTCTTATTTTTATTTTATGGTCTGTTAAAATAACGCCATTAAATCCGCCTTCTTCGTTCAAAATATTTGAAAACGCTCTACGGTTCCCCTTACCATCTAAAAACGTCGTATTGCCGTAATATTCGGCACTTAAAGGCACTCCATTGTACAATGTTTTAATGTATTTAGTTGCTTTTGCTACATTTTTAAACAATGGTTTATCTCGATACTTTTTCATAGCTTTTTGTATATCTGCAACGCTACGTATATTTTCTGGTTTAACATATCCTGCTAACTCAGCTGCATAAATAAAGTTTGATAAACGCATTTTTTCATACATTTGTCTTGCTTCTGCTTCTGATGTAGGTTTTTGTGTTTTAGGGTCTGTAACATTAATTTTATTGTTTTTTAAATCTAATAATTCTTTAGGTGCTAATTCAATTTCACCAGGTTTAGACAATATGTTACTAATAGCTATAGTGTCTTCTGGTTTAATCCAATCTAACTTATATACATCTTGCGCATATGGAATAGTTATTATTTCACCATTAGAAGGATTAAATCCAGATATATATCTTGGTCCACCTTGCTCTGGTGCTTGTCTTGATAACATTAAATTAATAGCATACAATGACTGTGCTTCACTTAAATTATTTAATTGGTATACTTTTTGCTCTGGTGCTTTGTTACTGTATTCACCTTGTATCACAAATTCATGACTAATAATTCTTTCAAACTCACCATTTCCAGATGGGTCTTTCCATTTATTCTTCATTCTATTATTCATATAACTTTGTGTCGTGTCTACAGTTAATGAATTACCTAAATAATTTTCACTTTCTATTAAATCCCATGAAATATTCCATTTTTTATCTTTAGTATATCCTCCAGAAACTTTAATAATGTAAGATTTACGTTCAGACATTGCACGTTCTTTAAAATATACATCTTGCAATACCTTTCTAGGACTAATATCTCGTTTCTTGGTAATACCATCTTTATTAACATATTCTATAGTAAAATCATTTAATGGATTTTTTGGGTCACGTGTAGAGCTTATAGCTTCTGAAGGATTAGAAAATTCTTGCTTATTTCTTTTTGCATAATATGTAACAGCTTTCCAAAAACGTTCTTTACTATCGTTAGCATCTAAACGTGCTATATTTCTTATAGCTTCTTTTGCTCTATGTCCTGAACCTAACGATTCAAAAAGACTGTCTATTTCTTGTTCTACTTCTTTAGATTGATTATTTTCAAAAATATCATGAACTTGCTCTGTGTCTTTTTTATCTACCTTACCTTCAACTTCTAGTGTTTCTTGATTTTTATGCTTTGCATCTACTGTTGCTTTAGGTTCTAATTGATTTGCACGTATTTCTAATGCATTTAATAAACGTGTAGTTCTTGTATCTAAAAATTCAACTTCCCTAAATGATAATTCAATAACATCTTTTAATTCTCTAATTTCTTTTACTGATAAATCATATAATTTTTTATCACGATATGGGTCAAATTGTTTTTGATTGGGATTAAATTTTAATACATGATTTTCATTTGCATAATTAACAGTACCATATGGTGAATCTTTAGCGTCTAATACAGAAGTATTTCCAGTTTCTGGGTCACGTACAACAATTTTATTGTCTTTTTTACTTATTATTTCTACGTCAGTAGGTCTACCAAACATATCAAACACAGAAATATAATCAGCTACTTTTACATTTCGTAAATCAGTATCCTCTATTTTACCCATAATTTCAGCTACATTTAAAGCTACTTCATCGGCAGTTTCTCTTCTCCATCTTTCTACTTCTGAATTAATAGCATCTTGTAAAAATTTTAATTCGCCACGTTTTGCTTTTTCTTCCGCATATCGTGGGTCTTGCATTATTTGCAACGTTCTTCTTGCTAAAGCTTGTGGTAGTGCTCCTTTATTAAGCATATCTACCATTCTATTACCGTTCCAACGTTCTAAATAATCTTTTGCAGCACTATCTAATTTTTCATATCCTTCTATTTTTCTGTAATCAAAATCTACAAATCCTCTATCTCTATATTCAAGTCTACCATTTCTAACCTCTGGTTTCATTGGATATTGATTAGCTGCTTGTTTCATTAATTCTGGATACCCTTTTGTCATCAACCAAACTCTTGCATCGTGTTCTCCTCTAGGTCTTGATGCTGCACCAAAGAAAAATCCTAATAAATATTCATAGACTTGGTCTGGTAATGGAGCACGTTGCATTGTAGCCATACCTCCAGTAAACGCTGAACCTAATCCACCTTTAAGTAAAAAAGTAGCTAACGCTGCTTGTCCTTCAGTCATCATACCATATTCTGCAGATATTGAGCCGTGAAAATCAGGAGCTTGTTTTATAGAACCAGGTTTTTTATTTTTTAAAATATTTTCAGTTTCATCTAAAAAATATAATGGGTCATCTAATTGTCTTGGGTCTTTTTTACCAGACCATGTATCTGACCTTGAAATTTTATCTTGCTTCGGACTTCTATTTTTTAATTTCCATTGTTCCATTCGCAAGTTTTCCATTGCTTCTGCTAAATCGTCTGCTGTGTTTCGTATTTCTTTTTGAGCTTTTACTACCATGCCCTTATTACCACTGTTTAATAGGTTACCTAGATATACATAACGACCTAATCCACCAAAAAATGCACCAGCTAAAGCTCCATGTTGTGCTGCTTCTGCCCAACCTTCTGGACCTTCTTTACGTGCAGATACAGCAAGAGCTACACCTAAATGTGCTGATTCTCTTGCTATTGCTTTAAAATTTTCATTACGTGCTAGTCCTTTAGTAAGAAATGATGTTTGTATAAGTTTAGCATCCCCTAATCGTGCAGCAGCATTATCTATAACAAAATCTGCAACTTTTAAAGGAACAGAACGTAGTCCTATTTGTCCTGTCATATGATTTTTTGAAGTTAATAACGGTACTTGTTCTGCACCTTTCTCTAACCAAGAGTTCCAAGTTTTAGCTGCTTTAGTAAGTCCTGCTTTTTGAGTAGCTCTTCTTACTGCAGATATAGGGACTGATGCACCAAACGATAATACACCTGCTACAATATCTGGTGCAAAACCTACTAAATGTCCTATTTTATTCGATAATCCTTCAACAGTATTTGTAGGGTCATCTGCCCAACCAAAAGTAGTAAAACCTTCAGCCATACCAGATGCAAATTGATTTAATACACCTGCTATTTTACCTTCTTCGGCAGTAATATCTGGTTTCCACTCTAGCCCTGCTTCTTTAGTTTGTTTCTCAAATAAATCTACTTGTTCTAAACTAAACGTATCAGCATTTTTACTGTATTCACGGTACACTCCATTAAAATAGTCTTCTGGCTTTATGACTCCAGCCGAATAAAGACGACCAAGTCTTTCAAATTCTCTGTTCATTTATTAATATCCTGTGCCGATATTTCCGTAGCCTTGCTTACTTCCATATCCTTCAAGTTCTTTTATAGCGTTAGCAATAAATATACCTTCCTGTTCATACAAATCTCTGATTGCACTAGTTTTGTAATATTCGCCATCTTTATATTCTATCATTTCATCGTCTTTGTAATTAGTGTATAACTCATGATGAAGATATTGACCAGCTTTAGTTTCCATGCTATAACTAGGAGCCATTTGTTTTAATTTTTTAAGCACTAAAGCACGTGATTCAGGCATAGCTACTCCTTGATTTGCAGAAAACGATACCTTGTCATATAATTTTTTTAATTTAGCTAAATCGTCGCTTTGTTCTCCTAAAACAGTAGGTTTAAAATAACTGTTTCTACTTAAAGCGTGAGGGTTTTTATCAAAAAACGAAGGAGTGTTAGCTAAATAATCTGAAACACCACTCAGTTCTGACATTACCATACCAAATGTTATTGAACCTGTAAGTTTACCTTGAGCTTTTAAAGCAGGCAACATTTTTTCATAAGCTTTTAGAACCTGTGGAGCATGTTTTGCTAACTCTTTTTTTAATAACGGATTATTAGCACTCAAAGGAGCAAGTTTTTGTATTAATCTTAACCTTGCTGCGCTTGTTCCTGAAGTTATCATTGTTCGTAAACCGCCACTTATAGCAGTAGCTCCACCATAGTAAGCAACCAATCCAGCTCCAGCTACAGTTACTGGATTTACTAATTTATCGTGAGAACCTTTCCAGTATCTCATAAAATTCCAAACACTTCTAGTTATTTCTCCTGGATTAGTTTTTTTCACTAATGGACCATTTGTCCATTTACCAAGTTGATAAAAACCAAACCTATGTTGAGCATCAGTGTTTGAAAAATCTTCTAAAATAATTTCTGGGTCACTTGCTAGGTCTGAATCACCTTTTGCAAAGTCTAAAGCTGTTTCTAAATTTACAGCATCTCTACCCATTTGCAATTCCATATGTTTAGCTCTTATCATTGTTGTTAATTCACTTGCTTTTTTTTCTGCTTCTGATGGTTCTAATAATTTATCTAAAGCCATTAAAAGCTGTGCAAAAGAACTCATTCTTGCTGATACTATATCTTGTTGTGCCATGTTTTCTCCTTAAACGTATTTATATTGGTCTATATTAGTCATATTATAGTTTAACCCAATACCTTGTTGAGCATATTGCGATTTTAAATTCATCGCAGAAGCATCTAAACTTCTTAATTCTCCAGCCAATCTATTTTGTATTCCTGCAACTTGAGCTGTAGTTTGCATACTTCTTTGACTCATTTGTTGATTAAAAGCTGAAAGCAAATTATCTCCTGCTAAATTTCCACTACCAAAAGCTAAATTAGTGTTTCCGATATTTGCTTGTGCTTTATCAAACCTAGATTGTCTATTTAATGCCAATGAAGCCATTGCTAAGTCTCCTTGCGCTACAGCAGTATCAGCCATTCCTTTATATTCTTGAGTAATAGCTGTTCTTTCGCCTCTAATTTGTTTCATTTGTTCTG
>Ga0209645_1001585_pt1 | contig 11256 bp, 25 predicted proteins | sample ETNvirenome_6_30_FD_184070 | JGI IMG/M metagenome (GOLD analysis project Ga0209645, IMG submission 184070) | Marine viral communities from the Pacific Ocean - ETNP_6_30 (SPAdes) (version 2) | ecosystem: Environmental > Aquatic > Marine > Oceanic | place: Pacific Ocean | collected 2013-06-19
ACGCTGGAACAGATTATTGAAACAAGGGTGGATAGTTGTGTGGAGAGAGAGAAATCGCACTACCCAAAAATATCATATATATAAAGTTTCCTACAAGTGCAAACAGCTAATAAGTAGAATATACCGCATGATGCTTGGTGATGAAGAGATACCAATTGCCAAGCTTAAAAATAAAAACAGTTATTCGACTAAAGTAATTACAAAAGCAATAACATATGCAAACAATAGCAGGTCCAAATACTAACGCATTAAGATCTATAACAGGATATAATGTAGGTTCTCCGTTAAGGGCAATGCCTATGAATCCAGCAGCTAGTGTTGGAGCTATAGCAGAAGACGTTGGTAATATAGCCAGCGGTAACGTGCAAGCTCAATCAGCAAAAGGTGAAGGCGCAAGAATACTTGGTGACACAGCTAAGTATGCCAGCATGGGTATGGCCTTTGGCCCTATAGGTGCAGGCGTTGGAGCTTTAGTTGGTTTAACTGTTGGACTTATTAAAAACAAAAAAGCTAAAGATGCTCATAAAGAGCAAATAGCTCAAAATAAAGAAATAGAAAACGCAGGTAAAGCTCAAGCAGCTTTAGCCGCAAATGTAAATGCACAAAAAGCCCCGGCAACTATGAAATCACCAAATGAAAGAAGCAAGGCACCAAATAAAAGAATGGAGCCGTTAAAAAGAACAATGGCGCCAAACAAGAGGATGGAGCCATTAAAAAGAACAATGGCGCCAGTTAAAATGGCACCACTAAAAAGAGAACTTTCTTCTATACAAGCAAGTTCTTCTTACATGAGAACACCAGCATCTGCTGTTGAAAGACAAGAGGTAATGAGAACACTATCAGGAGCATCTGCACTTAAGCGTAATGTTGGAGTTACAGAAGGTGGGAAAAAATTTATAAAATCAAAAACTGACGGAATTACAATATATGACGATGGTAGTGATAGCTTCGACGAGCAATACCGAAAAGCAAAATTCAAAGCAGATAAAGAAGCAGACGCTAAAGAGAAAAGAGAATATGCTAAAAATAATCCTGAAGAAGCTGCAAAAGTTAGTGCTGAAAATTTAAAAGGTAAATCAGAAAAAGAAAAAGCAGAGATAATAGCAGCGTATAGAGCTAAAAGATCAGAATCACAAAAGCAAATAGCACAAAATAAATAATTATGAAAGAGGCAATGTTAAGCGGAAAAGGAAGGATCTCTCCTTATATGAAAGGATCTTGCGGATGCATATCTAGAAAAATGAGATTAGATAGACCTGAGTACAAAGGTAATGTTGTACTCAAAATGAAAAAGAAATGACACAAGATTTAAAACTATATGTTTTAAACGCTGGTGCATTTAGCATATCTATGATGAATTGGCTAGAGCCAATGTTAAAAATTACACTACTAGCTGTGACTATAGGTTACACTGTACATAAGTGGTGGAAACTTAGAGATAAATGAGACAAATTAATGAAATAATAATTCACTGCTCAGCTACAAGAGAAGGCCAAGATATAAGTGTAGATACTATAAGAAAGTGGCACGTTGAAGGTCGTGGCTGGTCAGACATAGGCTATCATCTATACATCGACATAAATGGTGAAATACACGGTGGTAGAGATATAGCTAAAATCGGGGCTCATTGCTCAGGGCATAACCGTAATTCTATAGGTATATGCTATTGCGGAGGAGTTGAAGAAGATGGCAAGACCCCGAAAGATACTAGAACCGAGAAACAAAAAGATGCTTTATTGTCAGTGCTTTTAACTTTAAAAGCTATGTACCCTAAAGCTAAGATATATTCACACAACGAGTTTGCTAACAAAGCATGCCCGTCATTTGACGCAACTAATGAGTACAAAGATCTCTGAAAACACAAATATACAACTTGACTTAAAAACTGTAGTAGCAATAATAATGGTTACAGCCTCTTTTGTAGGTATGTATTATACATTGCAAGCAGATATTGAAGAAGCTAAGAAGCTACCACCTATTGAAGTAACTCGTTTAGAATATGAGCTAAAAGAAGAGTGGAACGAGAAGATGATTATGCAGTTGAAAGATCAAGTAGAGATGCTTGAGCAAACACAAGATATATTAAAAGAAGAAATTAATATAACTGCTGGCATGATAAAAGACGGATCAGAAGCTGATGGCAAATTAGAAGAACTCAACAGACAGTTAGAAGAGTTACAGAATAAAAAACCTCAAACTAGGGTTATAGTTAAAGAAGTTAAAGTAGATAAAAAAGGTAGAAAATTATAAGTCATGGGTAAAATTAGTACAGCATGTAAAGCAGCCGCAAAGAGAAAGTTTAAAGTATGGCCTTCAGCTTATGCTAGCGGTTGGGGTGTTAGATGTACTAAAGCAGGTGGTCCAAGTAAGTTTGGTAGAAAAAAGAAAAAGAAAAAGAAAAAGTAATGGACGTTAAAAAAATGAGAGAAGTTGTAACTCAACTTAAAAAAGCATCTAAAATGCACGCACAACAAGCAGCTAAAATAGAGCGTGAGCTAAATAAAATGAAAAAGAAAAAATGAAAAAGCGTGGCGGTGAATATCGCGGTACGTTAAAGGCTAGAATATCTAAGTTATACGGAGGTAGCGTAACCTGTAGTAAAGTTAAAAAGCTAAAGACTCGTATGAATAGAACTAAAAGAGATACACAACTAGCAAATTGGTTTATTAACATGCATAACTGTAAATAATGAGTTTAAAAGGTTTTGATATATCTGCTTTTAAAAATAGCAAGCCGCCTAAAAATAGCTCGTTAAAAACGTTAAAAGAAATACAAGAGTTAGCTAAAGTAAAGCATGATCCAGCTTTTGTTAAAAAATGTGATGACCAACATAAGTGTTTTGTAGATTTAGCTAGATCCAAAGGTATAGAGCTAGACCAAGAAGAATTAAACGAGTTGATAGGTCAAAGTGCTGATATTGTAATGAAACTGAAAAAGCATTTCAACAGACCTAGACCTAAAGTATTAGCTAAAGAATACAACATACCTTTAGTTGTTGTTGAGCTAAAAACTATGAAAACACCTAGTTACCCTAGCGGTCATAGCGCACAAAGTAGATTACTTGGAAGATTATATGCTGATAGATATAAAGATTCTGATTTTATGAGATTAGCAAACGATATAAGCTTTTCAAGAAACGTAGCTAAATGCCACTATGCTTCAGATTCTAGAGCTGGTGAAAGATTAGGAGATAGTATGTACAAGTTTATTAAAAGCAATGCCAAGTAAAAGACCAGAGTGGAAAGACAGCAAATATGCAGATGCTAAAGGTAAGTTCAAAAACTTAGGTTGTAAAGAGCTTGCTAATTGGCTTATTAAATCTAGAAAAGGAAATAAAAAAGCTATTGTTGGTTCTTTAAATCAACAAATAGTTTTTAATAGAAAAAGAAAACCAGCTTATGCTAGCAAAATGAAATGTGCTAGAAAATTTGCTATGAAAAAACTAGGCAATGCCAAAAAATAAAGATCCAAAAAAAGGCACAGGTAAAAAGCCTAAAGGCTCTGGTAGAAGATTATACACAGATGAAAATCCAAAAGATACTGTTAGTATTAAGTTTGCTACGCCTGCCGATGCTCGTGCTACTTGTGCTAAAGTTAAAAAAATTAATAAACCTTTTGCTAGAAAAATACAAATAATGACAGTTGTTGAACAACGCAGTCGTTATGGTGGTAAGCCAAAACAAAGAGCTATAGCTAAAAGGTGTAAAGAAGCAATAAGAAGACTACATGGCAAAAAGTAAAATCAAAGGTGGTGGCACCAAGAAAGTTTGTCTACCTGCAGCAAAGGTAAGATCAATGAGTAAAGCTGAACGTGAAAAAGTTGTTAGAGCTAAACGTAAAGCAGCCGCTTCAGGTAAATATAAAAGATCAAGTAAGTCTAATGTTAAAGGTGCTCGTAAAAAAGGTGCTACACTTAGAGACTGGTTTGAAAAAGAAAACTGGATTAATGTAGCTACAGGCAGGCCTTGTGGTGAACCAACTAAAAAGAAAAAACGTGGCAAAAAGAGTAGATAAAAGTAAAATGGCTTGTAACAAGCCTAAAAGATCTCCTAAACCAAAGAAAAAGAAAATGGTAAAAGCTTGTGAAGGTGGTAAAGAGAAGCTTATACACTATGGTCACTCTGACTATGGTCATAATTATTCTAAAGCTGCTAGAAAAAGTTTTAGAGCTAGACATGGATGTGATAAAAAGAAAAGTAAATTAACTGCTAGTTATTGGGCTTGTAAAGATTTATGGGGTGGTAAAGGTGGATCTACAAAGTCTAATCCAAAAGGCGTAAGAGGAAAATATTGATATGTGGAAATTAACTAAACAATACTTGAAAGATGTCTGGGCACTTCTTTGGAGTAAAACAGAAATAGACGAAAAAGTAATTGAAACTGTTAAAGATGTAAAGAAAAGATACAAGTTAACTGTTCAAGAACTAGAAGATGTAGCTAAAGCTATAAAAGAAGTTGGTAATCAACTTGGAGATATAGACGATGCTGTAAAAGGTAAAGAAAGAAAAGGTAGAAAATCTAAAAAATAATATGTCAAAGTTCAAATTAAATCCTCCGTACAAAATAGACAACACGCCTATATACAATATACCTGACGAAAAAGGTGTATTAGGTAGAGCTAATGATTGTGGGAGTATTGTAGTTAACAAAGACATAAGAGATAAAAAATTACTAGAAACAGTAATAAGCCATGAGAAAGTTCATCTTGATCAAATGAGAAGAGGTGATCTATCTTATGATGGCAAGTATATTTACTGGAAAGGTAAGAAATACAAAAGAGGAGTTAAAGACGGAAGCAAGTCTTATCCTTGGGAAAAAGAAGCATACGCAAAAGAAAAGAAATAATGGCAGTACCAAAATTTATAATGAAAATGGCAGCAAAGAAAGCTGTTAAAAAACTTGCAAAAGCAGCTTTGCAGAGGCAAGATAAAGTGTATAATTTAGGAACTTTAAAAGAAATTGAAATAACATCAGGTGACAACTACAAAGCTGTGAAAAAGCCACTTGCACAATCAAAAGATAAAGAGAAGATATTAGATATGACAACTCCTGGTATTAAATATGGGCAAAGCGCTCTTTATAAAATGATACCAGAAGATGCTGACGGATTATTAAAAATGGTTCAATCAGAGAAAGGTAAAGATGTAGTTAAAGAAAGATTTGGTTATACACAAATGCCTGATGGTAATCCAATAACTAGGAAATGTTCTTATAATTCTAAGAGAAAAAAATAATGTCTAAAAAGAAATTTGCAGAAACAAAAGTTGGTAAGTTTTTAAAAGAAAAAGCACCTAGTGTTTTAGACTCTATAGGCAACATATTACCTGATCAAGGCGGACTTGGTATAGTAAAAAATATTATAACAAGTGATAATACTATTGAGCCGCAGGATAAAGAACAGGCTTTAAAATTACTAGAACTAGATATAATGGAAATGCAGAATATTTCTACAAGATGGTCTAGCGATATGAAGTCTGACTCTTGGCTGAGTAAAAATACTAGACCTTTAGCTTTAATATATCTTACTTTTGCCTCTACAATGTTAATAGTGTTAGACTCGTTTCACACTAGGTTTGATGTAGATTCAGCTTGGGTTGAGTTATTAAAAACACTATTGATAACAGTATATGTAGCGTACTTTGGCTCTAGAGGTGCTGAAAAAATTACTAAAATAAAAAAATAATTTAATGGCTAGAATAAATTCTTATCCAAAGGATTTAGCTATTGGAGGATCAGAAGTACTGCTTGGTTCAGATTCTGATGGCTCTACTAAGACTTTCGGTTTAACTGATATTAGAGACTTCATGATAAAAAATGGAGTAGCTAATACTAGTGTTTTTAAAGCTGAAACTGATTCTAGCAATTTCGGAACTGGCAATATTTTAATATCAACCGCTGCGGCTTCTGGTTTGTCTGGCGTTACACAATATAAAGTTAGTAAAACTAATATAGCTGGAGTTGCTGTATCTGAATATTTAGATGACTTTGAAATAGGTAAACATATAGAAATGTTTGCTTTACCCGAAGTTGGTCAGTTTCAAAAATATAGAGTAACTTCTAAAACCAATAACTCTGATCATTACTTAATAGGTGTAAGTAATTTACCAACAGGATCTTCAAGTCCTTTTACTGACGAAAAAATATATGGTTTTAACTTACTTGAAAACGATTTAAACTTTAATACAAGTTTTACTAGTAATAGCTCAATGTGGTCAGGAAGCGGACCTTACACGCTGACTATTATACATAACTTATATAAACAAGGTACAGTTGATATTTTTGATTCCAGCGGAACAAAAGTTATTGGATCTGTACAAAATAATAACTTAACATATATACAAGTAGTATTTACAAGTAAATTTAGTGGTACTGCTTTTGTAAACTAAAACAAAAAACAATGGCAATAAATTTTTTAAACGATGTTGACTTAAATAAGAACGAGTTACAGAATGCCGTAGTACAAAATTTAGCAACAGCTCCGTCTAATCCTGTTGAAGGACAACTTTACTTTGACACAACAGGTGGTGATAAAAACCTTTATGTTTATAACGGTTCTTCATTTGTTAGCGCAACATCTGCTGTTGGTAATAATTTTAGTACTGTAGCAGTATCAGGTCAAGATAATGTAGTCGCAGATCAAAGTGGTGATACACTTACATTTGCTGGAACATCAAACGAAATAGAAATAACAACAAACTCATCGACTGATACTGTAACAATTGGTTTACCAAACAATGTTACAGTAGGTAATAACTTAACAGTAACAGGTAACTTAACAGTTAATGGTACTACATCTACAGTAAATTCAACTACTGTAACTATTGATGATCCAATATTTACATTAGGTGGAGATCAAGCTCCTGGTGCAACAGACAACAAGGATAGAGGTATTGAATTTAGGTACCACACTGGACAAGCAGATGGAGCAAGAATAGGTTTCTTTGGTTATGATTATAGTGCAGATGAATTTGTTTTCTTAACAGCTGCTACTAATAATTCAGAAGTATTTTCTGGTACTGCTGGTACTATTAATATTGGCACTGCTAAAGTAACTACATTAAATATTGGTGGTTCTAATGTTACTGCTACAGCCGCTGAGCTTAATATTTTAGATGGTGTTACAGCAGGTGGTCAAGAACTTAATAAATTAGATGGATGTACTGCTACTACTGCTGAATTAAACATACTAGATGGTGTTACTTCAACTGCTGCTGAGTTAAACATATTAGATGGTGTTACTGCTACTACTGCTGAAATAAACTTAATTGATGGTGGTACAGCAAGAGGAACAACCGCTGTAGCTAGTGGTGATGGTTTCTTACATAATGATGGTGGTACAATGCGTATGACTAATGTAAGCAAGCTAGCTGATTTATTTGCTGGTACTAACATAACTGCTAGTAACTCTGTTCTTTCTGTGGCTAACGCTAGTTCAAGTGCAAAAGGTGTTGTAGAACTAGCTACTAACGCTGAAACTCAAGCAGGTTCATCTAGTGCATTAGCTGTAACGCCTCTTTCATTACAAAGTAGACATCAATCAGGTTCGTTTCCTGAAGGTGCTGGAGTATCTGGTCCATTTACTCAAACTATAGCACATGGTATGGGTACTTATGTTCATGTTACAGTTATACAAACGTCAGACGGCGCTGTAGTTTATCCAGAAGTAAAAATGACTTCTGCTAATGGTGGTACAGTTACAATGACTTTTGCTAACGACGCTGCTGCTGATGCTTATAGATATATGATTTCATTAGTTGGTTAATGGCTGTTCAATTTTTAAATGGAGTAAATGTGGTTGCCGGTGACGTAGGTATCGGCACCACTAGTCCTGGCGAAAAGCTACATGTTAAAGTTTCTGGTGATACAGCCGCAAAGTTTGAAACTACATCCACTGCTGATTTAGCAATACAGCTAACCAACTCGCAAGGAAGTATGTTCTTTGGATTAGGAGGCGGTGAACAGTTTGCGGTAGGAACAGATGCAGATTTAAATGGCTCTAACAACTTGTTTATAATAGAACAAGGTGGAAACACTGGTATTGGAACTACTAGTCCATCTACTAAGTTAGATGTAAACGGTACTTTTCAAGCTACAAGTGTTAGATCTACAGGAGGTGGAGATGGTGGCTTTGTTTTAAGATCATGGACACAATCTGCTAGTTATGCTTCTTTAGCTACAAATGGTATGAGTGGCACAGAATACTGTATGATTTCAGATGGTACTAATACTTTTTTAGGTGCAGGAACAGGTGGCGTATTAAAATTAAGAGGACCGGCTAATGATTCATCTCCAGAGATTCTGCTAAATGGAACTGATGTAGAAGTTAATACTGGTGATCTTAAAATACCAGACGGTTCATTAGCTGTAGGTAATATAAGTAACTCTGCTACTGATGGAAGAATAGACGCTTCAAATGATATTGTAGCATTTTCAACTTCTGATATTAGATTAAAAAATAATATAAAAAGTATAGAAGGCGCGTTAGACAAAGTAATGCTAATACAAGGTGTGGAGTTTGATTGGGAAGAAAAGCAAGAAGTTCATGGTAACTCTGGTAGAGATGTTGGAGTACTAGCTCAAGAAATAGAACAAGTGTTACCTGAAGTTGTCACAACTAGAGACAACGGTTATAAAGCTGTTAAGTATGAGAAAATAATTCCATTACTTATAGAAGCTATAAAAGATCTTAACGATAAATTAGATAAGTGTGGCTGTTCCAAGTAGTGGTGCTTTAAGCATGTTGAAAATTAAAAACGAGTTTGCAAATAATAACTATAATGCTGGCAACTCGTATAGTAATATAAGTTTAGAAGATTTAAGTGATGGAACAGCAGGTACTATAAATACTCAAAATGCTTCTAGTGACAGGCCTGATGGTTCTGCACCTCATAGTATGTCTGAGTTCTACGCTTATGATCATGACTTATCTCCTTCTTTAACAGAATACACAGGTGGTAGTGTGGAGTCAACAGGACTTGGAGCTTGCTCTGTAGAAGAACCAGAAGAAAATTATTACCACGACGGATCTGGTGATGATCCATCTATTGGAGACACGGTGTATGAAGATTCTAGCGGCTCATCAGCATTACCCGCAGGTCATCATTTATTCGTTAACTCTTCAGAAGCAAGAGTAGCTATTCAAACAAATAGCTCAGGTGTTATAATAGGAATACTTGGTTGTAGGTAAGTATACTAACTTATAAGTGATTATATAATTAAGTTAAATTAAATAAAATAAAATAAAATGGCAAAAGTAAAAAAAGCTACAAAAAAAGAAATAGAGTCTATACAAAATGTTAATGACAAACTAAACCAAGAAATATATAATCTTGGTATGTTAGAGCATAACAAGACTAAACATTTAGAGAGTATTAAATTGCTTCAATCAGAATTTACAAAAATACAAAATGATCTTGAAGATAAATATGGTAAAGTAACTATTGATCTTAGCACAGGTGAAATATCAGATATTAAAAAAGATGAAACAGATTAGTATTGTAAGAAAAATAAGCATAGGTTCTGATTACAAAGATAACGCAATGCATTATGCTGTAGGACAAAAAGTCTGGGGTGATCATACTATTTCTAATATTATACATAACAACGAAGATGATTCTTATGATATATTTATAACTAAGAATAATGAAGTTGTTCCATGGAAAAAATTTAATAGAAATATGGCTATATCTGTAGAATATGATTTAAACTACGGTGAATAGCTTATACGATTTTATTATTAAACCTAAAGAACAAAGGTATGATAATGAAGTAAAAGTAGGAGATAAATCTCTTATTATTAATACCACTATAGAAAACCACAGATTTGTGAGTAAGAGAGCAGTCGTAGTATCTGTGCCGACTGCATACTCTTCTCCTATAAAAGTTGGTGATGAGATCTACGTACATCATAATATATTTAGAAGATGGTACGATATGAAAGGTAGAGAAAGAAATAGTGCTAAGTATTTTAAAGGTGATTTATATTTTTGTAGTTTAGATCAAATATATATGTATAATAATAAGTCTAATTTAGACTATTGTTTTGTTAAACCTATAAAAAACAAAAGTTATTTACATACTAGAATAGAACAGCCTCATGAAGGAGTTGTTCATGTATGCCCTGATAATAAATATATAAAACCACAAGACCATATTATATTTAAGCCTAATTCAGAATTTGAATTTATAATTAATAATGAAAAATTATACTGCATGAGGTTGAACAGAATTGTATTAAATTATGGATATTATAAAAACTAAGCAAAGAATAATTGACTCAGCACAAAAAGCTGTTGAAGAGTTAATTAAAGTAGCTAAAGAACCTATAGTAGATACTGAAGATGATGTTACTGCTGATAGGTTAAAAAATGCTGCAGCTACTAAAAAGTTAGCTATATTTGATGCTTTTGAAATATTGAATAGAATACAAGATGAAGAAAAAGCTATAGAAGAAATAAAGCAAGGTAAAGATAAACAAGTAAAAAGTTTTAAAGGCTTTGCAGAAGGTAGAAGCAAATGAGTTACAAACAGACTTTATGGAAAGAAGTAAAAGACGTTGTTAACTCTAAGATATTAGCTAAAAACAATAGGTTTAAAAAATGGGAGTATGGCTATAATTCTCAATATGATTTTATAGTAATAAGTAAAACAGGTAAAATTGGACAGATCATTGAAATACAAAATCTCCGCATCGCTTTACCAGCAACAGATAAATCGTTTAAACGAAGCGAAAACAAAGCGGAACAGTACTGGCAAAAGTTTGAATATCCAAAAGAACTACAAAGAATAAAAACTAGATTTGACTGGGAAGAGAAAGATACAGTATTTAAAGAAGAGTGGTATGATTACATTGATGAAGAATTTAAACGTAGAGAAGAAGGTTTTAGTTTCTACAATAATGGCAGTCCTGTATATATTACTGGTACTCATTACATGTACCTGCAGTGGTCAAAAATTGATGTTGGAGCACCAGACTATAGAGAGTCAAACAGACTCTTCTTTATATTTTGGGAAGCATGCAAAGCAGATAACAGATGTTATGGTATGTGCTACCTCAAAAACAGACGATCTGGATTCTCTTTTATGTCAAGCGCGGAACTTGTCAACCAGGCTACAATATCTTCCGATGCTAGATTCGGTATACTTTCCAAGTCTGGAGCCGATGCCAAAAAAATGTTTACAGATAAAGTTGTCCCAATATCCGTTAATTATCCGTTTTTCTTCAAACCAATTCAAGACGGTATGGATAGGCCAAAG
>Ga0209645_1001586_pt1 | contig 11254 bp, 6 predicted proteins | sample ETNvirenome_6_30_FD_184070 | JGI IMG/M metagenome (GOLD analysis project Ga0209645, IMG submission 184070) | Marine viral communities from the Pacific Ocean - ETNP_6_30 (SPAdes) (version 2) | ecosystem: Environmental > Aquatic > Marine > Oceanic | place: Pacific Ocean | collected 2013-06-19
AACTGTTGGTCATGACTTCTTTAACGATCACGAGGCGCGCTTTGCGCAAATTAGCAGAATTACTTGCCCAACGGGTATCAGTCAACTTGACAAGAAAGATATTTTAAATGGCGGACTTGGTCGAGGTGAAATAGGTGTTGTTGCAGCAAACACTGGCGTTGGTAAATCTCATTTTTTAGTTGCAATGGGTGCTGAAGCTTTGCGTGTTGGTAAAAATGTAATACATTATACGTTTGAATTGTCAGAAACTCAAGTAGGGATTAGGTACGATAGTAATCTTTGTGACATAGACTCTTCAGAAATAATTGATAGCAAAGAAAGAGTTTTAGACCATTATAAAGAAAATGATTATGGCAGGCTGATCATTAAGCAGTATCCGACAGGATCAGCAAGTATTATTACACTAAGAAATCATTTAGAGAAACTTTCAATGAAAGATTTTGTCCCTAGCTTGATAGTTATAGACTATGCTGATATCATGCGCTCAACAAGATCATATGACTCCCTTCGGCACGAGCTCAAATTGATCTATGAAGAATTAAGAAACTTGGCGATGGAATTGAACATTCCAATTTGGACTGCGTCACAAGCAAATAGAGACTCTGCAAAGTCTGAAGTTGTAGGTCTTGAAAACATGTCAGAAGCTTATGGAAAAGCGATGGTTGCTGATGTCGTCGTATCGCTGTCTAGAAAACCACTTGAAAAGTCAACAGGCGCAGGTCGGCTTTTTGTTGCAAAAAATCGTGCCGGACGAGACGGAATTCTTTTTCCGGTGAGAATTGACTGCGCAAAATCAAAAATAAGTGTCATTGATGATTCATCAGAGTTAACTGTGGGAGATTTGGTCGCAAGCCATAATACGAACACAAAAGACATGTTAAAATCTAAATGGAAAGAGATAACCCAGAGATGAGGAAAAAGCTATGTATAGTTATGAAGAAGCTCATAAGAGAAGCGTAGAGTATTTTGGAGGAGATGAGCTGGCCGCCAGCGTTTTTATTGGCAAATACGCGTTAAAAAATAACGAGGGCATGTACCTCGAGTCAACTCCTGAGGACATGCATAGAAGATTAGCAAAGGAGTTTGCAAGAATTGAGTCTAAGTATGACAACTCAATGTCAGAAGATGAAATATTCGATTTGCTAAATAAGTTTAAATATGTTGTCCCACAGGGTTCACCAATGAGTGGTATAGGCAATGATGTTAAAATACAGTCTCTGTCAAACTGCTTTGTAATTGAACCTCCGTATGATAGTTACGGCGGAATTCTTAAAACTGATCAAGAACAAGTTCAGATAATGAAACGACGTGGTGGTGTAGGTTTTGATATCTCAACCATAAGGCCAAAAGGATTGAATACTTCAAATGCAGCCAACACTACAGATGGAATAGAAGTATTCATGGATAGATTCTCAAATTCTTGTAGGGAAGTTGCTCAAGGAGGTCGTCGAGGCGCCTTGATGTTAACAATATCTGTTCATCACCCTCAAATTAGAGAGTTTGTTAAGATTAAGCGTGATTTAACAAGAGTGACAGGCGCCAATATTTCAATCAGGATATCAGACGAGTTTATGAGTGCTGTAAAGCAGGCAAAGGATTTTGAACTTCGCTGGCCTGTTGACGCTAAAGACCCAGATATTACATCAAAAGTTAGTGCTCAAGATCTTTGGCACGAAATTATAGAATCAGCACACGCGTCTGCAGAGCCCGGTCTTCTTTTTTGGGACACAGCTAAGCGAATGACACCTTCAGATGCTTATGAAAGCGTCGGTTTTGGCTCAACATCAACAAATCCTTGCGGAGAAATTATACTTTCTCCCTACGATAGCTGCCGCCTCATGCTAGTTAATTTGACTTCTTTTGTAAAGAATCCCTGGAAAGATAACGCGTCTTTTAATTTTGGAGACTTCGGAGCGACAGTTAAAAAAGCACAGCGGCTAATGGATGATATGATCGATCTTGAAATTGAGCAGATAGACAAGATACTGTCTAAGGTGGAAAATGATCCCGAGCCAGAATCTGTCAAGAAAATAGAAATCGATTTGTGGTCTAATATTAGAAAGGCAGCAATTAATGGTCGCAGGACAGGTTTGGGAATTACAGGTCTCGGTGATATGCTGGCAATGCTAGGCCAGAGGTATGGTTCAGATGAATCTGTGTACACAACTGAAGAAGTATATAAGTGGCTAGCATTAAATTCTTATGAAGAGTCAATTCAGCTAGCCAAAGAGCGTGGGCCTTTCCCAGCTTGGGACCATGACAAAGAAAAAGATCATCCCTTTATTGCCTCTATAGTCAATGAGCTTCTTCCTCACAGAAAAGAAGAATACGCCCGCTACGGAAGAAGAAATATTGCTAATACAACTACTGCTCCCGCAGGTTCAGTTTCAGTTTTGACTCAGACAACAAGCGGGATTGAACCCTCTTTTATGCTTCACTACACACGTCGAAAGAAAATCAACCCTAACGACGAAGCAGCAACTGTTGACTTTATTGACGATAGTGGCGATAAGTGGACAGAGTTCAATGTGTATCATCACGGCTTCAAGCAGTGGTTGGACTCGACAGATCAGGACTGTGAGTGGGACAAAGACGATCCTGAGGTTGCAGTTTCACACAGTCCATACGCTGGCGCAACTGCTAATGAAATTGACTGGGTTTCAAAAGTAAAAATGCAAGCTGCAGCCCAAAAGTGGGTTTGCCATGCAATTTCAAACACAACAAACCTTCCAGCTGATATTGACGTTGAAACTGTTAAACAGGTCTACATGAAAGGCTGGGAGCTTGGTTGCAAAGGTGTCACAGTTTACAGAGACGGGTCTAGATCAGGTGTACTTGTTTCAAACAGTGCGACAGACAACAAGAACAGTGATGAATTTATTGACAATAGAGCTCCTAAGCGACCAGAAGTGCTTGACTGTGAAATACATCAGGCAAATATCAAAGGAGAGGCCTGGACGATTCTTATTGGCCTTTTAGACGGAAAACCATATGAAGTTATAGGCGGAAGATCTGAATACATTGAGATCCCACGTCGTCACAAGTACGGACAAATACGTCGTCGCCCAAGAAAATCAATGGCGTCAAAATATGATTTAATTGTCGGTGAAAACGGAGATGAGTTTGTTGTCAAGGACATAATTACAGTGTTCGACAACCCCAACCATTCATCTTTTACTCGAACAATATCGTTGGCTCTAAGGCATGGCGCGCCAATTCAGTATGTTGTTGAACAGCTTCAAAAAGACAAGGACGCAGATTTGTTTTCATTTAGCAAGGTAATTGCTCGATGTTTAAAGAAGTACATTAAAGACGGATCGATAGGGGGTGATAAAGATTGCCCGCAGTGTGGTGCGGAAAATGGTTTAGTGTATCAAGAAGGTTGCATTACATGTAAGTCATGCGGCTATGGTAAGTGTGGATAAATTAAAAGGAAAATTATATGTTATGGAAATTTGATGTCTCACCTAGAATAAAAGAGTTTGAGCTAAATAACAACCCTGTTATTGTTACGGTTAATAAGTTTGACGAAGAATCGGCCCAAGAGTTTAGGACGAAAGTATCACTTGCTCACAATACAGGTCAAAAAGTTGTACCTATTGTAATAGACTCTTACGGCGGCCAGGTTTATTCATTAATGTCAATGATATCTACGATTAAGCAGTCTGAGCTTCCTATTGCGACTATAGTAGAAGGAAAAGCAATGTCTTGCGGAGCCTTGCTTTTTTCTTTCGGCGAAGAAGGGATGAGGTTTATTGACCCTGATGCAACTGTAATGATTCATGATGTGTCGTCAGGCCAGTACGGAAAAGTAGAAGAACTTAGGGCCAATGCTGATGAGTCAATGAGGTTAAATCAGAAAGTTTATCGAATGATGGCGAAGAACATTGGAAAAGAAGAAGACTACTTCATAAAGGAAATTCATGACAGAGGTCATGCTGATTGGTTCCTCGACGCAAAAGAATGCAAGAAGATAAATTTAGCAAACCAGGTACGACTTCCAAAATTTAATGTCAAATTATCAGTAGACATTGACTTTGTATAAAAATTGTTTTTTTCCTGGATAATTATAGATTATCTACAGGAGGAACAATGGATAAGATTTTTTATAATCAAGCGTCTTCTGCTAAGCTAGGTTGGGATCCTACCTGGTTTGGCGCAAAAGAATTTGATGAAGAGTTAATTAAGAAAATTACCGACTGGCAAAGGGGCATAGGGCTCAAAGCAGATGGTTTGTGCGGCCCGGCAACTTATAGAAGAGTTTATACAGAAAGGCTAAGTAATATTACTGACTATGCTCCTCCTGCTATATCATGCAGCGACGAAGCCTATATTGTCTGTCAAGGTAACTTTCATAAAATAAATTGGCCAAAAGTTGTTTTATGGTCTGACGAAAATGGTCTCAAGTCTAGTGGGGGTTTCACACCTTACTTTGAAAAAAGAGATGTAAAGATGTTTGTCAATCACTGGGATGTTTGCTTGAGTGCACACTCTTGTGCTAAGGTGCTTAATAAGCGAGGTATATCAGTTCACTTCTGTATTGACAATGACGGAACAATCTATCAAATGGTGGACATGAATCATGCAGCTTGGCATGCTGGATCTAGCAAGTGCAATAGAGCTTCAGTTGGTGTTGAAATATCCAATGCTTATTATCCAAAGTATCAAGGGTGGTATGAATCTAATGGGTTTGGAAAGCGCCCGCTAGTTGAAGATGCGCATGTACATGGCCGGTCTATGAAACCATTTATGGATTTTTACCCAGTTCAAATAGAAGCACTTAAAGCACTGTGGGAAGCGTGTCATAATGCCCTTGATATTCCATACAAATGCCCGACTGACAAGAACGGTGAAACGCTTTACAAAACATCATCCTCAGCGGCCGCTGCAAGATTCAAAGGCTTTGTTAGCCACTATCACTTAACTAACAGGAAAATTGATTGCGCCAACTTAGACATCAATAAGCTTTTGAAAGAATTGAAATAGATATTTATTAATTTTAAAAGATAATTAAGATTAATACGAATTTGTGCTATAAGCACGTTTAGTTTGTTGAGTTAGTTTATGACGGCAGTTAGAGTTACCGAATCTTCGGGTTCGTTAGGCGTATTACAAGTTTCTGATGGCTACGGTGGATTTGCGTCAGGAAGTCTGGTTGCAGGAACCAATGTAACTGTCACTGAAAATGGCTCTGGCTCTTTTACAATTGCTGCTAGCACTTCTGGCGGATCAACAATTGGAGATGCCGAGGATGGTGCTTATACAGATGGTCTATTTACAGATTTTGACCCTTTTACTCCTATTGGGACAGCCGTTGATCGATTCAATGAAGTCTTAAAGGCATTAGCGCCAGCCCCAGCTTCCCAGCTAGACAATATAAATTCACTAGAGACAGGCACTGAAGTATTTCTGTCATTTGGTACATCAAATGATCAATCTTCTGCAGATCCTGCCTACATTAACGTTGCGTCAAGCGCCGGTCTTGGGGCTGCCGTTGATGTTAACGGTGCCTATAATGTAACTACTAGCAGTAACAACATTAGATTAGGTGCTTTTAGCGGAGCAACACATATTAGCGGTGTCTTGAATTCTGATGTTGGATCGAATAGTCAGGGAAATAGCATACAAAATTTTCCTGCGTTTTCTTTTGGTGACGGTGACACGGGAGTTTTGCGCCTGGTTGTAAACGGTTCAACAATCAAAGAGATCGATTTGACAACTGAAGTTATTGGCAGCGGAACTTCAGGCTTAGGTACAGGATCCCATTTAAACGGTGATGGCTCAGGATTCGAATTCTTTTCTCAACCAACAACAGGTACGTTTTCCAACGGAAACCCATTCGAATCATTCAAGCACAGAACAGGTCAATTTGTTATTGCGTCAGATAGTCAGCGACGTGGCTGGAACTACGCAAGAGTCCAACATGTAAAAACTGGATCTACTGTATCCACTAATTACTTGGAATGGGTGAATGACGACAACTCAGATGCTCTCGCTGCAGCAGGAAACGCAATTTCTTTTGCTGGTGCTGACACTGTTCACCTTTCTGGGATAGAATATTTTAGGAGTGGCACAGCGTCATATGTCACAAGAGTTTCCAATGCCTACTCACTTGTTTATGACAATACAGCAATAAGCTTCCCCACGTCAACAGGTGGTTCGCTTAATTCAGGCGCGTCCTTTACGATATCTTCGCAAACTAAACCTACGATTAACACCGGCGGAGGCGAAGATCACACAAAAATACTTCACCTGACAGGATCCGCCGTTGTCACTGCAAATAAAATGATCAATGGTAGCGTCACAGCCGGCGTGACGGTTACACATCCTCTTAAATCAAATCTGACAAATTCAGGGCAATCAACTGCCTCAGGCATCTTAATGTATAATTTGTCTGATACCTCGACAAATTTAGTTGAAACATTCCAGCGTGAAACCAAAAGAATAGTAAGTGGATCTTACGATACGCAGGCTTCACTAACCACAGCGGGCAATGTATGGAATAGTACGCGACATATGTCAGCTTCAAATGGCGGCCACTCTAATGGGCTCCAGTTTTATAATGGAAGATTGATGTCGCCAACTTCAACCTTAAACTCGGGTGACTTTAGAAATTCTGCTGACGGTGGGTCACTGGCTAATGGGCCGAGTGAAAATCCTAATTATGCCGGTCTTTCTGGGCAGAGGACTTTTTATCGTTGGTTTAGAAATACCTCCGGATCTACGAAGTATGACTTTACAATAGCAATTACGGGAACAGGAACTATTGTTACCGCTGCAACTGCGCTTAACAGCTCAAGAATAAGAGTTTTTGTTAAATTCCCAAGTAATGGCTCACGATCTACGGGCTGGTTGGACTTGGCTTCTGAATTTGTTTTGGACTCTTACGGAGATAACGCCGGCGCACACACAGCAAACGGTTCACTAAGCTTTGACAACTCTCTCGACGCGACAAATTATGTTACTTTAGGGACAGTTGGCGTTGCTAATAATGAATACATAGGCCTACGAATCGAGGCTGATGAAGCATGGACAGGCCACGTTGAGGATATTACAGTTTCATTTGGCGCTGGGACAGGAACAATAACACCTATACCTGACTTGGATGACATAGATTGTAACGTAGATGGTACAGATGCCAATCTGTCGTTTGGCAGTGCAAGGTCAATTACAGGATACACAAATGTTGGCACTGCAGCAGGATTTTCAGCTGTAGACTTGAATGGGCTCTACGAAACAGACACAAGTAGCAATAACCACAGAAGATCAATTTTTGCATTAGATACAAACATAGAAGGCGACTTAAATGAAGATGTGAGCGCAGATTCTAATAGTTCTCATGTAAATCACGTTGCAAACGCTTTTTCAGACGCAAACAGTGGCTCTCTTAAACTTGAAGTCAATGGTGCTGTAGTGCACACAGTCAGTATCGCCGGTGCATACAATCTTGTTGGAGCAGGTGCACCCGGGTCAGGAACAGGGACTTCTGTTAATGGAAATGGTTCAGGGTTTGTAAATCTAAGTACATGGGAAGCAGCCGAATATAATAACGGTGTTCCTGATTATACAGAGATATATAGAACAGGAAGATATCGCGTACACACAGCCGATCAGCGGAATGGGTGGAATTACGCAAGAGTTTTGCATTCTATTGCTGGGTCAGACAGAACTACGAACTATGTTGAGTGGGTTAATGATAATAATGCAGATGCTCTCGCTCAGTCTGGTCTAGAGATCAAGCCCTTTTATGATGAAAACGTATTTCACTTAAGCGGTGTTAAATACTTTGTCCAGCCTAGTGGAAGCATACAAGCAAGAGTTGCAAACCTCTACAAGAACGTTTATTCTGATAGTAACTCTGCAATATCTTTTGCTAATTTAGCCAATGCCACAGGAGTTTCCATAGTACAGAATGGGTTAGGCATAACTGGCACTAAAACGGATGCAGCATCAACTGCAACTTTACAAACACTTGCAGCAACAGCTAATTCTGAGACGTTGGACCTTCATGCAACAGGCTCGATTAGGTTTTCAGGTTCAAAATCACTGATGGGCACTTATACAACAGCATACGCCGCGTCAGGGTCACTTGTATTTGATCACCCGCTCAAGTCAAATCTAACAACCACTGTCCTGTCATCTTCAATTTTGCATGTATTTTCAGGAAGCGTTACAGCCAATGCAAACACAAATGAGAACTTTGATGATGAACTCTATAGAATCCAATCTGGTGATTACGATACGCAAGGTGCAGTAACCAGCACTGCAAATAATTGGTCACCTACAGGTTCACTAAATGACAACGTGAGTTTCCCTGGATATTATAACGGCTTAATGCTTTACGACGGCTACTTAATAAGCCCGCTCGACGGCGGAGCTGTAGGAGACTTTAGAAACAGAGCTGACGGCGGCGTGCTTGACGGGCCAAGCGGCAATGTTAATTACAGCACTTTAGGCGTAGCAACTAGAGAATACTACAGAGGGTTTTTGAATAACACTACTGATGACAGGCCAAGCGTAACAGTAACAATAAGGGGTGACGCTACAATAGTAGGAAAAACTGGGCCCAATGCAGCAGCGCTAGGTACAAATAAAAACATTTTTGTTGAAGCTAAAGTGCCAGGAAAAACCGGATTTTTAGATCTTGGAAAACCTTCAGACGGACCTGGAAACTCTTCTGACGGTGACGGAGGCTTATCAGGTGACCTAGACCCAACTATTGACTCAGGAGGCGCAGTAAACACATTAACATTCAATGGGCTCACAGTCGACGGAACTACATCGGGCGCACAATATTTTGTTTTAAAAATATCTGCGCACAAAGACTGGACAGGATATCTTTCTAGAGTCACGGTGACCTGGAGTTAGAATGGCAGGAAAAAGCAATACTTCAGCAACCTTTTTCGCTCAAAAGAAGTTATTGGGTGTAGCACATACATCAAATTTAAAAACAGACGGTGAAGAGTTAATAGGGTCAAATATACAGGCTGCATCTAGCTTAGTTTTCGGCGAACCGGTTCCTAAAAATCCTGCCAGGACTTTATATGCATTACAAGCAGCAACCGGTTCGACAGCAAACACTGTCGAATATATACAATTTGCGCTGACAGTTTTAACTGGAACAACTTACGATGCAAACTCCGCCGGCGGGGGCGAAGGGTCAGACTCTGGAGAAGGGTCACAATCTTCTGGGCCTCATGCCTACAAGTTTGTAATGCCAAGTGACTACACGACAAATTCTAGTAATCCAAGAGAAGGAAATGGCGTCTTCAATAACAGCAAGATAGTCCATGAAACGCTAGGGTCATTACAATTAGTGCCTCCTTTCTTTTCGCAGACAGCTCCAAACCCTTACATAGTTAAAATTTATAAAGACAACGGATCTGGCGGAGTTGGCGATGAAATTCCCTTACTTGACAATATTGATTGGAATGTTGATTATTACAATGGGATTTTGTTCCTGCAAGATTATGACGCTAGCAAAATACCTGCGCACGCACGAGCATTTGCATATGTAGGCAAGATGGCGTCTGAGGTAATAGCCTCAGCTTCATCTGCTGCGTCTGATGCTTCATCAAAGACGTTGGTTTTTAATGAAAAACTTTCGGGTACATCTGATGGATCAAATACACTTTTTACGCTCGCACACACACCCTTTGCAACTTCTGAAGTATCAATCTTCGTCAATGGCCAACTTCAAACTCCACCGGGTATACACACTTTTCAAGACTACTCTGTAACAGGTAGCAATGTATTCTTTACAACAGGTTCGACACCTGATGCAGATAGCTTGATTTTAGCAATTTATAATAAGAGCAACTAAATGAATAATTTTAAAAAATATTTTTTACAAGATAGCTTGATTCACAGCATGAATCATCCGACCAAGATACTTATAGTGGAGGACAAACAAAGTGAAAACATTTGATACATCTGATATCGGAATTGCGGCTTACGTTATGATGAAAGGTTTGAGATTACGAAGCGCTGCTCGAGGTCAAGGCGGAAGATTTAGATTTGTATTTGAAGATCCTCAAGACTTAGGTCAAAAGTACGCTGTGGACTATGTTAATTCTGAGTCTGCAAAGTTTGATGCAAATATGAAAAATTTAAAAAATATTCTGTATAAATCGTGAGTTCAGGATATATAAAATTGATGAACTCCTGTGCTCACGAGAAAGCTAGGGTTCTCTAAGTTTAAAGGTTTGAATTTACGTTTTTGTTTTAGTTCAAAGTTGATGTAAGTAGTGACATGTGTTTAGCATGTCTATGTAATTGTTTAGTTGAAAGAATTTTTAAACAACTAACAAAAAGAGGTAAAACAAATGGCTAAAAGTTCAAGAACACAAATGAGATTATCCCAGTTAACGGGATCTCTCGGGGTAGGGGCCGGCAAGATCCGTCCTGACGTTGCAGCTGGCACACTTGCTGGTTTAACAGCGTTGGATCTTTCAGGTTCACTTTCAGCGATGCTTTCTGGTATCTCCCGTGTACACGGTAGAACAGGAGACAACGCGCTTAACAACGCATCAGGTACTTTCTACGTGGACATCGTTCCAGACGCAGACGGTACTCTTGATCTCGGTAATGCAAGTGCTGAGTTCGCTGAAGCACACGTAAATGCAATTAAATCAGCAACAACTTTAGATGTTGATTCTACTGGCAAGCTTTCTCTTGATGGCGCCGGCGGTATTGATATCGGTGTTGCAGCAGACGTTGCTATTGACGTCGATGCTTCAACTCTTGATATTGACACTTCTGACAATATCACGATAACAGCAGGTGGCTCTGGCAAACTTATTGATATTGACGCTTCAGGAACATTGTCTCTCGACTCTGCAACTGGTATTGATATTGGTAAAAATGCTGACAAACCAATCGATATTGATTCAACAACTCTTGACATTGACGCTTCTGGCGCAATTTCAATTGATGCATCAACAGGTAACGCTATCGACATTACAGCTGGTGCAGCTTCACTCTTCAAGACTACTGCTGGTGATTTCCAACTTAAAGCAGAAGCCGCGAAGGTGGTGATTTCTGGATCAAGTGGTGCTGATTCTTTACATGTACAATCAGCTGCAACTTTCGACGGCGCTGTTGTTATTGCTGGCGACTTAGATGTTAACGGTACTACAACAACTATCGACTCAACTAACACTCAATTCGAAGATAGAATTATCGGTCTTGGTGTTTCCGGTTCAAACGGTAACTACTCAAACCTTGACGTAGGTATGATCTTTGGCTTTGGTGA
>Ga0209645_1001587_pt1 | contig 11251 bp, 8 predicted proteins | sample ETNvirenome_6_30_FD_184070 | JGI IMG/M metagenome (GOLD analysis project Ga0209645, IMG submission 184070) | Marine viral communities from the Pacific Ocean - ETNP_6_30 (SPAdes) (version 2) | ecosystem: Environmental > Aquatic > Marine > Oceanic | place: Pacific Ocean | collected 2013-06-19
TTAGACTTTTGACACATACTGTGATAGTCGATAGACGTATAGGATACTGTGTGTTTGTCGTCATTCATTTTATTCTTCCTTAATCTATAAGACCTAGTTGTTCAAACAGACGCTCTCCAGTAGCAGCCCTCAGAACCCTGTCTATGTTCGCAACTCCGGGTACGTAAGTCTGCCCTGCTCTGAGCAGAGGAGTTAACGGCTCATCTTCGCCTGTAAACAAACGCTCTCCTGTTTGAGAAGCACCACTTAAAACACCAGCCGCTGCAGCTATAGGTGCTGGTTTTAATTCAACAGGTTTACCGCCATATTCTTCAGACCTAATATTAACAATACCAGAAGACATATTAGAAGCTAATTGGTTTAACAAGGCTTTAGATATTCCTTCAGGAGTAAGCAAGTCTTCAAGGTCTTTATCTTTAGACAAGTCAAGTACCTTTGTACCATCGTCCCATACACCTGCAAATACACCAAACAAAGCCGCATATTTAGCAGAGTTAAGCATAGCTGTTCGTGCAGCTTCAGCGCCTTCCTTTGTATTTAAGCCTAGACGTTGTGCTTTTGCAATGTTCAAACCAATATCAGTACGTATACTGTTCATTTGTTTGTTCATATAACTCAACATACTGTACGCCATACGTCCGTTAGGATTGTCGTGAAATGCTTTAGGCATAGCACTAGCACTAACAGGTTGCCACTTGTTTAATGAAGAACCAGCAAAGTTTAGAACCCAAGGATTACTGTATTGCTCGTTTTTTAATGCATTAACAGTAGCCTGAAACTCAGACTCAGTAAGACCTCTCATTCCGTCATGCTTACGTAGCTTATCTAAATCACCTTTTTTTGCAAGGTCAATACCGCGTCTAATTGCGCTGTTAGTCAGCATTTCTTGACCCATACGGTTAACTGTAGAAACGCCAGATAATTTATATAAACCTTTAGTCAACTTGTCTAAACCGCGAACAACACCTCTGTTCCAAACAAACCGTTGGCCCTCTGCAGACTCTCTAAACGCTTTTTCACCTGCGTTAGCTAACTCTCCCATAAACTCTTTATCTAAACCAATTTGTCTGTTCGACAACCAGTTAGGATTGTTTATACCAAAGGTTTGATTAAACGTTGATAAGATTCCTTTCGGAATAGTAGCTGCCCACGCCTTAACACCGTTCTGATAAATAGGCGCGGTGATGCCTTCAGCTACTTGAAGCAAAGCATTAAGAGGATTACCCAAAAGAGTACCTGAAACTGTCCTTCTAAGAACAGAACCAGCTACATTGCCTCCTGCCTTTGAAGCAATAAACTGAGAGCGTAGCCCGTTAGCTAAATTAGCAGCAACATCTTCACTTGCCCCTTCTCTTTTAGCTTGATTTTCTATTGCGTCAATTACAACATCTAAGCGACTCTCTCCCTTTCCAATTTTAGGTTGACGAATCTTGGTAACATCAACATCAAATCTAGCAATCAAGGCACGAGCAGTAGAAATATCTTCTGCCATTTCTTTAACAGCTAACAAAGGATTGTGGTATTGGTCAGGGTTTCCAATAACTTTCTTTTTACTTCCTTGAATTGCTTCAAGAGCTTTAGCAGGTATATAATCTCCTTTAGAAATTTTAACAAAGTCTAGTCCAGAAAGAACTGCCATTTGTTCTTGTAAAAGCTGCACAGCCTGCTTTTCTTGGGCTGTTTTTGCAGCAGCATTTAAGTCACTCCATGTAGTACGTCTATCTTTTTTAATAGCTTTATTCATACGCAGAGCTACAGCTTTTAACGCTCTACTATTTTCAAACACATCTGCTGCTGATTTTAGAGTAGTATCGAACACCTCTTCTATCTCTCGTTGATCGTGTCTTGCCAAAGTTTCTGCGTCTTCAGCAAGCTTTGCTGCACGTTGACCTACATTCTTAGCAATCCATTCTTTTGTGGTCAAGAATACGTTACCAAATACATTGCTAGGTGCTTTGGGGTATGCAGTGATAGGAGCGTCATCGGTTATGTCATCTACTTTTCTACCTGCCAAACTAGTATCAAAATCTTTTCCAATTTTTCTACCTTCTTTTGCTCTGCCTACATTAACAAAACCTTCAGACCCGCCTATGTGACTGCCCTTACCTGCCCATGTTTCAGCATCTATTTTTTTAGTTGCTTCTTGTATTTCGTCTGCGCTTTTAGTTAACAGACCACCTGCAGCGCCTCCAAAAACTCCTCCAAGACCAGCACCCATTACTGCGCTAGTAGCACGATCTTCTCCTTCACCTGCTAAAAACCCGTACACAGTGCCCTCTGCCGCACCTATTCCACTAACTTTAGCGACACGAGACAACTTACTACCTGACTGTGCAATCTTAGCAACACCTGCTCCGGGTATAAATAAACCACTAGCAAAACCAGCAACAGACAGAATGTTAGAAGCAGTAGGATTGTCTTCTTGAAAAGAACGTAGTTCTCCACGAGATTCAGTAATAGCCTCATCCCAAGTTTTTGCTGTACCAGACATTAGACGAACAACAGCATCAAGCTCATCACCAGCGCCTACTGCTGATTCAATAAAGTCTACCGCGCCTGATCTTACAGCACTATATTCAACGTCTTCGTCAAACAAATTATCAAACGAGGTTAAAGAAAGCTTTTTCGGCCCATCTGAAAATAAATCCTTATCTTCATCAAATAAGTTTTCAAACGCCATATAATTAACCTTTTGTATTTGAATAAGTACCCATTGGACTTATTTTGGCCCGTACTCTTTCTATGTATGACATTTCGGCTGAAGGACTTTGTATATATTTTTTTGCTATAAGAGCCGATATAATCTCTTCTATAGATTTGTCTGGCCATTGTTGCGCTGCATCTTTAATTATTCTTTGTTCATCTTCAGAATACATAGAAATATCTTCTGTTATCTTACGATCAGGGTACTTTTCTTTAGCGTATTCAGGATCTATAATTCTTATTTGTTTAATTGTAGAACGTCTAATTCTTCTTCTTTCTTCTTCTCTTGCCGCAGCATACTCTTCGGAAGTTATATCGTCAGGATCTTTAGCAGTTGCTCTAGCAATTCTAGCCACGTTTAACTCATCTACAGGTGCTTCAAGCTCAAGTTCAAGCTTTTGTATTGTTTCTTCTTGAGCTACACGTGCTGCATTAGTTTCTCTAAAGTCAGCAATAGCCACAGCATCTTGCATACGATAAAGAGAGTCTTTTAACTCTTTTTCTAAAGCCTTAGCTCTAGTTCTCAAAGGCTCGTTCCAAGTTCCTGTTTCTTCGTTCCAGCCTTGATCTACAACCTGCTTGTAAGCATCGTACCTAGCCCTAACTGTTTTTCTCATCTCTTCTGTAGGCAGGTTCTTGATAGCTTCATCATAATTTAAATTAGGTTTGTTAGTTTTTTCAGTACTTCGTTGCTCAAGGTAGTCACGAGTCTTGACGTTTTGAGTTGTTGTAGTCACAAACTTTTGAAACGCGTTATAAGAATTTTGCTGGGCTGCTTCTGTTCCTAAAGCATCTAGCTTATCTAAATCAGATTCTTGAATGGCTTTTACAATAGCACTATTATTAGCCTGCACCCAAGCTTCGCTTTCCATTTCTTGCTGTGCTCTTTTTGTTCTCCATCTATTTATTCTGTAAGTATTATACTGTTCAACAACATCAGGATCTTGTTTCATTTCTTCAATTCTTTGTTCTAAAGCTTGTCTTTTAGTAGGATCTAATGTAGGATCTTTTAAAGTTTCTTCAGCTTGTATAAGAGCTTTTGCTTTATTAGTAATTCCCGTTGCTGTAGCGTTCGGAATTAATGCTTGAAGCTCTTTAATTTGTTTAAAGAGCGCTCTTGTTTGATCTAAAGTTACATTACTTCCACGAGCCAATGTTCTTAAATTACTAATTTGTTTTTGAAGATCCTCTACATTACCTGCTTGAGCGCTAGTAATTCCTTCACTAGAAGCTTCCATCATAGTGTTTAGGAACTCACCCTCTCTACGCCTAGTTGCTAACATACCCGGAGCAGCGCCAATAGCTGCACCAGCGCTTTCAAAGCTACGTTGTAAAGGTGAAGATAACAAGCCTCGTATCATTTGTTCTGAAAATCTAGCCATTAGTCTCCTCCTAAAACGTCACCTAGCATATCAAAAAAGTCTAATTCTTTAGGAGCACCAAAGACACCTCTTAAGAGACCAGTACCCAAACCACCCAGCAGATTAGCTTTAGCTTGTTCTGCCACCAACCTAGCTTCAAGACCACTCATCATTGTTTCACCGTATTGACCAGCACCAAACAGTTGTCCTTGTTGCTGCAACTGCTGGTATGGAAGCATAGCTTGTTGTAGTTGCATCATTTGAGTTTGCGGTAGATACGCAGCACCCATAGAACCAAGACCAAGATTTTGTTGTGCAGCAAGTTGTTGCAAGTCTGCCTGAGATAATTGACTACCCATGCCAGTAAACATCTGTGCTTGCTGTGCTAGTTGTGCTTGTTCTGCCTGTGCTTGTCCCATAGCTTGTAGCATAGCTGTGTTTCTAGATTCTGCTTGAGCTTTAGCCATAGCAAGTTGCTCTGGTGTACCGCCGTATTGTGCAGTTCGTACACCTAAACGCCCCTGTGAAGCTAAACGTTCTTCAAGCTGTTGTGCTTGTCGCTGTTCTTCTTCTAATTGAGTAGCTCTAATACGATCATATATGTCTGTTTCACGCTGCGCTAGATCAGTAAGAGCTAAGTCGCTCATCATTCCTTTACCTAAATTAAACGCTTGTCTTGCTGCTGTTCTGCCTCGTCTTTGACCAAAAGGATCTGCTCCAAGTTGTTCTGCAGACCGAGTTAACATAGACTGTTGAAACGTTTGCTCTGGGTCAGAAAGAGTTGTTGCTGTTTTTATACCTAAAAAATTACCTTCGTCGTCAAATCTAGGCTTTGCTTTAAAAGCACCACCCATAGTAGACGACACAGTAAAGGGTCTAAACTCAGACATTCCTATAGATTGTTGAGCTAAATCGTAAGCACCGGGAACGTATATTTGTTGATTTGTTCGTGGATCAGTAAAATAAGTCCCTGCTAAAGACTGTTCACCAATATCACTAAGACGGTCTACTGCTTCTTTAGTTAAAAGACCACCTCCGACACCGCCTCCAATTCCCAATAAAGGCCCTAAGTATTTGTCAAAAAAACTTCCAAGACCAGAGCCTCCTCCTCCTCCTCCTTCTTCTTCTTCATTAGAAGAGGTTGACGGTGGGCCTCCGTGAGTAGTAGGGTATGCTCCTGTAGATGGAGTATTGTAATAAGGGTTTATCATTAGTAAGTTCCTCCATCAATAGTAACAGTGTCAGAACTATCTAACGTAACTGTAACGTTTCCTGTAACTGTAAGCGCAGGAACTGTTACTGTCCCTGTAAAAGTAGGAGAGGCTAAATTTGACTTAGTTGCAACTGCTGTTGCAATGTTGTCAAACTCTGTGTTAAACTCAGTGCCTTGAATAACTTTGCCCGAATCTCCAGAAGGCAAACTATCTTTAGCAGCAAAGTTAGTTGTCTTAGTATAATTGCTCATATTGTTTTACCTATAAGTGCTAATACATTAATTTCTTGGAGAGATAAAGCAAAACCATTTATTTCTGACTCAAGACCAATTGTAATAATAGTACCGCCACCTGTAGTATTAACAGGAGGTCTGGTTGTTATTGTTCCTCCAGTAAACTCAGCAGTCCCGTATTCTGAAGCTGCTTCGTTAAAGTAATACGAAGTTTGATTACCTACTGTAAACTCTTGTGTATTATAAACTGTATTTAAATTGTACGCCCATTTCATAAACACAGTAGCACTGTTTGCACCTACTAGAGTGGGACGTAATTTTTTTAAAAACTTAATTTTTGAAGGATCACCAAAAGTTAATCCGGGGCTATAATATCTAAAGCGATAGCTAGAAGTTTTAATTGTTCCTGAATCGTTGTACTCATCAGAATACCCTGAATACTTACCTACACCGTCGTCAGTTCCTACTAAAAGAGTACCATCACTTTTTCTTTCATACGATTTAAAAGACGAAGAAGTCCAACGTGTTACCCTATACGCTCCGTTTTCTAGTCTACCTTTTAAATCAAAACAGTACGTAGTAGATTTTTCAGGAAACGTAATTAAATAAAACGAATTTTCAGGGCTGTACACAGACGCTGTTGGTGCAGTCCTTGTTTCAACTAAATTAATAAGTTCGCTTTTTATGTTTAAACTTAAGTCAGACAAAGGTAATGATTTTTCTTGTATTGTTCTACCAAAACTTCTTAAACCGTTTTGAGACATAAACAATACATCAGTACCAATGTGTTGTACAGAGTTTCTACAGATGCACCCAACACCAGCTATAGTATCAGATAAAGTCATTGATGACGGGCTTGAAGCACCGGTGTACATAATAATGCTATGTTTTCCTAATATAATAAGAGCGTTGTTGTGAGCCGCCAAAGCTCTTACTTCGTCGTACCCGTTAGGCCATGCCTTAGATACATCTATAGAACCACTGGAACCTCCAGTAAAATCAACACCGTCTAAAAGATCAGACCAATAAATAGTTTGTGTATCTGTTGCGTTATCTACAATCCACAGCCTGCCATAAGCTGCTAGAGCTTCGTGACAGTGCAACGTACTGCTAACAGAACTGCCTGTGACTGTGCTCATTTTTCTAAGCCCTGTGGCGTTGTCGTACACAAGAGGCTCGTACCCACGTTGAAAAAAGTAAGCCTTATCATTAAAGTTTACAATCTTCCAATTATCTGCTGAAATTGTATATGAACCCGGACTAATATCAGTAAGTGTATCGTCAGTAGTTGAGCTAGTTGTTGTTTTAAATATTTTGTTGTTGCCTGTAACAAAGATTTCATCGTTACCTGCATCATCATAAAAATAATGAAGTCTAACAGCGTAATCAGAACCTAACGGCGTAGCAACAGTAGTTGATAAGTCTATACCTTTACGTGCAGCAATGCGTCCTCGCTTATCAATAATAGCGTTATCCGCAACGTCTGCAAAAGAAAAATCCTGTCCAATTGGAGAGTCTTCTGTGTTAACTCCTTTAAAACCCGGAGCAACTAGATTAATACTTTGTAATGGCTGGGCCATGCACTAGTCTCCTTAAGGGACGTAAAAAATAGTTTCTTCTGGGTGCTTTTGTGCGTCCAGAGCAACTGCATCAGACAAATATTTATCAGCAATACCAAAATATTCAGCTGCCGATGTACCGCCTGTTTCACCACGTTCACGGGCTAACAAGGCTACTGCTAAATGAATTACAGGCTGAGATGGAATAGCTAATGTATCTGTGTCAGCACTTAAATCTACGTTACGTATGTTTGTTCTAAATTTAAGAACATAAGCTGCGTCAGGTTTTGGATAAACATCTACTTGAGCATCACCGCTACTGTCTATTCCGCTAAAAGTGTAATACTGAGGTGAACCAGAACTAGGATTATTAATTAAATATTGTTCGTTAAACCAGTTCTGCGTTTGATATTCCATTTCTAAATTAGAAGTATCGTTAATAACTTGAAGAACTTTACCGCTATCTTGTGTTCCTGAGAGAGAATACGTATAGTCATCAGCAGATGTAGTTATAGTTAAAGTAGTTCTAAGCGTTGACCAATCCCAAGCATTTTCTACAAGTTTTTTAGCGTCGTTTACAAAGTCACCCACAAGTTTACTGTAGGTGTTGTCTTGAACACTAGATACTTCATCTTCACGTAATCGTCTAAGGACGTTGTTTACTAAATTTAAATATGTCATCTTATACCATGCCCTCAAACAAACTTCGTTTAATTATATTGTCCAGTTCAGCCATGTAGTCTTTTTGTGCTGGAGCTGGAGCATCTGGTACAATCTGAGGTGTATAACTAATACCAGCTAAAAAAGGTGTAAAAGCTCCGCCACCGTCACCGCCACCACCACCACCACCACCGCCAGTTTCTGGAGGAGGAGTAGGAACACCAAACGTTACACACATACCTTCTTCGTTCATTGACGAACCTTCAGGACAAGTAGTACAATCTGGATCATCTATAGCTCCGTTAATGCATCCCTCGTCTAGATCACGTACACAACGTTCTACACTACCGTCAAAAATATAACCTTCTTTACAAGGACCACAAGCGCCCGGAGTTGGTCCTCCTTCTAATACAGTAGCATTAGGGTCATCACATTGGTAAGTATTTACTGTACAGTCTGGTGAACTAGCACCTATGTCTGAATTAGTAGGACATGGGCTGTCACAGTTTTCTCCATCAAATTTTGTTTGTCCTTGTGGACACCCATCGTCAACACCGCACAATGGGTTTTCTGGTCCGTATCCTTCTACTCCGTCAGCACATAATTCTTCTATAGATGCACAAACGCCTCTGAGATTAAAATCTTGACCAGCAGGGCAGATAGTACAATCAGGATAATTTGCTCCTGTAGGATCTCCAGCCTCATTTAAACATTGTTGTGGTGCGCTTTTATTAAAACATATATTAAAGTTGTCAGGATTTTCACAATCTATACATTCACCGTCGGCATCTCTTGGTCCTTCTACGCCGTTAAAGGTAGGACAAGGCCCTCCAGTATTTTCAAAGTTAGCACACGCTTGACTACCTGATTCGTATCCTGCTGCCTTTCCATCAGCACACAATTGTTCTATAGAAGTACAAACGTCATATCCTGCTGGCTGGTCAAAATTATCTTTACATTCATCCATACACTCGCCAGTAGAAGGGTACTTTTTCCTATTAGGGTCATCGCATACAGTTTTACAAACACAATCTCCATTTGAGTCTATAGAGCCAAAAGGAGTGTAAAAACCTTGACCAGTATCACAGCCGTTCGTGCCGGGATTTGCTTCTTTAAAGTTACAGTTGCTTCCAACAGCTACACAACTACCATCATAACTAACAACACCTATTTCTCCTGTTTCATTTAAATCACAGGCGTCTCCTTGGTTTGTTCCAACTTCTTTTAAAGGTTCTCCACAATCGCTATTTATGTGTGCGTCTGGGCTTTCACCCTTTTCACACTGGTCACAATCAGGATAGTTTGTAGCGCCGTTGTCGCACTCTTTTGTTGGATCAGAAGTATCTTCGCACACGCCGTTTTCAGGAATTAAAGAACCGTCATTGCAGTGTGTATCTTTACACGCAGCATCCCAAGCATCTTGTTGTTCTTGAAGTTGAAACGTAAGTTGACCTGTGGGTCTAGGCTCATTACAGACAGGCTCGTAAGTTCCATCGTCAATATCTAAAGGATTGCATACTCCATTTTTTATTGTTCCTTCTTTTCCAGTTTCAGGTACGTTACAGTCTGTACCTTCATTTGGTATGCAATCAAAATCAGGAGCAGGGCCAACAGTACCTTCTGCGTTCAAAGGAGAACCAGTACTGCACGGGTCTCCTTCTTGTTGATTAGGGTCATCAAAAGACACACAAGGACTCATAGAATCATTTTCGTCTTCAGGAACAGTGTTTATACTGTCTGAACAAGCCCCACAAGATCCTAGCGTTTTATTAGAAGAGTCTAATTCATGTGTTCTACCAAGTTGACTACACTGTTCTGGAGTAAACCCTTCTCTAGGAGGACAGTCTTCTTGTTTGTCTACTAGAGTTCCATTCCAGCACTCAACTTGTTCATCTGTAGAAGCAAACCCAATAACACCATCATTGTTAATATCTTCTTCAAATAATTTTTCTAACTCTTTAATTATGTCGTCGCCATACTTAGCACCAACAATAATAACTTTCATCCACGGAGGAAGTCCCGGTGAAGTTGGATCAATACCGCCAACAGTATCTTTAATTTTACGAGCGCAAGCTACTGGGTACTTAATACAGTCAATACCCTCTAGCGCCTTGTCTACTATTCCTCCTACTGCTTCTGCTGTAGCGTCACCTATTTCACTAGCACCGTCCTCTAGGCCTTTAGTGATAATGCCAACAATGTCTCTGTTTGCCATGCAGTAAGACGCGGTGTTAGGTACTCCGTCACCGTCATCGTCTTTACCCATACACTCCTTCATTTGCTCTTTAGCAGCGTCATTAAAAGGACCAGTAACTTTGTCCCATATTTCTCCGATAGTGGGCAGACGCATAATTCCCGGCAAAGGTAGCCACTCAGGTAAGTTCGGAATATTAAGCCCTTTAAATATTACCTGTATGTGTCTACCAAAATCTTCCCATATATCTTTAATGTTTGTTGGATCAACACAGTTAGTTGTAACTGTAGACGAACATATTTGAACTGTAACGCCCCAATCATTATTACCTATAAGCGCTTCATCTAAAACTTTCTTTGGATTTGCTGCCGCAAAAGACATACCTCCAATATAAACGTTATTTGTCATTACATCTGAATACTCACCGTACTTATTAAGTATAGATGTAATTTTATCGTAGTCTTCGTTTTCTGATGCTTCAAACCATTCTTTGTAAAATTGGTTTGCAATATAACCTTCTATTCGTATGTCTCGTAAAGAATCTGTAGTAGACTTGCTTGCTTGGTTTAATGCTCTTTGTAATCCTACTTCTGGATCGTCGTAACATTTTCCACCTATTCCTACAAAATGCCCCGCCTCCCAACAAGCCCTGCGCTCTGCTTTGTTTTCTTCTCTAATAGCTCTATGTAGTGCTTTAATGTAATTAAGCATAGAGCCTCTAGGTGGGCCTATTCCTGTTTGACTACCATAGCCTCCAAAAACACCCTTTAAAATAAACTGCCATCCGTCAGACCCCCAAATGTCCCACATAGCTTACTTACCGCCCTTAAGCTGCATCAGCTTGTCAGCACCACGTATGCCAAAGCTGGCTGTTACAGCTACGTACAAAAGATATTGATACCATTCTGGAAGCCTGTCTAGCTCTGCAAAAGCCATACCTACACGCTCTATAATGTCGAGATTGTTCATACCCACGCCCCACATAATTGCTAATACAGGCGTACTTAGAATTACTGTAAACCATTCGTCTTTCCACGAGTTAGTACTAGCCCGTGCCATGTGCTGTTCCCACGTAGCTGTGTTCTGGATGACTTGCATCTTAGCTACGTGTTTTGCTTGTGACTGCTCCTGTCGGTTTGACATCCATGTTTGAGCAAGTCCAGCAATCGGACCTATAAGCGCTTGCAACACTATTGCGTACCTCTGCTGAGTAACTTTTTAACTGTGTCAGTTTCCCAGATGCGTATACCTGTCCACACAATCGTAAACAACGCAGCCACAGCAGGCAACAAACCAGCAAGAGCACCAACACCCGTTGCCACTGAAA
>Ga0209645_1001588_pt1 | contig 11244 bp, 10 predicted proteins | sample ETNvirenome_6_30_FD_184070 | JGI IMG/M metagenome (GOLD analysis project Ga0209645, IMG submission 184070) | Marine viral communities from the Pacific Ocean - ETNP_6_30 (SPAdes) (version 2) | ecosystem: Environmental > Aquatic > Marine > Oceanic | place: Pacific Ocean | collected 2013-06-19
TGGTTTGAAACCGGCGAGGGCGCTCCAGACTTCAGACCCTCTCAGCATATCCATTACTCCAAATCTGATTTAGACTACACGCTAGATGTGAACCAAGTGTTTAACAATCTCTACGCGGGTGCTGAAGATGGCGACGAGCGGCAGTAAAGATTTCGAATTAGATGTAGCGGATTATGTAGAAGAAGCCTTTGAGCGATGCGGCCTAGAGCTTCGCACCGGCTACGACCTCAAGACGGCACAGCGATCTCTCAACCTCATGCTTGCAGAGTGGGCCAATCGCGGATTAAACCAGTGGACAATCAATCAGAAAACAATTAGTGCAGTAAAAGATACTATTGTATACACGATTGACTCAACCAACCCTACGTCGGTAATTGATGTGCTGGACGTATTTATCCGTGAAACGGTGTCTGGAACGACCACAGACTTGCCGCTCACAAAACTTTCTCGGGCAGAGTATGCCCACATTGCAACAAAGACCAGCACCGGCAAGCCGAATCAGTATTTTGTGGACAAGCAGATCAGCCCCACAATTACGGTATGGCCTGCGCCTGACAAAAATTCTACCTACACCATTTATCTCAACATTTTAAGCCGCATGGATGACGCGGACGCAGGCACAAACACCATGGAAGTGCCCTTCCGATTTTATCCGTGTCTTGCGGCAGGACTGGCATATTACATCGCGCTCAAGCGCACGCCAGACAAAGTGCCTTTGCTGAAACAGCTTTACGAGGAAGAGTTTGAGAGAGCCCTATCTCAAGACCAGTCGCGTGCTTCTTTCCGCGTTGCGCCTGACTTGACGATATACAGGATTGCTTGATGTCGTTTAGTGCCGGTAAAAACGCTTACGGGATCTGTGACATTACTGGGTTCCGATACAAGCTGAAGGACATGAAGAAGACTTGGGATGGTCTCCTTGTCGGCCCTGATCAGTGGTCCGCCAAGCATCCGCAACTTGAAAGAAAGCCATCTACCTATGATCCAGAGGCGGTGAGAAACGCCAGAGTCGACCCATCCAGCGATGGAGAGGACGGCAAGTTTTTTATGGTTTATACAAATGTGGGCAACGGTATACTTGGCGCAGAAATAGATACTTTTCAGATTAACAGTGCAGTAGGCACTGTGGAGGTCACGATCACATGAGCTTCACGCTTGCGAGTCTCAAGTCGACTATCCAAGATTACCTTCAAGTGGATGAAACCACTTTCAATGCGAATCTCAATAGATTTATCCGTGAAAGCGAAGACCGTATTTTTAAAAACGTAGAGCTACCGCAACAGCGTCAAAACGTGACTGGTAACATGACAGCCACAAAGCGGTTTCTCGCTACGCCTTCAGATTTTTACGCGCCGTTTTCCTTGGCGATAATTGATAGCAACGTCTATCACTATTTGCAGTTCAAGCACCCCAGCTTTATCAAGCAGTATTCGCCGAATACAACCAGTCAGGGTCGGCCAAAGTATTATTCTTTGTTTGATGACACGGCGTTCGAGCTTGCCCCGATTCCCGACACTAATTACTCGGTAGAGCTTCATTATTTGTATAAGCCGGGCAGTTTGACCGCAGAGGGGGATTCTGGCACGACGTTACTGTCCACCGAGCACCCAGATCCGTTGCTGTATGGGGCGCTGGTTGAGGCCGCTGTGTTCTTAAAAGAGCCTATGGATGTTGTGCAAACTTTCGAGGCTCGGTTTAAAGAGGGGCTTGCGAGAATGAAGAATGTCAGCGAGGGACGTTCTACTCGTGATGAGTATCGGTATGATTTATTGAGGATAGGTGTGACCTAAAAATGTCTAAAATCAGGGAGCTAGAGGGCAAGAAGATTGCCATCTTGGGGCTAGGTGCCTCTCAAATCGATTACGTTATATCCGTAGAAAACAGTCAAGAATGGGATGAGGTGTGGTGCATCAACTCATCTTTGGCTGTTTTTGCTTGTGATCGGGTTTTTATGATGGACCCAGCATCTCGATATTTGGATACCGAAGATGCGGGCAATCAGACGGATGTGATGCGTAAGCTACTGCCTACGTTTGATAAACCAATTTACTCGTGTCAGCTTGATGAAAGGGTTCCAGCAATCGTGGAATATCCGATTGCTGACGTGATAGAAGACCAGAAATGCGCCTATCTTAATAATACCGTGGCTTATGCGATTGCCTTTGGTTTGTATAACAAAGTTGGCCACATGGACCTTTTTGGCATGGATTTTAGTTACAAGCACAATATCCATTTTGCTGAAGCGGGCAGAGGATGTGTCGAGTTTTGGATATCCCGTTGCATAAGTGAGGGCGTAAGCATTGGCGCGAGCCCGCGATCTGCGTTGCTGGATAGCAACGTCGAGCCTCACGAGCGTCTATATGGATATCACAGGCTGGATGACCCCCTGCTCGCGATGCCCGACCAAGGCGGACAGTGGATTATTTGCAATCGCTCAAAATTTGCTGAAGCCCAAGCAAAATATGACTTTCAGCGAGTTGAAATGCCCACCTCACCAGAGCCCTACAAAGGATGATGGGCTCGAATATAGGTGCCTCTGTAGGGCAGGTGATGGTTGCTACTTCTGATGACGGAGGTCACGATCCAGAGTTTTGGGCAGAAGTTACGACTAATCGGATTTTGCAAATATCGGAGGATGCACCGCCCCATGTAAGGCAACAGGCCGAGGCTTTTCGGAATGAGGTGTATAGTGTTATTCTGCGCGGAATGAAGAGCGCTATTTTTTCAGACAGAACCACGATTGCTCAGACATTGCGAGGTCAGGGGCACACACAGTTTGCGGACATCTTAAAGGAACTTTGACATGGCCATCACCAGCGCAATCTGCACCAGCTTCAAACAAGAATTACTTGTTGGCACTCACAACTTCACCAACGGCGGCAACACATTCAACCTTGCTTTGTATACAAGCTCTGCAACGCTTGGCGCAAGCACAACTGCCTATACCGCAACAAATGAGGCAAGCGGAACAAACTACACCGCGAAGGGCGCGGCATTAACGAATGTGACGCCAGTCACGTCGGGAACAACAGCGATTGTAGATTTTGCCGACCTCACCTTCGGCACTGCCACTATCACCGCCAGAGGCGCGTTGATTTTTAACACGTCAGCCTCAGATAAGGCGGTTTGCGCCTTGGACTTTGGCGGTGACAAAACGTCTTCCGCTGGCAATTTTACTGTGGTCTTCCCGTCCCCAACCGCGACGGGCGCGATCATTAGGCTGGCGTAATGCCAAATGCCACTACAAACATTAGATTTCAAGCCGGGGATTGACAAAGAAGCCACGGATTACTCGGCGAAGGGAGGCTGGGTAGATGGTAATCTCGTTAGATTCCGTAAAGGCAGGGTCGAAAAAATTGGTGGCTGGGCTAAGCTGGGCACTAATGCCTTTCTTGGTATTTGTCGCGCTCTGCATAGCTGGATTGAGTTGGGCGGCACTCGGTATCTGGGACTCGGCACGACATTCAAGTATTACATTGAAGAAGGCAACGCCTATAACGATGTAACGCCGATTCGGTCTACCACGGGCGCGGGAGACGTTACTTTTGCCGCGACTAATGGCTCTTCCACAATTACTGTCACTGACACTGGACATGGCGCAGTCAATAATGATTTTGTGACTTTTAGCGGGGCCGCTACGTTGGGCGGCAATATTACTGCGGCAGTTCTGAATCAGGAATATCAAATTAGCTTGGTAACAAGCGCTAACGCTTACGAAATCACCGCAAAAGACACTGCTGGCGCAACGGTAACTGCTGACTCTTCTGACACTGGAAACGGCGGATCTTCGGTGGTTGGCGCATATCAAATAAACGTCGGCCTCGATGTTTATCTTGCATCGACGGGCTGGTCAGTCGGCACATGGGGAGACGGCGGGTGGGGCTCTACGTCTCCAACATCTAACGTCAATCAGCTTAGAATTTGGACGCATGACAACTTTGGTGAAAATCTAATCATCAATCCAAGGGGCGGCGGTATCTTCCGTTGGGTCGACAGTGGCGGTCTAGGAACGAGAGCCGAAAAACTTTCCACGGTGAGCGGGGCAAATTTAGTGCCCACGGTGGGATTGCAAGTGATTACCTCGGAAGTCGACAGGCACCTTATTGTGCTTGGTGCCGACCCGATCAGCGGCTCGTCAAGGACGGGCACCGTTGACCCCATGCTTGTCGCATTTTCTGACTCTGAAAATGAGTTGGAATTTGAGCCACTGAGTACAAATTCTGCTGGCTCTTTACGCATTTCGAGCGGATCTTTTATTGTTGGCGCGACCAAAAGCCGACAAGAGATATTGATTTGGACGGACACCAGCCTTTATTCGATGTCTTTTATTGGGCCGCCTTTGACTTTTGCTGTCAATTTGGTCAACGAGGGCGCAGGGTTGATTGGCCCAAAAGCAACCGTAACAGCACCGAGCGGTGTCTTTTTTGCATCTAAAACAGGGTTTTATGTGTACAACGGCGCGGTGCAAAAATTGCCTTGCACCGTCCAAGAGTACGTTTTTAACGATCTGGATCTCACTCAGGCGTTTAAGTGCCACATGGGCCTCAACTCAGAATATGGCGAAATGTGGTTTTTCTACCCGAGCATCGAAGATGGCACGCAAGAAATATCTCGCTACGTCATTTACAACTATGAAGAAAACCATTGGTCTATTGGCAGTTTAGTGCGTTACGCATGGCTTGACGCAGGCATAGAAGACACGCCTTTTGCCACAGCTACAGATTCTTCAGAGCAGTTTGTTTTTCAGCACGAGTCTGGTTATGACAACCTTGACGCGGGTATGTCAGGGGTCTTTATCGAGAGCGCAGACATCGACGTTGGCTCTGGCGAGGACTTTAGCTTTGTCAGAAAAATTATTCCTGACGTGCGATTTATCAGCGAATCATCAGTCTCAAATAATCCTGCCGTAAATTTCGTGCTGAAGAGACGTAATTACCCCAGCGATCCGTTAGTTACGGACAGTACCTCTCAAATTGCGGCAAGTACTCAATTTAAAAATCTTCGTAGCAGAGCGAGGCAAATTGTTTTGCGGTTTGAAAGCGATGATGACTTGCCGAGCGGTGATGCGCTTGGTTACAAATGGCGATTAGGCTCTACCCGTGTCGATGTACAGCCCAGCGGTAGGCGCTAATGAGCGTTTTGTTGCCAACCCAGCTACCCCTAAGCTCGCGGGTTGGGGATAAAGTCGATGCTGATACGTTTAATCGCCTTATACGAATCTTAGAACTTAATCTTGGCGGCGTGGATTTCAGCATTTCGCCGCACTTCAACTCAACAGAAATCTCCCAACTGCAATTTGCCACGGGAGCCATAATCTTTAATACTACGCTTGAGATACACCAAGCCTTTGATGGCACGGTGTTCCGTAATTTATATGAGCACCAGTCTTATGCGACAGGGCTCGGAATGACGGCCAGCGTAGGGACCGTAACGGTGAGCACGCCATGAATCAATTTCTTCAGCAAAGAATTTCTGCCATGGCTGGAATGCCTATGGGACCGCAAGCGCCAATGATGATGGCCGAGGGTGGCGAAGTCGATCAGGGCTTCATTGACCCACAAGATCCGCAGTTGCAAGCCGACATTGCAATGTCTCCAGAAGCGTCAGGAGACCCTAACGCTGATTTGCGGCAAACAATTTCTGCGCTGATGCAACAGGCGGCAAATGCAGAAGACCCCTTGGAGGCCGAAGTGGCCATGGGTTTTGCGCGAGCGGCGGAAATAGGATCACAGGCTCCGATGGCCGACATGGCCGTACAGCTTTCGCAAGCTGGGCGTGGGCCCGACTCCACGTTAGCCCACTTAACGCCCGGCGAGGTCGTTCTTCCTCCAGAAATGATGGCTGACGCAGACTTTGAGCAAACAGTGGCGAGTAGGTTTGCGGAGCTTGACTTAGACCCCGAACAGTACGTTGTGGGCTCTGGTATTGCCTCCTTAAATCCAAATACAGGGCTTGAGGAGTTTTTGTTTAAAAAAGTTTTTAAGGCAGTAAAAAAAGTTGTCAAGGGAGTTGGCAAGGTAATAAAGCCCGTAGCTAACGTGGCTCAGTTTATACCGGGCCCTTGGCAACCTTTTGCCGCAGGCATCAGTAAGGCATACGGTGTATATGACGCTGTTAAAGGCGGAAACCCTCTCGCAGGCATCGCGGCTCTGGCTGGAGGAATGCCGGGCGGTAAAGGCGGGTTTAAAATACCGGGATTCGGCGGAAGCGGCGGCATTCAAGTCCCCGGCTTTGGCGGCGGTATGTTTGGAAGCGGGAGCGGAGGAATTGCAAACTTGACTAATCCAGCAGGCGGTGGCTCCAACATTTTCGGAAGCATCTACGAATACGTTATGCCGGGCGCTGATAACGTGGGCTTATTAGGCAATTTAGGGCAAACAGGCTCCAGCATCTACGAATACATCATGCCGGGTGCCGATAATCGAGGGTTGCTAGGCAACCTCGGCCAGACCTTTGGCGGTAAAAGCGCGGCAGATATTTTGACAGAGGCCGCGCAAAACAATCAACAAATACAAGACTTTATCAGGCAGGGCGGAGCGGCCGGTCTGACTCCAGAGCAAATCTTAGCTCAAGCGCGACAATCTGGCCTAATCGGTGCTTACACTGGCAAAGGAATCCTTGGGGGGCTCGGGGAGTTTATTTTTGCCGGTGATGATAATCAAAATGCCTTGCAAAATCTTAGCGGCGTGCTTGGTCTAGGGGGAGGTCCGCAGGGCTTTCCGCAAGGTGGCCCGCAAGGCGGCTTTAATCTGGCATCAATGTTGGGCCTCGGCGGTCAACAAGGCGGCATGGGAATCGGCGGTTTGCTTGGCACCGCTGGCTTGGCGGGACTGATCGGCAAGCTGGCCTATGACGAAGCCAAGGACCGCAAAGGCGTGCCTTTGACCCCGCTCACTCAAATGAATGCGGCTGGCCGGTACAATATCGAGGCAGAGATTGCCAAGAGAATGGGAGAGCAACCACCCAATCCAGTTGAGTTTGGCTTGTTGCCCAACAATTTCCCGACCCTTAGCGGCGGCCAGCCTATTCCAGAAGGCCAGCAATTTGCCCCGCGCGAAATTTTGTTAGCGCCCAATCCGAACGACATCAATCAAGCCATGGAGCTACCTAATTACACGCCGCCAACAGGGACTTTGCCTATTCCTATTCCCACGCCCATCCCCGATATTTTCCCTCAACAAAACCAAGTCCCCGCCTTTAACCAAGGCGGCGCGGTCTATAGGTCTGAGGGTGGGGACATGGACGGCGAGCTTTTTATACGCATGACAGGGGATATCAACGGCGAAGGCACGGAAATCAGTGACGATATTCCTGCGATGCTGTCAGACGGCGAGTTTGTGATGACTGGCCGCGCAGTGCGGGGCGCTGGGGCCTTCGACATGAAGAACAAAGACGGCATTGTCACCCTGACGCCTATGGCTGGCGAGGACAAGGAAAAAGGCATCGATATGATGTACAAAATGATGGACTTGTTTTCTGAATTTGCCAGACCGCCCGAATCGGTTACGGCATAACGTGATTTTGCCCCGTAAACACATAAGGTCTGATGATGGGCGTTAGGGACTTTTTACTCGACTATCAGTACGACCCTTCTCGTAACTATAGCTCTGAGTATGGAAAATTATTTGGGGCAGATAAGGGCGGTCAATATTTTTACGGCGGTCCTAACCGTAATTGGCGTCACGCTTTAGATGATCGCAATCAAAGGGGCGGATTTGGTTTTTACGAGCTTTCTGCCAGCAACATGGAGCGCGATCAATTTGCGAAGATGGCTGAGCGCAACAACATTCTTCAGAGTATGTTGAATGAAGGCTATACCATGGATCAGCTTAACGCCCACATGGCGGGCGAAAGGAATGTTTTGCAGGAAGGCCCAGCGTCGCGTAACACCCCTGCTGGCATGATGAATACAGGCGGCCCGTTTATGGCACAACTACCTTTTGGATTTAATCCTGCTTACGCACCACAGCCCATCAATCCTGAGACGTTGGCATCTATTCTACCTGATGATGCTGGCTTTTTTAATCAGGTTGCTGGGGGGCTACCCCCTAATTTGTCTGGGCCTTTAGCGTTACCAACAGAAGAGCCTGCGGTTGGCGATTCTGAAATTGGCGGCGAACAAACAACTGGCGGGGAGGTGGGGACCGGAATCAATAACTCCGTTCAAGCTGGAAATGTTGGCATAGGCACCCTCGATCCCGGCGCTTATGTCCCGAGCGTGGTTCAACAGAACCAGTCTATGGACCCGATTATTCAGCAATTGCTTTTTGGCTTAGGAGATCAACCCGGCTTTATTCAAGGGGCAATGCAAGCCGCTCAGAATGCTTTTTACAATCCAGACGGCACGCCTATTGTTTATCAGCAACCCGTCGCTGGGCTGAGCCCTAGCCAGTTGGCGGCGATTAATCTGGCCCAACAAAATGTCGGCGCGATACAGCCCTACCTAAATGCCGCGCAAAGCGCTTACGCGAGTAGTGGGGCGGCTTTGAATCAGGCGCTTCAACAGCAGGTGGCGGCATTACAGGGCGGCTATCAAGATGCGTTTGGCACCTTGAGCCAAGGATTGGGCGCGCAAATTGGCTCTCAGCAAGACGCTCTTGCGGCGATTCAAGCGGCCGCCGAAGAGGCCGCCACAAACAGGGCCTTGGGCCTTGAGTCCTTGCTGGGCGGGGTGGATCGCGCGAACTTGCTTGCCACTCAAGCGACAGACGATCTGCGCGCAGATTTAGGTGAAATCGGAGATTTTCGGGGCCGCCTTTTCGATGAGTTTGGCCGAGATATCACCGCCTTCCAAGACATAGGTCGTGCGGCGGCAGGAAGGTTTGGTGAAGACCTTGGTGCCATAGAGGGGCTTGCTCAGCAAGCAGAGCAGGCTCTTGGCCGCAGAGTGGGCGAGGCGACTGGCACGCTTTCTCGGGCACGAGATCGCTTTGGGTCGGAGCTAGATCGATCTCTTGACATTGAAGGCCGAGCGGTTGGCGATCTTGGCGCTGACCTTGAGCGCGCTTTGGCAGAGGAGCGTGCGGGTGTTGGTCAATTTGGTCGAGACTTAACAGGATCTTTAGCAGAGCGGCGTGCGGCTCTCGCTGGCATAGCGCCCGGCCTTGACATTGCTACGGGCCAGTTAAGAAGCGCAATAGGCGCGCTTGATCGCGGGCTAGCAGGATCAGAACTTACAACGGCGGGCGCAACCGCAGGGCTTGGGGGTAGACTCGGAGAGTCTGAGGCACGCTTGCGCCAGACTACGGGGGCGTTTGATCCTGCAATGACGCAGGCGTTCTACGACCCTTTCGAGCAATCTGTGGTTCAGCAGACCATTGAGGATGTTTTGGAGGCTGGGGATCAGGCCGATATCGCACAGCGCGCCAGAGACATCCAGACAGGCGGAGAATCCGCCTTTGGCTCAAGGGCTCGCCTGACGGCCGCAGAGCGCCGTGAGGCGCTAGGCAGGGGCCTCGCAGAGAGTTTGGCAGGAATCCGCTCACAGGGCTTTGGGCGCGCTCAACAGACCGCTCTCGGCGAGTTTGCTCGTCAACAGGAAGCCCAGCGTCAAGCCGCCACTGGTCTGGCTTCTTTGGCTGGGCAAAGATTCGGGGCAGAAGAGGCGCTGGCATCTCGACTCGGTTCTGGCGCTACGACCCGCTTTGGTGCGGGCCGCGACCTTTCTCAACAATTGGGTCAGCAAGCTCAGCTAGAAAGCGCGGCAGGAGAGCGCATGGCCGGTGCGTTAAGCGATGCGGCCGCACAAAGATTGGGCGCTACTCAGGCACTAGCCAGACAACGCGGCTCACTCGCTTCACAAAGATTTGGCGCGGAGCAAGGTCTTGGTCGACAGACCGCCGCAGTAGGGGCCCAACGCTTCGGTGCTGGACAGGCTCTTACGGCACAACAAATGGCCGCCGCACAGGCACAAAATGCCGCCGCACAACAACGCATTTCAACCCTTGGGCAAACCGCCGCACAGCGGCTGGCGTCTCAAAACCAACTGGCTCAACAGCAGTTGACTGCGGGCCAGCAGATGCTAGGTGCGGGCACCAACCTTGCAAACGCGCAACAACAACAAGCTGGTCAGATTTATGGTGCGGGCACGAATTTGGCACAAACCGCGCTCGGTCTGGGCCAAGCCGCCTCACAGGGTCTGAATCAAGCTGGGATTCAAGGTTTGAATGCGGCCGGTCAGGTGGCTCAAGGATTTGGTAATTTAGGCGCGGCACAGGCAAATCTTGCCAACACCCTTGGCGGCGCTCAGATGGGCCTTGCTACCAATCTTTCGAACGCTTACGGCGGATTTGGCGCAAATGCGGCGCAGGCCGCACAGGCACAGGCGCAAGGATTAGCGAGCCTTGGCCAAACCGCACAAACGGCTGGCATACAAAATGTGAATATGCTTTCTAGCCTTGGCGCTCTGCAACAGCAGAATCAACAGCAGATGTTGAACGCGCAGTATCAGGCGCAGTTGCAGGGTCAGCAGGCACCGCTGGCGCAGTACCAGTCGCTACTGCCATTTATGCAGTTTGCAGGCCAGCAGACGGGCCCAAGCCAGATCAATACACAATTTTCGCCAGCACCGAGCCCACTGCAAGCGGGCCTTGGCACTGGATTGGCCGCCTTTGGCGCGCTTGGCAACTACTTTGGAGGCTATGGACAGCCGCAATCTGGCGGTTATGGCAACTATGGCTATGGTCAGTCTATGCCGGTGCCCGTCCCCGTCCCGCAAACTGTGCCACAAACCACAACACCAACTAATCCGCAACCGCCGCCGCCGATGTTTGGCGGGCCCGGATTTGGATTTTAAACGTGGACTATTTAATCGCTAAAGAGTTTTGCACAGATGTCTAATTTAAGCACAGTGCTTTCGGGAATCGGCGCTTTAACATCAGGCGCCGCATTACCCGTTGCAAACTTAGCCTCACAGCTAATGACTGGAAGAGGCTTGGGGAGCCATTTGTTACCTTTTATTACTCCAGTGGCAACAGCGGCGGGAAACAAATTAAGCGCCGCTGTGCAATATGAAATGGGTCGCGACAGAGGGACGCCCCCTCCTGTGACGATTACGCCCACGGTCAGAGCCATGAACGAAGGTGAGCAGGCCATGGCGGATCAGGCGATGAAGCAACTTAGGACGTTTCGAGAAGGCGGGAATGTTGATATGGGCATGACCAGAGCACAGCTAGAAGAGCAGATCCGTGGCTTTCAGATGGGCGGTTTTGTGAGCCCCTTTGCGCCTAGCCCACCTGCCTCTGG
>Ga0209645_1001589_pt1 | contig 11238 bp, 17 predicted proteins | sample ETNvirenome_6_30_FD_184070 | JGI IMG/M metagenome (GOLD analysis project Ga0209645, IMG submission 184070) | Marine viral communities from the Pacific Ocean - ETNP_6_30 (SPAdes) (version 2) | ecosystem: Environmental > Aquatic > Marine > Oceanic | place: Pacific Ocean | collected 2013-06-19
GATATAGGTTTAAACCCTTCTACGAGAGTGAATTTATCCTCTTCGTACTTGAATTTTATCTTGGCTTTCTTAAGCTCTTTATAAGCATGCGCTTCAAGCTTTGACTTGAACTTGATACCATCTATAACTGTAGCCTTACTTTTTATAAGACTTACACCTTTTCGTCTACCTTTTCTTTTAGTTGCCATTTGATCAGAGATATTGCTTTTATCGGACCATGTATCTGCATAACATCTGAGATATCCTTGGCTCCTAACTCAGTAGGAATGCAGATATTCTCAAGATCATATTCTTTGCAAATAGATATAGCCATGGTCTGGCCGGGATTGTTGTCCTTAGTATAATCATTGTCGTACAGTACCTTTACTTTATCAAACTTCCTCTTAAGAAAAGCAATAAGCTTCTTAGGAGGCATCATGGATTCGCTCTGCAGGGCTACCGCAGAGATTCCAAGCTCGTAAAGACACATGACATCCTTCAATGATGATGCTAAAATACATAGATCTCCAAATACCGGTAACATAGTGATACCCTGCACATGATTCATCTGCATATTACCGAACCATTTACCGTCCTGTTTTAATGGAGAGTACAACTTATACTTCCCAGGATGTTCACAGTATGCATATGCTACCTTATGTGCAGGATATCTCGTCCCATTTATCCAATAGTGTGTGATAGGCTGTACGTTAAACTCTTTTAAGGTTTCTTTACTGATACAGTAATCCTCCCAATAGAGTCTATCATACATATTAAAGTCACGGCTTTTAACCTGTATTATACAAGGTATCTTCTTAAACGTCTTTGCACCATAGGTCTTACCTATCTGACCCAAAGAACTGAGATTATTTTTACCTGCAAGACCAAGATTGAAATCATGATCAATGGTCAAAAGCGCATCTCTAAAAGACAGGTTATACTTGTACTGCACATACCCTATACTATCGAATCTATGTTCCCGGTAACCGTAATCGATATACCGTAACCTATCATTCTTTGCAGTTATATGTGCACTGGGTACAGGATCCTCCCGCAACTCACTACTGAACTTTTTACCTACTTGTTTGAATGGTGGACAGTAGAATCTGAATATATCATAATCTGTTATCTTACTTAGAATGTTATCCACCGATAGCACTACATTACTCTCTCTTGCATCTACACCCATACGTAAAATAAAAGAGGGGAAAGATACATCTTGTACCCTTCCCCTCGGTTAATAATCGGATTCTACTTAGAACGGAAGCTCATCTCCATCGTCCTCTGCTACACCTGCAGGTTCAGCTAACCAATCAGAATCTTCTGAAATCTCTGTGGTTTTAGCTACCGGATCTGGTGTAAGAACGCCTGGAGTATGCTCTTGCCACTCGATACTGTACTCACCTTTAACCTGACCGTAGTCCTGGTTCATAGCTTTCAAGAACAGATCGTTTCTCTGTGGTACAAGTCTACCGAAGTGACGAGTATAAACTCCCTGATACTTACCATCACGTACAAATACAAGAACTCTTAGCTTGTTATTTGCAAGTACTTTAATAAGCTCTTTAAGCTCCGTCATATCACCAGCCTCGATCTTATCAAGAGTATCAAGCTGAACTTCGTCACCAGGAGCAACGTTAGCCCACACTTTTACAAAATCTGTAAGAGTATCAGCACCACGTGCGATCTTGTAACAGCTTTCAGGATTCTTGAACCAGTCCATAAGATTAGAAGTATCTATAGCGCCATTCTCATCTTCCTCTGCCCACGTCTCTTGACCTTGACTATTAAGCCACTTGTACTTACCTGTCTTAGACTTCCATGGTCCAGGAGTGATAAGTATTTCCATAGGTACTGATATATCCTCGTTCTTAAGCCAAAATACAACCTTCTGTACTTCTCCGTCACCGAAGTCTACAGTATAGTTAGGCTCAGATTGATACATAATACCCATCTCATGCAGCTCATCCAATGTAGGATTTACTGCAATTACGCTCATAGCGGTAATACCTGTATACAGTTTATTACCTCCTCCTGAGACTTCTTGTTCTGAACTATTAGATTTAATTGCCATTATTAGTATGTATTAAAGTGATTATCGTCTTTTTCAGTATCAATTATTTCTACGTATCCGTTATCAGATGTAGTGTCAGTCATCTGGTGTCCACCTTCTGTTCCAGGAATACCATATTTAGGCTCACCTGATGTAGTAGGTGCAGCAGTGGTAGTTGAACCTTTGAATACAAACGGTAGAACTTTCTTTCTTGCAGGCTTCTTACCTCGTAGAGCAGGATCCTTGAACATCTGATCTACCATCCACTTCTCGAATGGTCTAACAGTTCCGTTCTCATCCTTGTAAGCATACTTCTGTCGGATCTGCTCCTTGTTTCTACCTTGTGCAAGGTCATTAAGGATCATCTCAACAGTTACTTCTGTTACTACAGTACAGTTTGTAAGATCGTTTGTACTGTTATTCCCAGTTGGTTCAGGAGTCTGGGAGTCCCGCATATCAATAGACATATGTGTATAAAAATTAAATGGTTACGTATTAATCAATAAAAATCTTATCCCACTCAAACGGGATAGTGCTGTCCTTTAGATGTGTACAGCGTGAGTTTGCCTCTATACCATCCTTAGAAGAGAAAGAGATCATAAGTTCCTCATCTTCCCAGTACACATAACCGATAGCATCGGCTTTCTGTGCAGTTATGGTTTTTAGCTTACCTGTAAGATCAAGATCTTTGACAGCCACCTCTTTACCTTTCTTCTCAGCCATAGCATCCTTTACGTGTGCTACAAAAATTACATGAGGAGCAAGAGTAAGGAGAATGTTCATCCACTTCTTGAAACTATTACGCAGGTACAGATATCCTGCGCCTTTGGGTAGACCCAATACACTGTCCCATTGACTCTTTGGAAGTACTTTCATCTCCCCTGTCTTCGGATCTTGGACACGATTGAAATTCTTACCCATGGGTGTCTTCATATACATGGCGGTAGCATCCCACTCACACCATGCTTCAAGCTCTGTTACAGTATCTATAGCTACGTACTTATACTTGTGATCAGAAGCCTTGATAGCTTTTACAATATTCTGAAGTTCTGTCAAGCTATTAGCCTGAACCTTCATAGCATCTATCTTATTCGTACCCTTCTCGAGATCTATGATAAGACAGTCTTTCAACTTAGAAAGCATTGTAGTCTTACCTATCTTAGGTTTAGAATAGATAATAAGATTCTCTGGACTTTTTGTGGTGCCAGGTACCGGTGCAGTAGGTAATACTATTGCATTTGTGTTTGCCATTATTATTTAGATTTAGATTTACGTTCTGTAATTGTAAACTTTGCACCGTCAAAGTCATACGGGATCATACCCAGTATGCCGTCACGGTTTTTCTCAAGGTGCAGTGCAAGTAATCCTCTCGGATCCTCACCACAATACCTTGCTGTGATCCCATAGAGATCGTGCGGTCTTTGTATCATCATCACCACATGAGCATCCTGACCTATACTGTCACCACCGAACAGGTCAGATAACATCGGCTGAAACTGATTCTTAGCTCTGTCATCTTTCTCTATGTTCCTGTTCAACTGTGACAACAATAAGTTTATAGTTCCCATGTTAGCCTGCATCCTCATACATCCTTTAGACAGATTGTTAAGCCTCTTCATCTCTATATCCTCATCACCAGGTACAAGTCTGGTATGGTCAATAAGATTAAGGATCTGTACATCAGGATGTAGGACAGTGAATTTCTCGCATGCTGATTCTATGAATGATACATCTTTAGGTTTATTCTGGAAGAATACAGGATACTTTACATACTTATGCACACTACTCATAAATGATTGAAAGTCCTGCTCACCTAAAGTCTTGTCAACTGAATAAAGATCTGACATCTGTTTTCCTGTGTCTTTAGATGCGCTACGCATTATCTGCTGATAACCCGGCATCTCGAAAGACCAATAGAATACAACCATCTTCTTATTCAGCTTCGCTGCGTTATCCATTAGGTCAAAGATCAGTTGGTTACTGAATGCTGACTTACCTGTACCTGGTCTACCTGCTATTATATACAGCTTACCCGGCTGCAAACCACCTAACAGGTGTCTGTTCAGTCTAGGCCAGTTGGTAGTGTAAACATTTCGTAACCCCTTCTTTGCTTTATCTACGACAGCTATAGATTGTCTTACTGCTGATCGTATATGTTGGAAACCTAACTTCTTTAATACTTCACTCGAGGACTCTTGTGTTTCTTTCGTCATCGCTATCGTCTGTGTTTTCATCCATACCTTCCCATCTTTCCCACATAGATTGATTCAACCACACATCAAGTGCATTGAGATACTGGAGATTATCTCTCTGGTGTGTCAATTGCACGTTCAATGCTTTGATTATCCTTCTATGTAAGGACGGATCCTTCTTAAGAATACTCCTATACTTTGCTTTAGACTTGGCATTTGCTTTAGCATCCGGATTAGCTGCATGTAAAATGCGATACTTACCTGCTACACCTACCTTCATAGGATATGTACCTATAAGCTCTGCAAACTGTCTATCAAAATCAGTTTCTATAAGGTCAATAAACTTATTTCTTAATGCAACCTTACTATCCTCTAGAATTTTGATATACTCCATGTCCTGAAGCTTCTTAAGATCAACCCGTAATCGTATACCTCTCGACACATAATCATCAAACTCACCCTTATGATGCAAGAGGAGAAAGACATACTCGTCAGGAGACAGCTTTAGCCCTATGATATGTTCAATATCAATGTTCATACTATAATTTTAAAGTGTTAGACTTGGCGTCGGAGAGATTATGAAGATAACTAATTACTCCGAGATATCATGCTGAATATCAGATAAAATCATAAGTTTTTCGTAGAGATCTATGTTACTACGAGACTCTTCTTCAAACCTATACTCTGACCTATTATCTATGTTGACATTCAGATATCTTTTACCTATAAGAACAAGTTTAGAGTTATCTATACCATCTCTTCTATCAGATCTGTCTGAGACGTCCAAACTATGTTGCTTGGATCCGTCGTGCTTAATGCGTTCTTCAGCCATTTTTCTTCTTGTGAATCTTTTACATATAATATTACCACACTGCCGACCTTATCAGGATTATCCGGATCTATACGTACAAGTCTCCCTACTCTTTGTATCATAGTAAGAGCCTTACTTGTAAGACCACATATAAGACCTATCTGAGCATTAGGTATATCAAGTCCTTGGTTCAATGCCTTAGTACTACATAGTACTCTAGACTTACCTGACTTAAAATCTTCTAATGCTGCATCTTTGACCTTCTTAGTCTTCTTAGAGTGGTAAACAACAGATCCATCAATAGAATCGGCAAGAGAATCAGTAAAAGTATTATCCCCACCAAACACCAGAATACGCCCGTCAGTGCTATTAGCAAATAGTTGCGCGAGTTTGATCTTATTCTTTGCATGATCTACAATTGTTTTACGTTGACGAATAGCTCTATAGAATCCCAGTGCTGCTTGCACCATCTCATTACCATACTTACCCTTATTTGCAAGTACGGTCTGAGCCATGTTAAAAGCATCAAATCCTAGCTTACCTTTCCAATAACCAAAGTTTGCATTTACAGTCTTGTATTGAGCTTTCTCTCCAAGTGTAAGGTCTACAGCTACGCACTTTATTTTGTACGGAGCTATAAGACCTTTAGCTACACACTCATCTATAGTTATCTCATAGACAGGAGGCGCTATAGACTGTAGTCTTGCCCGGTATAAAGGATCCTCTGGGAGGGTAGCCGTAAGAAACATCTTTCTTTCAAACTTATCCGTGTTATACAATTCTATACAAGGATCTGTAAGGCCAAGATGTATCTCGTCACATACAAGTACAGAATACTTCTTAGGATCATTGATAAGCTTTTTAACAGATGCATAGCAATAAAACTCAACTCTATCAATGTACTTTCCTTGCTTTGTCTTTCGCATCTCCTCTTTAAAATTATCTTTAAGATGTTCAAAAGGAACAAGTACAATTGCGTCAAGCTTAGAATCATTTAATGCCTCTACAACTGCATACACACCCACTCTGGTCTTACCGAAGCCTGTACCTGCTATAATTGAGCCTACACGCCCACTTTTTACGTAGCTTTTAAAAGCTTTGGTCTGTTCTATATCTTTACTCATAGCTATTTATTTTTCCCAGCATTCTGAGATGTTAGTTTCTGCTTTTAGTAAACCATTAGGTATGATCTTGATAGCTGCCTCCTCCATAAGCTCGGTCATCTTTACTTTCCAGGTCTCTGCATACTCACGAGAACATACTGTGTCAATCTGATCATGCACTGTCATTACTATCTTAACAGGTGCATTGGTCTCACGTATAAAGTCCCGTATAAGTACAAGAGCAAGCTTGGTCATATCAGCTGACGCACCTTGAATAGGTGTGTTTTTAGATGCTCTACCAATAGTACCGGCTATACCTTTAAGAGATGGCTCTGCACCTATACCCCTGAACCACTCAGAAAACCATCGTCTTCTGTTGTAAGGAGGATAAGTTCTAGCATACCCATACTTTACACCGAACTTTTCAAGCTTAGTAAGGAAGTTACCTATGTTAGGAAACACTTTGAAGTACTGTTCTATCAGTTCTTTAGCCTCACCGAGAGATGACTCGATAGTATCTGCAAGCTTATTAGGTCCCATACCGTAAGCTAAACCAAAGTTTACTGTCTTAACCTTAGTCCTAAGAATCTTATGCTCTGGACAGTTACATTTCTGCTTTTCAATATCTACAGCTACGGTCACACCCTGATCTGTTATATCCTGTGCAGGCATAAAGTAATCGCAACCTTCTGATGCTGCTTCCTCCCATTTTTCACCATACACAAGATGTGCGCAGACAGAGTGTAGATCCTGACCCTTCTCAAGTGCTTCAAGCCATACCGGATCCTGCGAGCCATATGCTATGACATTCAACTCCTGAGAACTATAGTCACTCGATACAAATACCCATCCTTCAGGTGCTTTAATACAGTTACGGAATCTGTTTGATGCAGGCATCTGCTGCATATTAGGTGCTTTAGAACTGACCCTTCCTGTATTAAGTATCTGTGTGAAGCTGGTATGTATCTTACTGTCTGAATGCACATTCTCTAAGAATGCCTTACCATAAGCTGAGACTATCTTAGCCTGTTCCTTATACTTCATGTACGCAGGAATAAGATCATGCTTTTTTCTATATTTATATAGGATCTTAGCATCAACCTTTTCCAACTCAGGTATAAGAACTTGGAACACTTCAAGAACCTGCTTAGGAGATGACCACTTTACATCAACCTTTCTAAGGTCTTCAAACGTTGTAAACAGATCTCCTTGCACATACTCTGCTACAAAAGGCTCAAACCTTTTATCATTGAGTATGACCTCATCCATATTCCTCTCTACCTTCTGCATATCAACCTCAACCTCTGAACTTATCTCCAACCATTCTTGCTGGTCTATATCCAACCCTTCAAACTCTATGTCAGAGAACGCAAGTACAGCGTCATTCTCAAGCTGTGCCACCTCATTCAGACCATACTTATCAAGTTTACTTCTCTGATGTTCAACAATACTGAGGAGATATACTACATCCTTAGCACCATATAATATCTGGCTATCAGTAAAAGGCTGACCTGTCAACCCTACAAACTGATTACGTACATCCTTATTAAGGGTCTTGTTAAGATATCTCTTAACTACATGTGCTAGCCCGAACCTTATGTTGTCCTTACCACAATGTATAACCCTCTCTACAAGAAATGTATCCCAGACATTCTCAGTGCATATACCTACAGCACGTATGAACTTATAGTCAAACTTAGCATTGTGAAATACTTTGACTATATCCTTTGATTCCAGAACATGTCTCAGTGGCTCAATGGATTGAAAGCGTGTATCAATTACATACTGTCGATCCATATCACCGATCTGAAACATGATCATCTTCTTGGTAATAAAACTGAAACCTTCAGTCTCAGTATCTACACCAAGAATACGTTTACTTGCACAATACTCTACACATTCTTCTATAGTAGCAGAAGAAAACTTAGAGAACTGTCTATCCGGTCCTATGAATCGTACATCCATCAATTCACATCATCATAAAACCTGTTCAACATTGCAAGATTCCTTTTCCGTACAGGATTTAAATAAAAATTACATACACTTTTATGCAATTCAAACAGCTCAGTACGTGACCACATAGGTCTTTTACGCACTTTATTATTAAATTCTGTATTGATCTTATTTACAATTTCTGACTCACTCATCTTTTACAAATTGTCCGTTAATCATTTTACCTGTCCTTTTACTTATGACATCATAAGCACTGTTCAGGCATTCTTCAATAGTTACACCTTGCATCTCAGCCTGGATGATCATTGTCACCATAATATCTCCTATGGCATCTTCAATCTCTAACTTGTTATCATCTACAATAGCATTGATAAGCTCGGTTAACTCTTCCTGTGTCTTAAGAGCTTGCTTAAGAGGTGTAGCTTTATCAAATATGCCTTTCTCTTTAGCCCACTGTTGTACACATACTTCTAATTCAAAATAATCTTTATTACTCATAGCATAATTATTTTATACATACACACTATAAAGATTATGATAGCACATACCATAACTCCTTTACGAAGCTTAGATACTCTTTTGCTCATCTTATCCTTTAACCATAATTGGTCATGTATCCTCTCCCAATAAGCAAATCCTTCGGGAGTATCTTTCCAATCAAAAGCCCATCTAAGTGCTTGTGATCGTGAATAAGGTGTATGAGATAGAATTACGTCATCTGCATATGTTATAGCTTGTAGATACTGCTCTTTAGTTAATTCCTTTTTAAGAACTGAGTGTACAGTATCTTTTTCAATCACCATATTAAAAAGTTTATTCAAAATTTTCATCTTCATCAAATTGGTCAATAATTTCATGTAGGTCATAGCGTGTTTTAGCCCAACCTACTTTAATGTCATCTACATATACCATGAATTTGTCAAGTGTATCTTCATCTTCATAGATAGAAATGACAATCTTACCTTTTTTATATCCAAGAGGAAAGCCACCTTCAAACCCAAGATACTTTATGTAGTCATGTTTAAGAGTTTTGTTATGCTCTGGAACATTACGGGATTGATACTCTATGTAATCACCTACAGTATCTCCATACTCATGATAACCTTGGTCATCAAACCACCCCATCTTTTCTGCGTGTCGTTTAGTTAGACTCATCTTTAATCTTTAAATAGTTCTTAATTGCATTTATAGGTTTTTTACCTTCTGCATACACAACTCTATCAGGATATGAAAAGAAATCTGCTACAGATCCATTATCAAATGCATACCACCTTTTAGTGTATGGATTGTATGTTGTAAGTATTCCGTAGTATTCCTCCATTACACTTTATATATCGAGTTGGTCAATAATTTCATGATTGTATATGAAACAGTCAGTTCTTCTCCAGGCTGTATATTCCTAAGAGAGTATAGATAACTTCTTATAGGAAAACCTTTTTCCAAATAAGATGATCCCTCTTCCTCCTTTCTAATAGTACAATTAGGAGTATCACTATGATTTATAAACCCGCCTAAAGGCGTTCTTATAAGATTATTTTCAAATCGAATATCATACACATGGGTAGCACCTAAGCATATGTCTTCGTAAATTTCTTCGGTTGCAAAAATTCCCAGACCTTCTATCTGGGAGTCTTTTATTGTAAGAAATGTAGGTAAAGGCCTGTAACTCATGAAAACAGATTTAAATTATCCTCCATAGCTTTTTTTACATTAGCTTCTTCTGCAGCCTTTCTTTGATTCTCAACATGCTTTTCATGCAATCTATCAGAATCAGTGTTATCATGTATTGTATCTTCAATATGATTTTCATACAATTCTTTATCAGTAGGTGGAGTTATATCCGATTTTTTTCTAAGATCTATAGCCATAATTCTCAATTAAAATGAATACTATACAGGGGAGGCTCGTTGCCAACCTCCCCATTGTATAGCGGGTCTAAACAAGTGTTAACCTACAACGATATCACGGATTAAAGTCCTACTTCATCCATGATCTTAGCACCAACTGTAGTTGCTACTGGTGCAGCATCTGCAGTTAATACTACATGCTCCGGAGTATCATCTCCATTCATCAACACAACATTTGTGTTAGAGAAGATGAACTGTCCTTTGTGCTTGATGAACTCACCATCTGCACCTTTACGCTTTGCAGCGGTATCAATGTTCTCTGCTTGCCATTCTGTAGGCTCAACAGTTTCATTGATCTGCAGACGCATTCTCATACCATTGATAGTAGGATTAAGCTGACCGATAGGTAGAACATCCTTACCCTCTGGAGTAAGAGTCCATTCAGCATCATCACCTACATTGATGTCAAGTAATTCTGCTACATCTGCAATTTCTGAAGTGATCCAAGCTCTACGAGCACCTGAACTGAATCGGTCATCCGATTTGTTCAACATACCAAGTAAAGAACCTGCATTACCTTCTACTGACCTAACACGCTCGGCAAATTCAAGCTGAACTTTATTAGGGTTTTTGGTTTTCAATGCTTGTACTAGCAATGTTTCACCTGTCTTCAATGCACTTAGTTTTTCAGAAATATTCATAACGAATAGTTTTAAAATGATTATAAAATGATAAATTGTTTAGTGACTTAAGGTGTCACCACACCTATAACCTTTCAGTTTAGGGTGTTCTTAGAATGCCTATGAGATCAACGGCTTTTCTAAAGATGTCCAGATGTTCAGGGTTAATTCAATTAAGATATATGCCTCTTATTCCAAAGCCCATATCTTCTAAGGCAGTTAACTGTGCCTCAATAATATTTTCTTGTGGTATATCCCACATAGTGTCGGTGTCGGTCTCCGTAATTAATGCCATTGAGTATAACTCAGGCCACGTCTTATCAGCATCATCTATGGCCCATTCATTCCAATCGAAGCTGATTATAGCGTCTGAAAGACTACTACACGGATTATCTACTACCTCTTCCATTGAAGTAGCAAGGATTGCAGCGGAAGCATATGGCTCCGGCAACATTTGTAAGAACTCTCCTACTGTTTTCATGCTCTAAATATATGATTTTGGTGAATAATTACAATACAAAAAACACATAGGCAATAGCCTACCATATGTGTCCGTTTACATAGTTGTACACCTATGTAATTCAGAACCAGCTTGACTTTCCAGGTTCTTACTATCTTAG
>Ga0209645_1001592_pt1 | contig 11234 bp, 8 predicted proteins | sample ETNvirenome_6_30_FD_184070 | JGI IMG/M metagenome (GOLD analysis project Ga0209645, IMG submission 184070) | Marine viral communities from the Pacific Ocean - ETNP_6_30 (SPAdes) (version 2) | ecosystem: Environmental > Aquatic > Marine > Oceanic | place: Pacific Ocean | collected 2013-06-19
CACAGGTTGAATTCAAGGTAGAAGGAACAGCAAACTCTCGTCGTCTCGGTAGAATCAGCTACGTAAACGGGAGCACTTGGCAAGCCTCTGACCCCACCAGCTTCGGCAAGGTCGTTGATGCGGTTGCCCTCAAACTCCAGGACAAGTACTCGGAAATCATGATGTTGCAAAGAGACATCGAGGAGTTCCGTGGCAGACGCATGGCCCCAGGCAACGACTTCAATCTCGCCGTCGACCTGATGTACGGTAAGACAAGGAACGACTTGGATGGCTTGGACGCTAGGCTGGACGAAATCAAGGATCAAATGAACCTTGACGACATCAAGTCCGATGACCTTTCTGACTTCGTGTACGCCATGCACGCCCGCGAGCGTAACGCCTTCATCCAAAGCAGACGCCCTGACATGGAGGACGGATCGGGTATGACCAACGAAGAAGCGGAGGAGATCATAGACCGACTCGGATCCAACGAGATGCGCAGGCTTCATAGAATGGTGATGGATATCGTCAAGGATACCCGTAAGACCATGCTGGACTACGGGCTGGAGACCGCTGAAACAATACAGCAGTATGAGGATATGTATCAGTACTACATCCCGCTGTCTGGTCAGGCTGTCGATGAGACCTCTGACGAGAAGAACATGTACCCCACTGGGGGCATTGGTATGGCTGTCTACGGCCCCACTACTCGAAAGGCTAAGGGTAGATCCAGCAAGACTGGTGTGAACGTCATTGCTCAGGCAGTGATGCAGAACGCTAGAGTAAAGCAGCTGGCCAGAAAGAATGAGGCGCTACAGTCCCTGCACTCTATGTTCGCAGGAAACCCCAACGAGGATGTAGTGACTCTTTGGTCTCCACAAAATAGAATGAAGACCATCGACGAAAAAGGCAAGGAGCGTAAACTCACCGATAGCGAGATGAGAGCCAGAGGCGATATGGTCCCGATTAGAATCAACGGTGAGCAGCATTTCATTCAGTTCAAGAACGAATCGCATGCGAACACCATAAACGGCCTTTCTGTTGACCCGACTAACATTCTGACCAGGGCCATGAGAAAGCCCGCTCAGTGGCTTAGAAACGTGTTTACGGTGTACGATCCGAACTTCTTCGTGACCAACTTCTCAAGAGACATACAGTCAGCGTTGTACAATGCACTTGCGGAGGCGGAGAGAGCGGACGGAACGGTGTCTGGTGTGAGCACCGCTGCGCTGACTAAGGAGGTGCTTCAAAACACAGCCTTGTCGTTGCGCGGATTGCTAAACGAGAACGCCTTCGGAAGAGAGATGGACCCCGTGCTCAAGCAGTTCTACGAGGAGTGGAAGGAGAGCGGAGGTCAGACGGGGTGGGGTTACACCAAAGATATCGATCAGATCATCAAGGACCTCGATAAGGATGCGCGAAGCGGACTCCCTAGCAAGGTTTGGAAGTCAGCAGAGAATGTTGCCGCTTACATCGAGGGGGTCAACGAGGCTTTTGAGAATAGCATCAGACTCTCCGCATACATCTCTGCCCGAAAGCTGGGGGTAACCAAAGACCGTGCGGCTCAACTCTCTAAGAACGTGACTGTTAACTTCAACAGAAGCGGAGAGTGGGGTTCTACACTGAATAGCGTGTACCTCTTCTTCAACGCGGCGATGCAGGGTAACGCTCGAATTCTTCGCTCTATGTTCTTCTTGAAGGACATGAAGAAGCCGAATGGGGAGATGGAGTCGTGGCACAAACGCGTCACTACGCCTCAGAAGATTGCGTTTGGAATGACAACATTCAGCGCCATGGCCACGATGATTAACCTCGCGATGAGTGACGAGGACAAGGACGGTGAGTTGTTCTACAATAAGATACCTGACTACGAGAAGGAAAGAAACTTGATTGTCATGGTAAATGGCAAGGGGTACATCAAGATCCCTCTCCCCTATGGATACAACATCTTCAACAACATGGGGGTGGCTTCTGTAGAAGCCATGTCTGGTCACCGCGATCCGATGGACGCCATGATGTTCCTTGCAACCAGCGCCACCAGCGCGTTCTCTCCAATCAGCTTTGGACAATCAGACAATCCTGGTACGTATGCATTGAAGGCTGTAGCGCCTACGGTTATGAAGCCTCTGGCTGAGATATCTGCAAACGAGACCTACTTCGGCGATAAGGTTTACATGGAACAGCTTCCTTTCGGGACACCTCGCCCCAAGTCAGAGATGTCGTTCCGATCTCCGAAATATGTTCAGGAGTTCTTTACTTGGATGAATGAAGCCACGGGTGGCTCTAAGTACAAGTCTGGAAGCGTCGATGTAAACTTCGACCCGTACTGGTATCTGTTTGAATACTTCATCGGAGGCTCTGGTAGATTCTTGGGTCAGGGTGGTAAGGCTATCTACGACATAGGTCAGACAACTGTGTCTGCTGTATCAGAGGGAGCCAAAGGCCAAAACGTCTTTGACGCCCTAAAAAGAATGCAAGAGGCCCCCAAGCCTGACATGAGCCTGACTCGAATGCCGCTGGCAAGGAAGGTGTACGGGGAGGCATCTAGATACTATGACTTCGATCTATTTGAAGAGAACGCACAGGAGGTTATGCAACTCAAAAAGGAGTTGAGAGAAGGCCTGAAGGTCGAAGGGCGAGGCAGATACAACGGTGTGAACCGACTCTACAGTACGCTCAGAGATACTGAGAAGAGGCTTCAGAGAATCAGAGACAGGAAGCGTCAGGCGAGAGACATCTCCGACTACATAAGAAGATCTAACGTATTGACCCAACTCATGGAGGAGGAGCGTGAGGCGGTCATGAAATTCAATAATCTATATGAGCAAGCAAGAGGAGAAAATTGAAAAGACTAAGATTGGTAAGTTCCTTCAGGACAAACTCCCAGAAGTAGCTGCTAAGTTCACTGGAGTGCTACCTGATCAAGGGGTGCTCGGTATACTCAAGCGTGTCGTCGACGGAAGCCCAGAGCTTACTGCAGCTGAGAAGCTGGAGTTTGAGAAACTAGCTATGGAGCAAGAGATTAGCGCCCAGGAACAGGTCACCCGCAGGTGGGAAGCTGACGCCAAAAGCGACATCAAGCTTGCCAAGTACATAAGACCAGTCACTCTGATTGTCTTGACTGTGTTCTTCATGAGCCTTACCGTATGGGACGGCATGGACGTGTCATTTATGCCTCCAGAAAATTACATAAATTTGCTAGAGGTTCTGATGCTCACCGTGTTTGGGGCTTACTTCGCAGGAAGAACAATCGAGAAAGTTAGGCGCTAACCCCAAGCAGGGCAAGCATTCCGATAAAAATAAAAACTAGCGTCATACGCGCAAATATACGTAACATTTTCTTAACATGAGAACTAAATCCGACCCTACAAAGAAAGAAGTTCGTCAAAGGATGCTTGCATCTGGTAGATGGAGGGAGGGTCCAGACGGTTCTTTGCTACGTGTTGAGCAGCCTCTGGTGATGCCATCCAGAGAGAGAGTGATGGAGCTGGAGAGACTGAACAGGCCTCTAACAGAAAGGGAGGCTAGGGAGTATGCTCTGTATGGATTTGACCCTACGGCCCCACCTAATTTGTTGTTTAGTGCGATTGCAGGAGCTCACCCTGCTGCTGCTGGCGCTGACGCTCTTGGCCTTGGTATGCTTCTAGGGTCGAAAGCTGCTGCCCCTGTGGTTAAGCTGGCCAAGGAGGCTATACCACTTGAGATGTGGGAGCCGATTGTAAAGAGAGCCAATGATTTGCTTGCAGAAGGACTTGGCATCAAGAAGGGAGATGCGTCGATTGAACTTATTCCCAAAGAGGTAGATGTCACAGGAAGTGGTTTTCCAGGATTTGATTTGGAAGTAGCTATAGACGGAAAAAAGACGGGGTTCATGTCATTTGAACCCATGACCGACTATGACGCTCAGATGATACAAACTCAAAGAATTTTGGGGTTGGGTGAAGAAACCCCTTTGGAGTATGGAGTGATCAGGATGGATGACTTCCCGTTTGGTGAGGGTGGTGGTCCAGAGATGGGCATGGGGTACTCTGCTGAGATGAGCAAAGCCCTGAACGAAGCTTTAAAGGAAAAGGGTTATAGAATGTTTTCGAGTACCTCTCACAGCGATCTGGGTGGCGCTAGATACATGGCTGATGTTGAGCGCAGAGTTGTAGATCCAATATTCAGCACACGAACGTCCCCAGCGCCCAGAGATGAAAGAAGATTGAAGGAGCTTCTTGATAGATACCCAGGAGCTGAGATAAAGGGTGATATGCTGCACATACCTGAGACTAGATACAGGTACAACAGAGAGGGCGGTAGAGTAGGGGATTCTTGGCCTCCTGAAAATGACATCTACGCCCGCGATCAGCAGATTGCCTTTGCAAACATGCTGCAGCAGCTAGCAGCGGACTACGATGCCGCACAGGCTAGGCTTGACCAAGGAGAGATAGGACCGACTCCCACATACCCTAACCTGTCCCCGTATCCGACTATTCAAGCCACAGAGCTTAGCCCTGAGCTCAGAGAGGAGAGAGGAAGAGCCAATCCAGGATTTCAGCTGCTGGACCTTCTGACACCTGTGGGAGACGTGACTCAGATAGCTCAAGGCCTCGGAGATATAATTACAGGAAATCCTGCTATGGGAGGGGTAAACATCGGCGCGGGTCTTGCTTCTATGTTTATGCCTGGGGGTATACGTACAGGTAAAGCGAGCTCGAAGTTGGCTGAACAGGCTGGAAAGAAAGGCGTGTCTGTAAAGGCAATCAAACAGGCGGCGAGTGGAAAGGATGTATCTGCATCGGAGGCGTCACTACTTAACATGCTTGCTGACAGAGCAGAGAAGGCTGGTATGACTCACGTCGATCCTGGCAACATGCAGATGGGTGGGATGGAAAGACTACCTCGATTCAGAGGCGGTAACACCAATCCTGAGTGGGATGAGTTCTTCGGCACAGATAGGCTTATGGGGTTGGATTATTACAATCCTTCAACCATGGACGCGGCCACCAGAGAAGCAAGAAGCGAAATCATCAGGGATGCTGATGTGATACTTCTTAGAGGAGATGAAAGTGTTTATGGTAAGGGTAGTTCAAAGCACTTTTACGGGGACCGTGGGGAAGGTTATGTTCCAAACGCTGAAGATCTGGCGGCAGGAAGGGAGCCACTTCGAGGTGTAGGGGTTCACGCTCACGTGAGGGCTCTCCCTGATCCTTGGGAAGCGACGAAAGCAAAGAGAGGAGAGCCAAGCAGGAATATCAGAACTATGCTTGAGATTCAGAGTGACGCATTTCAAGCGAATCAAAAGGGGCGTGGGCGCTGGAGTAACACTTATGATTACGGAGACGAGCCCATACACGGAAGCATGGAGATGAACAGGATGGCTGTGGAGGATCCAGGGCGTATTGACGAAATCTTTGACAACATAGAACACGTAGGACAGCAGGTTCTCGGATACCTCCGTGACAAAGGGTTTAAGAAAGGAGAAGCGCTACAAGACGCCCTTGGGCTGGAGAAGGTGGTTGAAGGAACTGGAAGACAGCAACATAGAAATGTAGGATTGCTGCAGGATTTCGGAGGACTCGCTGTGGCCGCTCCAGAAGGAAGGGTGACAGGGTTTAGTAAGCTCCTAAAAGACCTTATTGACGCTGGTGACATAACGAGACAAGAAGCAGATGACTTTCTCGTTGGGTACAGCAGATTTGGCGGCGAGGGTCACTACGACTTCAACTTCTCTGAACATGTAACGGATGCCGAGTCCAAAGGAAGGAGGATGGACATGGCGGACGATTTTGATATGGAAGTAGAGAGGCCAAACGTAACCAGAGAGCATCCATGGATAAGAGCGACTAGTGAACTCGTAGACATAGGTGTCAAACAGATGAGAGATGAAGTCAAAGACGAAGGCTTCTTAAAGCACGTAGAAAAGGTGAAGGGTATGCCAGACCCCAGCACTAACCCCATGTCTAAAACCTGGGGGAGAGAGGCGTTAGCTGCCTTTTTTGAAGACGGCGCCACGAAAGGGGCTGAGGCATACCGAATCCCCACGCCTGAGACGGTTCGCACCATACAAGGGTGGGGGGAAGAGAGTGAGTTCGATATGATCCTTGGTCGCTACAAGGGCCTCCCCGATCAGATGAAGAAGATGGGGGTTGACGTGAGCAAGATCACACCAGTCACGGATGGCTTTGGTAACACGTGGCTTGAGATACCCAGATCAGCAGTCCCTGAGGCCGTCAAGGTATTTAAACGCGGTGGTAGATTTAAAATCCAAAAGGCTCGCAGTGGAATGCGAGTCAAAAAACACATGTGATGAAAAAAACAAACAGATTTGGGACGCCTTCGAGTGTCTCCCCACATCCTAAGAAGTTACCGTATGGGCCCATACCGTTTAGTTACACCTTTACGTTTGAGACAGATCCAAACTACAGCGGAGATAACTGGGTTATGCTGACAAAAGATTCAGGGATTAACTCAAATGGAACTGCGAATCAGTCCTACAATCAAACCGTAGATGGAGTTGACGGGTGTATAAAATGGACTTACGATTCATCTTTAGGTGGTGAAGTCGAAGACTTAATTCTTTACGCGCAAAGAGACGGATTTGTTGGATTTGGGTATCAATGGGGAAAATTTTCATCTTTTCCAGAAAACCCATCTGATTACTCTACGTATACAGTTTCTTGGAAGTACTACATAAGTAGGCAGGCTGCAGACGAAGGGGATACAGCGATTAATCATTTGTCTTCCCAAAATGGATTGATTCTCTCGTCTCCATTTCCTCCATCAAACATTACATACACACCCACTATTAATCAGTGGGTCAATGAGTCATTAACGTTCGATACATTTCCAGAAATGGATGCGTTTCCTGGTCTTGGGATTAGGTTAAATACAAAGACTTCAGGGTACCTGACAACTGATGGAGATTTCTACGCAATAAAGTACATTACAGTAACACTTACACCATGAAAAAAACAAGCAGATTTAGGACGCATTCGGGTGTCTCCCCCAGATTTGGGACGCCTTCGGGTGTCTCCCCACGTCCAAAGAAGTTACCATACGGACCTGTTGCGTACAGCTTCACGTTTGACTTCACCTCTGCTCCAGATCCCTTAAACGCTGGTGGTGATGGCGACGACTGGTTGGATATGACTTATGAAGGTATTGGATGGGAGCCCGTCCCTAATACTGTTTATACCGTAGATTATAATCAGACTGTTGGGGGTAGAAGCGGGGTTGCTAAGTACTCTCATGTATCTGGGCAAGCTCAAAAGGGTGGAATTTGGTATGCATCAGCTCCTGAGGCTCATGAGGGTCAAACTTGGTACAAGAATTTAGGGAGAGTCAATAGTTTTCCAAATGACTATAAGGAATTCTCAACGTGGAGGCTAAAAACAGATTTCTACATATCAGGTGTTAACCCCTCTGCAAACACTTATTCTGCAGTACGAGCAGGAATTGGAACCTTTAGTCAAAACAATGTAGACCTATTAAGTGAGTCCTCCTCTGAAATTGCAGAGGATCAATGGGTTACGTGGGATAGTGGTGAACAGCCTGTAGACCCCAGTAAATGGATATACTCTGAGGGAGATTGGTTTAGATTTTTCGTTTCTCACAGGTCGGGTGAGGACTCGAACACTTTTATTTTTGATCAAAGTGGAGGATTTTTTGCTCTTGACAATTTTACAATAAGCTTTACCCCGTAAACAACGAGGGGCCCCGAAGGGCCCCTCTAAGGTTAGCGAAATTACACTGCACTAGGTCGGTGTAACACTGCCAAGATAATACATCTGCATTACCCAGCATTGATCCAACCGCTTCATCGTACTGGACAGGCTCCAGTATCGCAATCAGCAATCTCCACGTCATCCAGCTCAACGCTATCAAGACTGGTGATGGGGGTCACTTTTGACCTCTCCTCGTGGTAGCGAGACTCACTGATCTCTTCTAGGGGGGCCTGATCGAAGCCGTGCCCACTATGAAGCAGGAAGGAAACCGACTTTACGCAGTAATCGTAATTGTCATCCAACCATGCCTTTATGCTCTCCAACTCCTCCATACGGTAGTAGATGGTAACACTAACGCTGTTGTCACTCCACTCAGACTGCAGTCTCTTGATGACCTCCAGCTGATCGACAGCGGACATATCGTCTGCAAACTTGGTGTCCTTAGGGAACTTACAAGGGAAGCTGACTACCACCGTGGAGTGGTCCTCCGTCCCGTCAAAGTTACGTACATATTCTACGTGGTACCCATTCGATCTAGCAACTCGTGCCAACTCGCTATCTGCAGCCATTCGGATTCGTCTAAGATAGTATTCGGAGAATCCAGGGTGTGCGCCTGGTGTAACACCAGCAAGAAGAGACAGCGTTCCAGAGGGTTTAACTGTAGTAAGTTTGATGGAATTAGGAAACCCATGTTGCTTTGAATATTCTTTGTCGTAAGCCCGAAGGTACGTGTAAGTTTCATCCAACCACACTCTCTGCTGCTCCGTAGCCTGAAGGTACCCCGTAACACCAATCCCCATCCGCATGTTAGCGTGGACGATGGCTTCGGTTTCTTTCAGTGAGCACGGGATTGCGAGGCTGTGCTTGTTGATTCTGTAAAGATAACGAGCAACCTTCTTCAATTCCTCTGCAGACTCAATGTTTGGCAGATAAATTTCAGCGAGACAACAGGTCTCGAAGTTGGCCAGAGACTGCTCAGCACACGGATTGAAGCCCATAACGTCAGGGTCGGGGTACTCCATTTCGTGCGTTCTACCCCACTTCCTACTGTTTTTCAGGTTGATCAATCCGTAGGGCTCTCCATTGCCTTTGTAGCCCTCCCAGAACTCGCTGGGGAGAAGATCGATGTCGTCACACACAACAGAGTTGTTGGACATGGCTCTCCAGTTCGGGATTCCGCCGAGGTCCCAGCGCTTGGCACGCAGGTACTCGATGTCGTCATGATCACCGAGGGCAATCTGGGCGGAACGACGAACGTTACCAGCCACCACAATCTTTCCGATGATGTTCATGATGTCGAGGCAATCGACACTAGACAAGCGGCGACCAGCCTTGGAGTTCAGGATTTTGTTGATCTCCATCATGCCCCAAACCAGGTCCTCGCTGCCACTGGCGGTACCCCCGAAACCTTTGATCGGAGCACCCTTCGGGCGGATGAGGTGAGTGGCAAACGTGAAGCCCTCTCCAGTCTCGAAGCTAGCGCGAAGAGTTTTATCGAGAAGCTCAACCCATCCTTCACGGGAGTCAGGGACGATAAAGTCTGAATCGTTCTCGTCTTTGCGCTCAACCGTAACCTTGGCCTTAACCTTCGGGAGCTGGTACACATGCTCACGCTGGATGTTGAAACCGACTCCGCTACCCAGCATCAGCATCTCGAATGCCCACGTGAATGGTCGAATCGGTTCATCTACCACCACGAAGGAGCAGTTCTGCAGGGAAGGCAGGCCTAGCCTGTCTACGGTTTCGGTACCCAACTGCCACAGGAATCGCCCAGCTACAGTACCCTTCAGCGACAGCATTATGTCTCTGATATCCTGCCTTTCGTCTTCCCTGAAGTTGCAACCAAGCTGATCATTGCATGCTTTGATTACGCGCTCCACGGTGTCGGGCCACTCTTCTGTTCTGCCGTTTTCGGTAGCTCTTGCATACGTTCTTTTGAACGTGGGGTATCCTACCTCACCCCATGGGATAAGTTGTTCTTTGCTCATAATTTTTTATTGGAAAAGGCTTGCAAGATACTCAATAATCCAAGAAGTATTTCCATACTCTGTATGAATCTAACATCCTGATATCCTGCAGTATAACCCTTGTTATTACGTCTTGCCTGTCTTTGCGAGTGTACATCTTCCTGTACGCATCTCGCTTGTGACCTACGACCTCTTGATCGACGTGATCGTCGACCCACTCTTTCAATTCAAGTCGGTCCACCACTGAGAACCCATGTTCCTCTGGCATGTCAAATGCGATGATCGTTGCACCGCCGTGTAGCCAGCCTGGGTTCCCTCTTACGTTCTTCATCTCTACCCAAATTTCATCAGGTAGGTTGTTTCCTTTCACATCCACTCCCCATCTGCCCTTGTCATTTAAGGCCAGCCAGTAATCTACGTGTTCGTGGATGTCCTCTGTGTGAGAGGACTTCTTGACCGTAAGGCCAAGGTTCTCTGCGGCTCTTACGAACCTTACCTCTGCTACTCTCCCCGTTGAATTAGAGTACCTCCTCCTACTGGCCGAGGTCACTCCTCGTGATATTCCTTAACCGCTTCAACTGCAAGGTCCAACTCGTGCTCGACGATCTTCACAGTTACATCCACCATCCCTGAGACGAGGTCTTGTTCGAGAATCGGTTCTCCTGCGTCTGTGTGGCAGGACTCGTAGAAGTTAGCAAGGGCTCTCATAGCCCTGTCTGATGCAATAGCGTAGTATTCGCTCAATTTAGATTGATCCATCTTCAATGCTCTTTAAGATTTCTTGTATGGCCTGATCGACCTGCTGTTTGTTCTTAGCCAAAAATACAGCATAAGGCAGGTCGTTCATCTTTACATGTCTTAAAAAAAGCTTCCACCGCATAGGGAAGTCATGGTGACTTGGCAGGTACCCCTTAGTCTCAATGATCCAGCTGGAGTCGGTTCCAACAAAATCAGGAGTGTATTTAATTGGCAGTTGGATGGTACCCGTTCGGTCACTCATGAGCTTCCCCTTTGCGGTCATCTTGAAGTACTTGTTGTCAAACCTAAATCGGTCCATCAATTCGAACTCCAGTTCTTCGTAGGCAAAAGGCACGCCGTATTCACTTAACTGATCTGCACAGTACTTCTCCAGATTGGATTTGTACCTGCCCAGGTGTTGTTTTTTTGAGCGTGCGCTCTTGCGTTTACCCTTCATGGGGGTGAAGTTACACCTGTCCAGCCATAAAAAGTTGGTTGGGTTGAAGATTTAATTTTGACTGACGCTCGGATTGCAGGTTTAGCGGGGCGTAGAGGGCCTTTTGAGTTGTCCACTCTTTGAACCCAGTGTGGGACAAATCGAAGATAAATTTGAGCGGCTCCTCGATCGGAGTGGGCTCTCCGCCTGTTTCTACCTCTCTGACTTTGCGTACATGCAGTTCGCTCATCTTGCGGGTGTGCGGGTCTGGAGCCTGCACTTTGCGGTGGATGGTGAGGAAGCAGTCAGCCCTGTTTACGAACTTACCTCCACCCTCAGTATCCTCAGCATACGGGGCGATAGGCAATCCATCGTCACCTTTGCGGCGTTGAGCCTCGGTAACAG
>Ga0209645_1001594_pt1 | contig 11229 bp, 13 predicted proteins | sample ETNvirenome_6_30_FD_184070 | JGI IMG/M metagenome (GOLD analysis project Ga0209645, IMG submission 184070) | Marine viral communities from the Pacific Ocean - ETNP_6_30 (SPAdes) (version 2) | ecosystem: Environmental > Aquatic > Marine > Oceanic | place: Pacific Ocean | collected 2013-06-19
TGAAGCAAAATTGTTACGAGGTAAAACATTAAAAGAATTAACTTTAAGAGACTTTGAAACTTTAAATGAAATTATGCAATCATTGTGGTATCAATCGTTGCGTGACCAACAATTTAAAACAGGCAACAAATTAGTTTCATTGCAATCTATTAAAGATGAATTGTTACCATTACTAGAAGAACAAGATGACAGACTATCTATTGAAGTTGGTAAGAAAAAAGAAGCCAGTTTTATACAACAAAGAATTCTTGAACTAGAAGGATTAAAAGCAAAAATAAATCGTGTTGAACATTTTTTTGAAAGATTAGACGGTAGCGCAAAAAGTCCAAGAATATTAAGAGGTGACGGAAAATTAGGTGGTGGTGTATTTACAACAAAAGAAGGAGATGTAGCAGGGCCATTTACTAGATATTTATGGCGCACATTAAAAGATCCACTTGTTCAATGGCGATCTGAAAGACCAAAATACACAGGTCGTTATTTAGAAATGTTGAAAGATATAGATTTTGGTACAGATAAAATAAAATCACCAGAACTTGATTACACTTTTGGTGATAGAAGGGGTAGAGGTAAAACTGAATTGCTTGGAGCTATGTTGCATACAGGTAATTTAAGTAACTTAACTAAATTATTAGTAGGTAGAGATTGGGGTAATTTAAGAGAAGATGGTTCATTAGATACAACAAGGTGGGATGCATTTGTGCAACGCATGATAGACGAGGGGCATCTTACAGCAAAAGATTATAAATTTTTACAAGATGTTTGGGATATGAACGAAGAATTATTGCCTTTAATACAACAAACACATAGAGATGTTTTTGGATATTACTTTAAAGAAATAGGTGCAACTCCTATTATTAATAAATTTGGAACATTTAGAGGTGGTTATGTAGCTGCTAAACCAGACCTTGTAGTAGAAACAGACATACCTTTAGATATGACATTAAATATGTTAAGAGAAGAAATGAGATTGTCAGTACCTTCTGTACCAAGAGGTTTTACAAAACCAAGATCTGAACAGGTAAATAGAGCGTTATCAATTAGTTTGTTTGATCAGGCAAAACATATAGATGATGCATTGCGTTTTGCTTATGTACAACCTGCTGTAACAGATTTACTAAGAATATTTAACGATAAACAATTTAAAAAAGAATTAACTCGTATTGATAGATTTGCATACAAAAATATGCTTATACCTTGGTTAGAAAATGCAGCATCACAAAAAACGTCTATAAGAAAAGGTGGCCCAATAGACAATATGTTAACTGCATTTACAAAAAGCGTAAGTTTAAATTATATGTTTAACAGTTTTAAAAATGCTACTCAACAGGTTACAGGTGTTTTACCTGCAATGTTAAGTGTTGAAAAAAAATATATGACAGACGCATTTAGAAGATATTTGCGTGACCCTAAAAAAACTATGGATGAAGTGGCAGAAATGTCATCATTTATGCGTGATCGTCAAATTAACCAGATGTTTGATATACAAGATACATTAAATGATTTAATTTTAAATCCAACTAGATATGAAAGAGTACAAAATTTTGCAAGAAGACATGGATACTATTTGCAACAAGCATTTCAAAATTTTGTTGACAGTTTAGTTTGGATTGCAACTTGGAATCAAGTTACAGCTAATGCACCAAAAACAATGTCAGTACAAGAAATTCAAGTAGAAGCTATAGCACAGGCAGATGCAAATGTACGAAAAACACAAGATAGTTTATTGCCAGAAGATGTAGCAGCATATCAAATTAGTAGTCCATTTGTGAAAATGATTGTGCAGTTTACTAGCTATTTCAATACACAAGCAAACTTAAATGCAACACAATATAAAAAAGTAGTTAAAGAGCTAGGTTTTAAAAGCAATAAATTTAGTGGTCAAATATTTTATGCATTTATGTTTGGAACATTTTTACCTGCTCTTGTATCAGAAGGTATACAAGAATTATTTGGTGGTGGTTTAGTAGACGAAGACGAAGATGGATATTTAGATGAAATACTTGAATTTGTTTTATTTTCTACAGGACGTTATGCAAGTGCATACATTCCAACAGGTAGTACATTTTTAATGATGCCTTTTAATTTGTTTGACGATAAACCATATAATGATCGCATTACTATAAGTCCATCTATATCATTAATAAATTCTACTTTACAAGGCACGCAAAGATTTATTATTAATGCTTTAGATCCAGATAAAGATATTAGAGGTAATGACATTAGAAGTGTTATAACGCTTTTAGGATTAATTGGTAATGTACCAGTTTATTTTGCAGCTAAACCAATTGGTTTATTAGTTGATTTTGTTAACGGCAAGTGGGTTCCAAGAGGGCCAATAGACTTTGTAAGAGGATTAGTATCAGGTCAACGTGGTCAAGGAAGAAATTAAAGGTGTGACCGTAACATAAAAAATAGGTTGTAACCTTAATGAGATAGTGAAAAAGTCTCGTTAATGACGATCAATTCTACTACAAGAAAGACTAATCCACTTGTTGGTAATGGGAATACCCATACCTATCCTTTTGCGTTTAAAGTTTTTACTGATGCAGATATTGTTGTAAAAAAATTAGAAGATGCTACAAGTACAGAAACATTATTAACTCTTGGTCTTAATAACGATTACATTGTTACTCTTAACGCAGATCAAAATGGTAATCCCGGTGGGAGCATAACATTAAAATCAGGCGGTAATAATCAAAATTTAGCTAGTGGTTTTAGAATTGTTATTACATCTGCTGTTCAATCTTTACAAGGAACAGACCTAACAAACCAAGGTGGATTTTATCCAGAAGTTATTAATGATGCATTAGATAAATCAGCAATTTTACATCAGCAACAACAAGATGAATTAGATAGGTCTATAAAATTTTCTCTTACTAATACTATTGGTAGTTTAGAAATTACAGAAAATGCTAATGCTCGTAAAAATAAAGTTTTATCATTTGATAATGCTGGTGAGTTTAGCGTATTACAAGAACTAGGAACTTTTAGAGGTAATTGGTCTGCTGGCCAATCTTATGTTGCAAGAGATCTTGTTAAAGATACAAATACTAATAATATTTTTATGTGTAATGATGCACATACATCAACTGGCGCACAACCATTAACAACTAATACACATTCTGCAAAATGGGATTTAATTGTAGATGCAGCTACAGCAACTACTTCTTCAACTAACGCTGCATCATCAGCTTCAGCAGCAGCTACTTCTGCCACGGCAGCAGCTAATAGTGCGACAGCAGCAGCGACATCTGAAACAAATGCAGGGAATAGTGCTACAACAGCTACAACCAAAGCAAACCAAGCAGATACCGCAAAAACCGCTGCGGAAACTGCTCAAACTGCTGCGGAAACAGCAAAGACAGCAGCCGAAGCTGCATTAGATTCTTTTGATGATAGGTATTTAGGTACTAAAAGTTCTGATCCAACTTTAGATAATGACGGTAATGCACTTATAGACGGAGCATTGTATTTTAATACTAGTGATAACGTAACTAAAGTTTATGACCTTGGTAACACTGTATGGAGACTATTAACTCCAACAGACGCAAACCAAACAAAAATTAATGATGTACAAGCCTCTATTAGTAATGTTAATACTGTTGCTGGAAGTATATCTAATGTAAACATAGTTGCTGGTGACATAGCTAATGTTAATGCTGTTGCAGGTAACGCAACTAATATTAATAACGTAGCAAATGATGCCACAGACATAGGTGCTGTAGCTGGTAAAGCAACAGAAATTGGAAGATTAGGAACAGCAGATGCTGTAGCAGATCTAGCGATATTAGGAACTACTGATGTTGTAGCAGATATGAATTTGTTAGCTACTTCAGCTAATGTCTCCAACATGAATGTATTAGCTAATTCTAACGTAGTAGCAGATATGGCATTACTTGCAGTTAATGCTGTTATTACAGACATGGATATATTAGGTACTTCATCTAACGTAACTAACATGAATACGTTAGCTGGTATATCAAGCAATATAACAACTGTTGCTGGTATTCAAGCAGATGTTACTACTGTTGCTAATGATGGTTCAGACATAGGAGTTGTTGCTGGCATAAGTGGAAACGTAACAACTGTAGCTGGCATAAGCAGTAACGTAACAACAGTTGCTAATGATGGTACTGATATAGGTTTAGTTGCTGGTAGCATTGGAAACGTTAACACAGTAGCAGGGTCAATAACTAATGTAAATAATGTTGGTGGTTCTATAGGAAACGTAAATACTGTTGCTACTAATTTAAGCACCGTAACAAACGCATCAAATTACCTAAATAATTTTTTACAGCTTTATTTAGGTGAAGCATCATCTAACCCAACTGTAGATGGTTTAGGTAATGCAATAACAGAAGGCGATCTGTACTTTAATACTGTTGATAAACGTGTTCGTGTTTTTAACGGATCTATTTTTCAAAACCTTGGAGAAGGTGCAGTAGAAGTAGCTAAATTTGCCACTTCTGCTTTTAATGCTTTATACACAGCTTCAGCAGGGTCAAACACTATTGATCTTGGTGGCCTTGCTATTTCTGGGGCTGTCTTTGCAAACGAAGCTATTGCAACTATTCGTGCATCCCTAGCCAAAGGTGCTGGCACTTACAACTTAGGAGGAATCTAACTTACCATGCCTGACCAATTACAACTAAGAGGTGGTACTACCTCTGAACATAATTCATTTACTGGAGCCTTAAGAGAAGTCACAGTAGATACTACAAAGAAAACACTTGTAGTCCATGACGGATCACAAGCTGGTGGTACTCCACTAATGAAAGAAAGTGGTACTGTTGATCCTACTACTATAACGATTGGTACTGGTGGAACTCAAAGATTAGCAATGAGCAATAGCGAAGTTGTAATTAATGACACTGGTGCGGATGTAGATTTTAGAATTGAAGGTGATAGCGATACAAACTTATTTAAAGTAGATGCTGGTAATGATCGCATAGGTGTGGGAATTGCATCTCCAGCAAACACATTTCACCTTCATGGAGATGGAACTTTAAGAATATCACCCTCTGCTGGTGCTAACCAAGTTGAATCTGGTCGTATTCGTTTTACAGAAAACACATCTGATTTTCAAGGTGGTTATATTCATTATGACGGAAGTGCTAATAAATTACATATAGGTACTCATGCTGGTAATGATACTATTACTGCTAATGACAAAAATTGTTTAACTATACTTAGAGGTGGTACTAGCATAGGTTTAGGTACAGATGATCCTCAAACACAAATCCATGCAAAAAGTGCTAGTGGTGTTGTAATCAGATTAGAAGATGCTACCGATAATAATTATCATCATATATATAATGTTTCTGATGACCTTTATATAAGTGCAGACAGAAATAATACAGGTTCTGGAAATTTAATCTTTAGAAATGGTGGAACTGACGTATGTATGTTTATAAATTCCGATGGAAAAGTAGGGATCGGAACAACACTTCCAGATCAGGAATTACACGTTAAAGGTGTTGGAACTGTAGCTACGTTTGAAGGTAGTGGTGGTGGTGGTTTTATTGCTCTTAAAGATCAAGACGATGGCACAGTAGCATTTATTGGAACAGATGGCGGTAAGTTAAAATTTCAAACTTCTGGTGGTTCGTATTCAGACAAGTTAGTTATAGATACGTCTGGAAGGTTGATTGTTGGAACTGATTCAATTCTTCACTCAGGAGATCATAAATTTAATGTAGCCGCTACTAGTTCAAGTGCATCTATTTCGTTAAATAGATATGGTAATACTGCATATGCAGCTTATATTCATTTTAAAAAATCTAGAAGTGGAACTATTGGTGGAAGTACTATTGTTCAAGCAAATGACCTTTTAGGAAGAATATATTTTCAAGGCGATGATGGAAGCTCACCTGTATCAGCAGCATATATTGAAGCGTTTGTAGATGGAACACCCGGCAACCAAGATATGCCGGGTCGTTTAGTGTTTTCAACAGCAGAAGATGACACTCCTACGCCTGTTGAACGTATGCAAATAGATTCGCTTGGTAGGCTTCTTTTAGGAACTACTACTGAAGGTTTTGCAACTGCTGATGATTTTACGATTGCACGTAGTGGAGATTGTGGAATGACAATTCGTGCTGGTAGTTCATCTCAATCTATTATTGCTTTTTCTGATGATACATCAGGTGTTGCTGAATATGCTGGTTATCTTTCATATTACCATAGCACTGATGAGTTACATATAGGTGCTGTCTCAAAACCCATTATAAAATTACATAATGAATATTTTAATATTTTGGCTGATGAAGGCACTACAAGACTAAACTTTGGTTTCACAGATACCCAAGGTGGCGAACTAAGCATATATGATGATACAGGCGCACAAAAAATAAGAATTGCTGGTTCTACAAATACAAATAGTTTCTTTAATAATGGGGGCAACGTTGGAATTGGAACATCAAACCCATCATACGCATTAACTGTCAGAAGAAGTACCCCTAGTGGTGGCAGAATGATGATGTTTGGTTCTAATGGAACCCACTATACTGGAACAGTTTCTTCAGATAGTAACGGTTTAATTGTTTTTAGAGCAAGGATATCAGTGGCTGCAAATACAACAACAGATTTGGTTAGTGGTTTTGGTGGTGATATAGTACTGATTACTATAGGTAATAATGGAGGAGATGATGTTCAACAAACAAGAGTCCGCACGCATGGTTGGAACTCAACATCTGAGTTATTTTTAAATACTTATGGTGCAAATAATCCCACAATAACATTTTCTGCAACATCAGGTGTCTTAAGAGTAAATCATAATCATACTGGCCCTATTTTCTTTAATGTGGCAGGATTATTAGTATCTGGCCAACAATCAGCTTAAAGGAGGTATTTTTTAATGGCTAACGAAATGACAGTTACAAACATCAAAGCACAGACAACCAAACTTTATGAAGTTGAGTGGTTTTATGGCACAGATGATAATTCAAGGGGTTGTTCTACCTCAGTAGATCTTAGTTCTCTTGCACTTGCTGATAGACAAAACGCAGAAAAAGTTAAAGACTATTTAAAAACTCATTTACATGAAAGCATCTTTAATGATTTAGATAGTGATATTGCAGCTAACCCAGAAAATAGACCTGTTGAATAATGCAGGTGTTGATAACCAAAGTTGCAACTTTATAAAGTGCCTAGTAATATTGGGTAACTTATATAAAATTTATGTCAAAATTATCTGAAAGATGTGAAACTCGTAAGCAAGAAGCACAAGTTCTTGCTGATAAATTCAATGCTACAAAAGCAGAGATTGAGAAATTGCAAAAAGAAAATGCTCAAACATATCAAGAATTTATGGCTAAAAATTCTCAGTATGCAGAGTTAACTGAATTGTTACGAGAAGAAGAAGGTGTTGCAACTGAAATTGAAACTGTAGAATAAAATTAAATTAGTAATTATTTTTTATTATGGCTGTAACTTGGAAAGTTGCTTCTTTAGATGCAACAAAAACTGTCGGTTCTTTATCTGACGTAGTAACTACTGTTCATTGGACTGCTTCTGATAGTGAAACTGTTGGGGAAGATACACACACAGGAAGTTCATATGGAGCTATAAAATTAGCTGCAGCTGACTCATCTTCTTTTACTGCTTATGCTGATATCAAAGAATCTGATGCTGTTGCTTGGGCTAAAGCTGCACTAGGTTCTGATGAAGTGACAGCTATCGAAACATCTATTGCTGCACAAATTACTAAATCTAAAACTCCTACTACAACTTCTGGTGTACCTTGGTCTTAATTGGTTTTATGTGTTTCCAACTCACGAATCATTAATCCCATGGTGACGTAAAGAGGGCTGATAGCTACAATTAATAGCAAAACGAATAAGCTCATTAATGAGCAAGCTCGTATTATCTGTTCTTTAATCATGAGAAAAGTTTTAGACACTATTACCATCGTAACTGGAATCCTTATGTTAGGCATTCTAGGCGGTGGTTTTTTTACATACAAATATGTTTCATCTGAGCAATTTAAAGCTAAAATTATGAACTCTATACTTGGCGAAGTAAAGGGGCTATTGCCTAATGTATTAAATAAAGGATTGCCTGACATGACAGGGCCATCTATACCTACACCACCTACTATGAAAGAATTAAAATTTTAATTGGAAATACCTGAGATACATATACCTGATGTTCATATTCCATATACCTATGTGCCTGATTATGGGCATTCAAATGTACAAATCATAGGTTGCACTTACTACCACAGAGATACAAAGAATACAGGCAATAGAAATTTAATAATAGAAGACCCAAACGGCGTAGTCACAAATTGTCCGTACCCTAGCTTTATTCCATTGGACTATGTACCAGATCAATTAATAATTACAGAAGAGATGCCTAATCTTGCAAATGAAAGTGAGATGCCAACAAGTGAACCACCTAAAACTGAAATACCAAAAGAAAAAAAAGAGGAAGAATACAAACCCTGCCCTAGTAAAAAAGATCAAAGAGTAGGAGACTTTCGTAACGAAAAAAGATTAGAACGTGTTACTGGACACAAAAGAGGGGATGATGGGGTTGAATGTATTACTCTCTATGAAGACGTACCGTTCATCGACCAATACATACCTACGCCTAGCGTGGTTGTCTCTACTGCTGCTATTGCTACTGTGGCTGCAACTACTCCTATCATTATAAATTTAATAAAACCATTAGTTAAACAAGTAATTAAAAAACTCACTTCAAAGAATGAGAGTGAGGGATCACCTGACCGGGAGGAACAGTAACTGCAATGCCTTCGCATATCGTTGCAAACTTACCTGTAAACTGTACTCCTAACTTAGCTTGCTCTCCACATACTTTTAGCCTAAAAAGAGCAAGTTCTAATTTACCTTTTTCATATAATAACTGTTGATTTTTTATATTTACTTTTGTTGCCTGATGACATAGTGCAGGTGCTTTGCCTAGCGGAATACTGAACTGTGCTGATATACCGTAGTTTAAATTGTAGTTATCTTTCTCAAATCTTGGTGTTTTTGTAGTGTACTTAACTGCTCCTGTATCCTCGTTGTATACATCTTGATATGTATATTGCTCTATTGGCCTGTTAAAGCTCCATGAGTCCACGATATAGGGTGTAATGGTAAGACTAGGTGAACTGCATACAATCCCCTGTGACATCCTAAATTGAGGGCTAGAATTTGGAAGTATTTGGGTGGCATTGTTATTAATAACCCCTTGTGCTTGGCTGCTCGGACTAGAAATTGTGGTATTAGCTAAAAGTTTTGTAGGCCATAAACAAAATAATATTACTGCCCAAAGGTAGTTTCTACGGTGGTGGTAGTTGTTGTATTTATGGTGCGATTTATTGTGGTTATTGTGTCTAGACCGGGAGAAATTACTGACTCTACAAGAGAAAAAGGCTGTGAAGAATTTACTATTTTCCACCTTGGCACTCCCTCAAGCGTTGGGGAAGTGTATGAAAAGTTAACCCCATTAACTGTTTGCGAAGCTTCTGCCGTAGGTATCGAATTAATATAACCATCAACATCTGCACTCTCTATGTTTGAACCTGAGACACTTAGAGTATAGCCTGTCCGAAATTGGTGGCTTACTATATTTTCTGTTACTACAGATTGGCTCTGAGAATTTGTACTTGAACTGCCTGTACGAAAAGTAGGTACTACTGGATTTGCAAGAATTTTGACAGGAAATAATATTATTAATAGCAGCCAAAATTTAGTCAATTGTTATGGTTACTGTTGTTGAACCTATGCAACTAGAACCAGATCCAAATGCACCACTACAAGTATGTACACCACTAGATAAACTTGTCATCGCTCCAGATCCTAATGTGCCACCACTTCCTATTGTTGTCTGTCCACCAAGGTGTGGTAGTGCTGCTATGCCTGACGATGGCGTAATCGCACTTGGAGTAGAATCGCCAATATTTACAGCTTCTGTTAGTGAAAAAGCTGAACCGGCTGTGGTTACAACCTTGTCAGTTTGTATTAGAGCCGGAACGCCCTCAGTTAAACTACCTAAATTTAATCCTCCAATAGCATTTGCTGTTGTTGATCCACCGCTAGTTACAGAAGGAGTAATATTATTACCAGATAATGAATATGTCGTACCTAATTTATTTGTAACAGAGTACGGCATATCTACCGTGATCTGGGCAGATGTCGTAAATTTTTGCGTTATGTCACTTAGAACTGGTGACGTTGGGGCAAGTAATAATAATAGTGCTAGTAGTTTTTTCATTTGACTCCTACGTTATTGTCTTTGTTATCCAATACTTTAGCAGCGTTAGCAGGTTTCTTTTTGTTAACAGAGATACCGTATGAACCGAGAACGCCACTGGTCAAGCCGGCTAAAAACGCTCCATCATTACGGATTTTATCCATGTATCCAAGAGTCATCATTGCAAGCGACCAGCAAAGAATCATAAATCGGACAGCATGACCAAAAATTTCAGCCCAATCCGTGCCTTCCTTTTCTTCTTGTTCCTCTGCCATAATTAGGATTTATTAGTCATACTATACATAATTACCTATTTACGCAAATGCCTGAGATATATGGTGCATTAGTGGGAGCAGCAGCTACTGCTTTAGTTATGGTTATATCTAACATGAGTAGTCGCAGAGAACGAGACATACGAGACATATACTTTAGACTTAACAAGTTATCAGAAGCGGTTAGCAGAATAGAAGGCAAGATTCAATAACGTGTGCTATGTTTGGAAAAACAAACAAACTATGTACAAAATACTAAAGCCTATACTATTACGCTTCCTTTCAACGACAGGATGCAAGAGATTAGTAGTGGACTTATGTCGTGCCTTCGTAAAGCAGACCTCGAATACCGTGGACGATAAGTTAGTTGATCTGCTTGAGCAGAATTTGTTCCCCAAATTAAACTGATGGCTAAAGATAGATTTCTGAATATTGAATTAGAAGAACCACCTGTAGAGTTACAGTTGTCTGTCGAAATGCGTATTAGAGAAGTCTTAAAAAGCGATGATTACGATGGCGTAAAAAGATATTGCACACATTTAATACGGCATCAAATGAAACAAGATGTTTTTTTGGCAAGTTTATTAGGTCGGATAATAGAATTAGAAGCAATGCTTACCAAAAAACAAATAAGAGAAGAGCGTAGAACTATGGACAGAATAAAAAAATTCTTTCATAATTAAAATAAAAGGAGATTATTATGCCAAAAGGAAAAGGAACATACGGTACAAAAAAGGGTAGGCCACCCAAGAAG